>ENA-OQLB01000907-OQLB01000907.1-human-gut-metagenome-genome-assembly--contig:-NODE-907-length-14504-cov-1.689226_pt1 | contig 14504 bp, 20 predicted proteins | sample MGYA00242656_ERZ504813 | MGnify/ENA primary metagenome ERZ504813 (study PRJEB26092, sample SAMD00036388) | human gut metagenome | host: Homo sapiens | study: EMG produced TPA metagenomics assembly of... | reverse complement strand
TAGCGAGGATAAATGCACTATTGAGAAGAATGAACTTTCAAAAAGCACTTCTTGAATATAGTTATGGAGAAGTTAAAATTGATCCAAGTAAGCACAAGGTCTTTTTCAAAGATAATGAAGTAAATTTAACAACGACTGAGTTTGATTTATTATCATTATTAGTTCAAAATGGCGGTGATGTTGTTAGTCGCAATAAGATTTTAGATCAGGTTTGGGGTTATGATGAAGATGTATCAACAAATGTCGTTGAAGTATATATCCGTTATTTACGTAATAAAATTCCCGGAATTAAAATTGAAACAGTACGTGGAGTAGGATACCGTTTATCATGAAAATTAAATCACTACGACATCAATTAGTTAGTACTACTTCAATTATTATTATGACAGTGATCGTAGTATTTAGCTTGATTTTATTACTTTATATGGGTTATTATTTATTGATTATTGGACGAATCTATGCAATGGATGAAGATTTGATAACCCCCATAGCTAGTATTGTTGCTGTAATCTTTTTGATTTTAATTATTGTTGCATTGATTACCAGTATTGCCTGTGGTTTCATGATTAGTAAACGTTTTTACAAACTGTTGATCAATTTACAAAGAGTATTAAACAAATTAAAAATGAGGGCTTAAGTCACCGGCTTTTATTGAGGGAAATGATGAATTAGCTTTATTAGGCAAGGAATTTAATGAAACAATCGATCAAGCGGAAAGATCATTATTACAACAAAATCAATTTGTAAGTGATGCATCACATGAATTAAAAACGCCATTGGCAATTATAAAAGGAAATTTAGATATGTTGGAGCGGTGGGGAAAAGATGATCCTGCTATTCTTAGCAATTCACTTAATGTCACTAGTAATGAAGTTGAGCGATTAATCCAATTGTGTAATGAACTTCTTCATTTAACCCGAGAAATGGATATTCATTGTGAAGAACCAACTGATCTTAATTTAGTAGTTGATGAAGTAATTACAAATTTTAAAGAAGTTCACCCAGAATTTGAATTTATTATTAAAATAACTGTAACTTCAAAGATATGGATGCGCATAGAACATTTAAAACAACTTTTAATTATTTTAATTGATAATGCAATTAAATATTCAAGAGAAGAAGAAAAGAAAATTGAATTATTATATGTTGACCAAAAATTAATGGTTAAAGATCACGGGATTGGGATAGAAGCAGATAAATTAGACTATATATTTAATCGCTTTTATCGGGCTGATGAGTCACGGGCTCAAAATAATAACAATTTTGGACTAGGTTTAGCAATTGCTAAAAGAATTTGCAGCTATTATGACTATGCAATTACGGTTGAAAGTATAGTTGATCAATATACAATTTTTACAATTGATTTTGAAAGGAGATAATATTTATGAAGAAAATAATTTTATTTGTATTAATTACAATAGCTTTAGTTGGATGTACTGAAAAAGTTAGTGCCCTAACATTGGAAGAAGCACAAGAAATTGCTTTAAAAGAAGTAGAAGGAAAAATCCTTAAGGCTAAAGAAGATAAAGATGATGGGGTAACTTACTATGATTTTACTACTATTATAACTGATACAGAAAAGTATGAAATAGAAGTAGACGCAAATAGTGGAAAGGTATTAAAACGGGAAAAGATGATGATTATATAGGTACGACAACCAATCCAGTTGATGGAACAGTTACTCCGATTACTCCTGTTAATACGGCTGTTTCTTTAGAGGAAGCTCAAAAAAATCGCTTTTGATCGTGTTGGTGGTGGTTACTTAATAAAACAAGAGTTAGATTATGATGACGATGATGGAATTAAAAAATATGAGATAGAGATTAAAAATGGTAATAAGGAATATGAATTAGAAATTAATGCAGATACTGGTGAAATTATTAAATATGAAGAAGATGTAGAATAAAAGAATTGGTTACAGCCGATTCTTTTATTATTATATAGGAATAATAATTTTAGTATTAAAAACATGATGTCTTCATTAAATAAAAGTTATTTTTCTTGCTTTTTATCTCATTATTCAGATATAGATAAAGAGGGATTGTTTTTTTATTGCTGTATTATCAGCATTAAATATATCTATCCGAATCCTATTTTAAAGGAATGATTGAATTCATTAACAAGTGGGAATATTATTTTATTTGATAAAAAAATTAAGCTATTCGCTAGAAAAGTGGAATGATTAGTTGCTTTTTCAAGTTTTGCCTTAATAGAAAATAAAATAATGGAATATGATTTAAAATTAGCTTTAGAATATGAAAAAGGAAATGAGAAGGAAAAATAAAAATGGACTTTATATAAACAAACACTACAAGGATATAAGGATATTAAATGTTCAGAGGAAGAAATCTTGGTGGGTGAGCAGGCTTAGGCAGTTGATCAGAATAATAGATAAATTGTGATTGAAGCGTTAAAATAATTGCAACAAGAAGGTGAAACAATAATTAATTAGTTAGTTATGACCCGGTATTTGAAAAGATTGTAGATTAGCAAATTTACTTAAATTAAATAGAAAACATGTTGTTATAATACTATATTTATTAGCAAAAAAGCCTTCTATAGATTTCTATAGAAGACTTTTTAAGATTAAATTAATCTGATAAATCATCACCATTAGTGGCAATAACTTTTTTGTACCAATAGAATGAATCTTTACGATAACGATCTAAAGTTTTTAAATCAAATTCTTCACGGTCTACATAAATAAATCCATAACGTTTGACCATACCTTCATGTGTTGAAATCAAGTCTACTGCTGACCATGGACAGTATCCCATCATTTCACAACCGTCTGTGATTGCTAATTGTACCTGTTCAAGATGTTTTCTCAAATATTCAATTCGATATTGATCATGTACTTTACCGTCTTCTGTTAATTTATCATATGCTCCTAGTCCATTTTCAGTAACGATCATTGGCAGACGATAACGTGAGTACATTTCACGGATTGTTGCCCGGAATCCCATTGGATCAATTTCCCATCCAAATTCAGTAGTTGGTAAATTAGGATTTTTAAATCCACGATAGAATCCGGCTTCACCACGAGCAGTTTGCTGATCAGCTCCAGGATCCATTGTTTCAGTTCCATCACTAGCTTCACAAGTAGCAGTATTGTAATAGTTGAAACCAATAAAATCAGGATGTCCATTTTTCAATGCTTCAGCATCTCCAGGTGCAAATGTTGGGCAGGCATCATGTTCTTCTAAGTAAGCCCAAACTAAATTATTATATACACCGTAAACCGCCATATCCAAATATAACCAGTTTCTTATAGCATTATAGTTTTGTGCTGCTAGAACATCTTCAGGTTTGCAAGAAGCAGGATAAACTAATGAAATATTTGGTGCAGGTCCGATTTTTGCTCCAGGAATCATTTCGTGGCATAATGCCATTGCTTTAGCTTGTGCTACCAGCATATGATGGTTTTGCTGATAGATTTCTTTGATTTCGTTTGTGCATCCTTCCGGCAAGTGTAATGTACCAATTACCGGTCCAACTAAAGTCAGCATATTTTGTTCGTTGATCGTTAGCCAATATTTAACACGATCACCATAATTTTCATACATAACTTTTGCAAAGTTTACAAACCAGTCAACCGATTCTGGATTACCCCAGCTTCCTCTTTCATCTAAAGCAGCCGGCATATCAAAATGGAACATTGTTACCAATGGTTCAATACCGTATTTTAAACATTCATTAATAACATTATTATAATATTCAATTCCTTTTGGATTGACCTCACCAGTTCCATTAGGTAAAATTCTTGTCCAAGCGATAGAGAAACGATAAGTCTTGAATCCCATTTCTGCCATCAATGCAATATCTTCTTTATAACGATGATATTGATCAGCACACACATCAAGTTCTGAAGTTCCTTCAGGTACTTTTTTGACATCCTGACAAGATGGTCCTTTTCCATCGATTAAGTTAGCTCCTTCTACTTGATAAGCAGATGTTGAAGCTCCCCATAAAAAATCACTTGGGAATGGTTTTAGTTTTTTGTGTAACATTTTATTTCCTCCTTGTTTTTACGGCTTTATTATACCTTAAAGTAATGTAAATGGAACCGTTTTCCAAAATATGAAAAAAGCACTAAAGAGGGATGGTAAAATCAAAGATTTACTAAGTGTAAGGGTAATACATATTGGCTAAATATAACCTTTAAAAATGAAAAATATGCATTTTATTCTAATAATTGCTTTATTTTATAAACTAGAGAAAAATTTTTTTATCTTGGACTAATGTGATGAATTTGTTATAATTGTAATCGTAAGAGATTTTTGTATATTTCTTTATCAAAAGTATATTATCATGGAGAGCAAGAAAGTTATTATTATTAATTTAAATTAATGTAGCTTAAATTGGACATTTTTTAATTTATCATAGTCTGATATGGTCTGCAAAAATATGATATGATAGAGTATAGTAAAATGGTAGAATAAAGAAAAAGGGAGAATTAACATGGAAAGTTTAGAAAACATAGCCGAGAGAATTAGTACGACTAAGAAGTCCTTAGAAGAGCACCCAAGACAAAATCTAGAAATTGCAATTAAGGAATTATTGGAAATTAGCAAAGAGCTGGATCTGGTAAAGAAATCGATTAAATAAAATTACTAAACGGTTAATAGAAAAGAGCAGGATATTTAATTATTTTGCTCTTTTTTTATTTAAATATTTGGATTGAAGAATTAAAGTATTTTTATTTCCACTAGATTAGACAAAAAAGTAATGCAATATATGGTTAAGTATAGTAGTAATGTTTTATTTAACTGACATAATAAATTATTTAGAGCATATATATGTGTTAGTTATTGTGATTTAGATAGTATCAAAGCATGAGTGAATGGCAATACTAGGAGGTATGGTTGAATGTTACTTAAACCATTAATATTAGGTGTATCAATAGATTTCGGATTGTTATCAATTGCTTTAACATTAAGATTTATAATTTATCCACTATATCAGTCTTGGATTAGTCAAAAAAATCTGGTTAATGAAAAAACAATTGTAGAGGATTTAGAAAAAACGATTGAGATACGAATTGAAGAAATTGATGGATCTAATCACTATAAACAATATTTAAAGATTTGAAAGGAGTTTTAGTATGTGTAGTTTACAGGTTGACAGCCAATATTTTGATAAAATCTGTAACGGTGTGATTAACCATTTAGTTGTTTGTAAAGAAGAGGGAATTGAGCAGGGGGATTGTGTTTCTTTACGAAAACTAGGAAAAACAAATATCAGTTGTGTAGTAAAAGTTGAGTATGTTGATTGTGAAGGCTCAGGTGTAGATGAAATTATTGTATTCTTGGAGTTAAAAGAATATAAAAAGCCCTTATTGCAGGGCTTCCCATTCTTCCATTAAAGTATTTAACTGATTTTCTAATTCGGAAATTTCATCATTGATCTGATTATATTTCTGATAATCATTTAGAACTTCTTCACTATGAAGCTGTTCAGTTAAGTGTTGATCTTGGTTTCTAGTATAGAAATATTAGTTTCTATCTTTTTATTTTATTTGCTTGTTATCGATAAAGAGCATTTTGCTGTTTCATATCAAGATAATCAACATTTTCTTTTTTGAGCGGCTTAGCAACGCTTTTATGATTTAAATAAGTATCGTAATTACCATCGTAACTGATGGCTTTTGTGCTCGTTAATTCGATCACACGAGTTGCTACTTTATTAATGAAATAGCGGTCATGGCTAATAAAGAAGATTGTTCCTTCAAATTGGTTTAAGGCATCTTCAAGAACTTCTTTAGAAGCAATGTCTAAGTGGTTGGTTGGTTCGTCTAAAATTAAAAGATTTGCTTGTTTTAATAATATTTCAGTAAGTACAACACGTCCTTTTTCACCACCAGAAAGTAAAGAGATTTCTTTAAAAACATCATCGCCTTTGAAGTTAAATAAGGCAAGACTGTTGCGAATCTCAGTATTAGTCATCTTAGGAAAATTATCACTAATTTCATTAAAAATAGTTTTATCCATTGCTAGTGTGCTATGTTCTTGATCATAGTAAGCAAGGTCTACTTTACTACCAAATTTAATTTTACCTTGATAAGCATTTAGCTGATCGAGGATAGTTTTAAAAAGAGTTGTTTTACCCACACCGTTATCCCCGACAAGAGCAATACGCTCTTGTTTTTTATATCGATATCAATGTTTTTAAATAAAATTTCATCAAATTTAACAGCTAGGTTCTCTATTTTTAAAACATCAAACCGGACTCACGTTTTGGTTTAAAATTAATCGTGATTGTATCTGGCAAGTTCTCAGGCTTGTCAATACGTTCAATTTTAGCTAACTGCTTTTCTTTAGATTCGGCTCGTTTAACTTGTTTTTCACGGTTATATTGATTTTAGTGTTATCGATACTCTCTTGAAATTCTTTTAATTTCTTTTTGTTGATTTAAATAATGTTTTAAATCAACAGCTCTTTGCTTTTTCTTTAAAATTGAATATTCGTTATATTTACATTTATAGCTTTTGGATTTTCCATTTTCGACTTCTACAATTTTTATTAGAAACTTGATCAATAAAGTAACGATCATGGCTGACTGTGATGATTGCATGAGGATAATTTTTTAAATATCCTTCTAAGAAATTAATAGCACTATTATCTAAATGGTTAGTAGGTTCGTCAAGTAACAATAGCTTTGGTTCTTGAAGCAGCATTTTAGCAAGAGCTAAACGTGTTTTTTGACCACCAGATAGCATTGAAACTTTTAAATTGAATTCTTCTTCGCTAAAGCCCAGTCCCTTTAAAACGCCGGTTAATTTACTGGGATAACTATATCCATCTTTATCATGAAATGATTGAGTTAGACGATCATATTCATTTAAAATACGTTCACTATGATCAGTTGTCATTTCATTCTCTAATTGACGTAGTGATTTTCAATTGTGATCAATGGTGCAAAAACATCAAGGCCAACATCGTAAACTGTTTTATCCATCGCTAAGTCATGCTGTTGTTTTAAATAACCTAGTGTTAATTCTTTATTACAAAAAAGGTCACCGCTATCATAGTTTTCTTCGCCCGCAATAATTTTTAGAATAGTAGTTTTACCAGCACCATTAACTCCGATAATTGCGACTTTATCATGATCATCAATTTTAAAGGTTATATCTTTTAATAAGGGAATCCCTTGAAATGATTTTGTTATATTTGAACATTCTATTAACATATTTTATCACCCAATGTATTCTAACATATTTTCATTGATATTTATAGTAAGGCTTTTGTTTTAAGAAGAAAAGTAGATATTTTATTTTAGGAATTCACAAATTTATTATTAAAAAAGTGTAATTAAAAATTACTCGATTAAATCAAGTAAATAATAGATTTTTATTAAAGTGTTTTATTTTTAGTACATCTTGTGGTAAAATTTGTTCCAAAGGGTTGTAATCAAGATTGTTTTTTTGTATAATTGTATGCAATATAAGAGTAATGGGGTATATCGTGATGGGTATGAATTTAGCATACAAAATTTTAAGTAGTAAACTTAAAGATGGAAATCTTGTTCCAGGAGAACAAATTGGAATTCAAATTGATCAAACACTAACACAAGATTCAACAGGTACAATGGCTTATCTTCAACTAGAAGCAATGAATATTAAACATGTTGCAGTAGAGAAAGCAGTGGCATATATTGATCACAACATGTTACAAACAGGATTTGAAAATATGGATGATCATGAATTTATCCGCAGTGTGGCTAAAAAGCATGGGATTGTTTTTTCAAAACCAGGTAATGGAGTTTGTCATCAATTACAATTAGAAAACTTCTCAAAACCAGGAAAGACTCTAGTTGGATCAGATTCACATACACCAACTTGTGGAGCAATGGGTATGATTGCTATTGGGGCAGGGGGATTAGATGTCGCAGTAGCATGGCAACAGGTAAATATTACTTACAATGTCCTAGTGTTGTTAAAGTTAATTTGACTGGAAAAAAAGCACCATGGGTAAGTGCAAAAGACATTATTTTATATATTCTTCAGCAATTAACGGTTAAGGGTGGCGTTAATAAGATTATTGAATATACGGGAGATGGAGTTGCTTCATTATCATTGACTGATCGTGCTACGATTTGTAATATGGGGCTGAATTGGGAGCCACTACATCAGTTTTCCCGACCGATGAAAGAACAAAAGAATATTTAGCACAACAAGGGCGAGTAGATGATTACATTGAAATGAAGCTGATGAAGATGCTACATATGATCAAGAATTAGATGTTGATTTAAGTGCATTAGTGCCAATGACTGCTAAGCCTCATAGTCCAGATGCGGTAGTACCAGTAAAAGAACTTGAAGGAATGAAAGTAAATCAAGTTGTGATAGGAAGTTGTACTAACTCATCTTTTGCTGACATGATGAAGGCAGCTAAGATTTTAAAAGGACGCAAAGTTGCGGATCATGTTTCTTTAGTTATTGCGCCAGGATCAAGTTCAATTCTTGCGATGCTTTCACAAAATGGAGCATTAGCTGATATGGTTCAAGCTGGAGCAAGGATTCTTGAATGTGGTTGTGGACCATGTATTGGAATGGGTCAAGCACCGCTCTCAAAAGGGATTTCATTAAGAACGATTAATCGTAATTTCAAGGGACGTTCAGGAACAAATGATGCAGGCGTATACTTAGTATCACCGGAAATTGCGGCATTGAGCGCAATTAAAGGTACATGTCAGAAGAATTTGAAGATGATATGTATTTAGAAGAAGTGCCAAATACCCCATTTATTAAAAATGGAAATTTCTTCATTGATGAATATGACGAAAATAATGAAGTATATATGGGACCTAATATTAAACCGGTTCCACGTGGAGAAAAAATTACAGATGAAATTAGTGGAAAAGTTGTTTTAAAAGTTGGTGATAATATTTCGACAGATCATATTGTTCCTTCAGATAGCAAATTATTGCCATATCGTTCAAATGTGCACATTTAGCAAAATTTTCATTCAGTAAAGTAGATCCTGAATTCTATGATCGTGCAATTGCTAATAATGGGGGATTCATCGTTGGTGGTGATAATTATGGTCAAGGAAGTTCCCGTGAACATGCGGCTTTAGTACCAAACTATTTAAAGATTAAAGCAATCTTTGCAGTATCATTTGCGAGAATTCATCGTTCCAATTTAATTAATAATGGTATTTTACCTTTAGTTATTGAAGCTAAAGACCAAGATTTCTTCAATGACCAAGATAGTTATAAAATCGTTAATATCAAAGATGTTGTTGAACATAATGGTAAAGTAAAAGTAATTAATGAAACTACTAATGATTCAATCGAGGCTGAATTAACATTATCACCTCGTGAAAAAGTAATGATTAATTACGGTGGTTTATTAAATGCAATTAAAGAATTGGGAGGTGAATTTTAATGAAAGCTGTTTTAATCCCTGGTGATGGAATTGGAAAAGAAATATCAAAGAGTGTCGTTGATATCACTAAAGCGATGAAGCTTGACATTGAATGGGTGGAATATCAGGCTGGTGCTGAATATGCAGCTACAACGAAAGAAGTTTTTGAACCAGGACTTGTTGATGCTATTAAAGAATATAAATGGGCTTTAAAAGGTCCGACAGCAACGCCGATTGGAACGGGATTTAGAAGTGTCAATGTTGCCTTGCGACAACAGTTTGCAACTTATGCTAATGTTCGTCCAATCAAATCATTTAAAGGAATCAATTCTCGTTATGAAGACATTGATCTGGTTATGATTCGTGAAAATACCGAAGATTTATATAAAGGGATTGAGTATATGATCAATCCAAATATGGCAAATGGAATTAAATTAATTACTCGTGAAGCGAGTGAAAAGATTTGTCGTTATGCTTTTGAATATGCTAAGAACAATAGACGTAAAAAAAGTGACAGCAGTTCATAAAGCGAATATTATGAAATATACAGATGGATTATTTTTAGAAGCGTTTAGAGATGTGGCTAAAGATTATCCAGATATTGAGCCACAAGAGGTTATTGTTGATAACATGTGTATGCAATTAGTAATTCGTCCAGAAACTTTTGATGTTTTAGTTGCACCAAATTTATATGGTGATATTGTTTCTGATTTATGTGCTGGATTAGTTGGCGGTCTAGGATTTGCACCAAGTGGGAATATTGGTGATGAATTTAGAATTTATGAAGCTGTTCATGGAAGTGCACCAGATATTGCTGGTAAGGGTATCGCTAATCCGAGTGCATTATTATTAGCATTTGCATTAATGTTAGAGGCATTAGGGAAATTAGATGATGCTAATAAATTGCGTGAGGCTTTAGCAGCTGTAGTTGAAGAAGGAACTATTGTAACACCTGATATTGGGGGTAGTGCTTCAACAGACGAGTTCACCGCAGCCATCATCAGAAAGTTAGGTTAAACAATGACAAAGAATTTATTAGAAAATACCGGACATGGGTCGCTTGGAAATAAAATTTTCACCGTTTTGCGTGATAAAATCTTAAATGAGGAATATACTCAAGGACAAAAATTAAATGAAGTTGCTTTGTCTAAAGAGTTGAATATTTCTAGAACTCCAATTCGTGAGGCTCTAAAACAGTTGGAATTAGAAGGTTTGGTTAAAAGTATTCCTAATAAAGGAGTTTATGTACTAGGGTTTTCTCATCGTGATATCGATGATATGTTGGAAATTCGTTATGCTTTAGAAGGGCTAGCAATCCAATTAGCAATTGAGCGAATTAATGATGAGGAACTTGAAAAGATAAAAGAAGTGTATGATTTAATGGAATTTTATGCTGAAAAAGGTGATCAAGAGAAGTTTAATGAAATTAATATTGCTTTTCATGAGGCTATTTATCGTTGTACCCAATCAAAGTATTTTGAGCAATTATTAACAGATATTAATTATTATATTCATGTAACTTCAAGGCATTCAATTCGTCAACCGGATCGTTTAATTTCAGCAGCACAGGAGCATCGAGAAATTTATGAGGCAATTTTAGCTCGTGATAAGGATTTAGCTAAAGAAAAAATTCAAAATCATATTCGTAAAACACAAGTGCTGGTAAGAAATTACTATGAAAAAAAGCAACAGGATAAGGCCTAAGGGCCTTTTTTAATTAGTCAAAAAAAGGTTTTATCAAGTATAATAAATAAATGAGGTGTAAAGATGAAAATAGGTATACTAGATGATGAGCGGTCAATGCTACTTAGAATCAGAGGTATGTAGAGGAGGCTAGAATTAAGGAACCATATTACAGTTGAACTTTTTCAAGATGTTGAAGAGTTTTTTAATTGTGGTAAAAACTTTGATATTCTTTTATTAGATATCGATATGCCAACAATGAGTGGAATACAGGTAGCAAAAAAAATTATTGAAACAAAATAACGATACATAATTAATACATAACTAATTATGAAAATAAAATGCAGGAGGCGTTTGATATTAATGTAGCAGGATATTTACTTAAATCAGAATTAGAAACAAAGTTAACGCCAACCTTGCTTAAAGCGATAAATCGTAGACAACAAAATGATGATATCTGGATCAAGAAAAAGGGAGAGATTTTTCATTTTCGAAGTAGAAATATTATTTATATCGAATCAGTAAAAAGATACTTACATTTTTATACTAATGATAATAATTTCTATATTCCTTATATGACGCTTGAAGAAGTTAATCAGTATTTACCAGATAATTTTGTCCAAATAAATAAAAGTCAGATAATCAATATTAATATGGTTGTTTCGATGAATGGATATATTTTAAAATTAAAAGGTATTGATGAATCGCTAGAAATTAGTAGAAGAAGAAAAAAAGATGTATTTAATCTTTTAATGCAGGAGATCAAAGAGTGATGATTAATTTTTTTATTGAGTATTTATATACATTGATATATGTTGTTGCTTTAAGTTATGTTATTTCATTAACCTATCCATATATTCGTAAAGAAACATGCTTAGAAATATTATGGTTATATTAAGTTATACGTTTGTTTTGAATATTGTTACGTATACTTCACCACATAATGGCTGGTTATATGTAATTGGTAATTTAATGTGTATTAGTTTGGATTTTATTTATTGTGGGGTATTGGTTAAGAGATTTAGGCTTAATAATTTGTTTATCACTACAATTTATTATTCAATTCAAATTATTGTCGGCTCAGTTATGATTGCAGTGGCGCTAGAAATTTTTGACAATACATATTTGGATATCGTATGGGGGAGTATGCGAGTTGTTTTTCCTTTAGGAAACTATATATCATCAGCATTGATATGCAAATATGCGGTTCAAAAACGTGATTTTGTGGAACATCAGTTACCTAAAAAAATTTTTATATTCGTTTTGTTTGATCAATATTGTTGAAGTGATTATTGTACTGATTTTAAACGTATTATCAGTTGAACAGGGGGATATTTATATCTTTTTTATATTGATCTTAGCAGGTGTTCAAATGATTTTGGTAAATAATTATATCATCAATTCTTCCCGTATGTATTTACGTAATAAGGAGTTAGAGTTAGCAAATTATTCATATGCTACAACTCGCCGTCATATTAGTGAATTAGAAAAAGAACAAGAACGTCTTTATAAGTTTAAGCATGACATTAATAATCATTTACAAGTCCTAGAAGAAGTAGTCGAAACAGAATCAGTCGCTAACCAATATTTAAAAGCAATTAAAGAAGATTTAAATGCTCCAGTTAAATTGATACGTACGGGAAATATTTTTGTAGATGCTTGTTTAAATGCGAAGATTCGCAATAACGATGAAGTTAATTATGTTGTAGATGCAGTGATTGATCGCAATGTTAATATTGCTCAAGACAAATTATGTTCTCTATTATTTAATCTGATAGATAATGCTACTGAAGCTGCTTTAAAAACAGCGGAGAAGATAGTTGAAATCAAATTTTTAGTAAAGGCAATATGCTTTTGATCAGCATAATAAATTCGACTAATAGACCTCTTAATTATGAAAGTAAAAAAAGGAAGAGATCATGGAAAAGGATTAATAATCATTAAAGAGGTTGTAGAAACCTATCATGGAACAATGGAATATTTCTATGAAAATAACAAGGTGCATTGCGATATTTTACTGAATGTTGATAATTAAAAAGCCGTTTATGTCATAATATTGACCGTTAGTGTAGAAAAAAAAGGATAAAACCGCAAGCTGTTAGGTTGTGTAGTATAATAGATTATGGAGAGATGTAATAATTAATAAAATAAAAAGTATTGTCTTTCTATACATAATCTCCAAGTTATAATATTACTACATGGCCGCAAGTAATATTTATAGCTATTTCTCACAAACGTCTATTGGATAGAAGTTTGAAATTAATAATCTAATCTCTTTTTTTAAAGCTTTTGTGCTATTGTCCGGCACAAAGTTTTAATTTTTTTAGAAGTATTTAATAACAAAATAGGACCGGTTAGTACATTGAAAATATTTTTAGGAAGATTTAATAGTATAATGGACATGGAGGATAGATATGAAACGTTTTTTGTGAAAAAATAAGCAGATTTTTATTAGATGTTGATAATGTGACTGAGGATGAAATTGATGAAGTAAGATTTGGTATTGAACTCATTTTGACTCAAATGATTTTATTTTTTTTGTTGTTAGCAATCGGCATTTTTAGAAATATGGTACTAGAAACAATAATATTTATTATTGCATTAGTTGGATTACGGACATTTGTAGACGGTTATCATGCTGATAGTTTTTATCGCTGTATGTTTTTAACGACTTTGTTATATCTTGGTACGCTCTATTTTGCGGATTTTGAAAATAGCTATCTTCTAATTATGGCAATACTTATTGCTGCTAAAGCATTTATGTGGCAAGAAAATCATGAAGCACGGAATGTGAAAATAAGTAAATTAATTTTTTGGGGATGTCTGGCTGTGATTGGATTAATTTATCCTATAGAACCACGACTAAGCATGATAATTGGTTTTACTTTATTTTTTACAGGTGTAAGTATGGAGGTGAAAAAACATGGCTATAAAGAAAAAAGTAGTTTCATTAGTGAAAAAAGTATCTAAAAAATATGCAGATAATTATTCACCGGGTGGGATGTACAAACCAACAAGAAATAAGAAATAACAAAATAAAAGATGCTTTTCCATTTGGTAAAGCATCTTTTATTATACCATTGCGTAATTTAATGAATTATTGGTAGGATATTGTGCTGGATTTTCAGTACCATTTAGAGCTTCTAAACGTACTTTCATTGGTACCTTATTATTAAATCTTTCGTTATTGTAGAAGTCAATATAAGTTTCAATTGCTTTTTTTAATTCATTGAAAGAATTTAAATTTGTTAAGATAATACATCTCACTTTTAATAATTCTCCAAAATCTTTTAGCAGAACCGTTATCGATACATTTTCCAACTCTTGACATACTTTGAGTAATATTAGATTCCTTCAACTTTTTTTAAGATAATATTTTTTTCTTTTAAGTTCAGATTGGTGTTTTAAACGTTCATTTTCATATTTGTAATTTTTCTAACTCATTTAATTGTGAT
>ENA-OQLB01000906-OQLB01000906.1-human-gut-metagenome-genome-assembly--contig:-NODE-906-length-14521-cov-1.922259_pt1 | contig 14521 bp, 26 predicted proteins | sample MGYA00242656_ERZ504813 | MGnify/ENA primary metagenome ERZ504813 (study PRJEB26092, sample SAMD00036388) | human gut metagenome | host: Homo sapiens | study: EMG produced TPA metagenomics assembly of... | reverse complement strand
TCTCTGGCAGGGATACTTTGCAAAGTTGTGATTTTCCTTTTCGGGAATTTTTACAAAATGGTTTCCGTTTCCGTTGTTATCCTTTCAAGATTATGTTTCACAGGTTTTATCATCTACCAGATTATCTTCTGTTCCGCGAAGAATCAGGACTTTGCCGTCATATCCTTTTGCATCCTCAAAAGAGAGTAGGTTGCCAGGTCATAGTTGAAATCAAGACCGAATTTCAGTCCTTCCATATCAGCAAATGTCATTCCCTGATTTTTGAAGAAATCTGCTTTTTCTTTACATCCATTCCACATTCCGGCACCCGGGCACATCAAAATCAGTCCGTAAGGATTCAACTTTGGAGCAGCGGTAGCAGCGACAAATCCGCCCATGCTCTGTCCGGATAAGATGATCTTATCTGTATCTACAAAATCTTGTCCTTTCAGCCATTCATAGACATCCTGAGTATCTTCCAGAAGTCCGGTGAAGGTCATTTCTTCGAATTCTCCGTCACTTTCTCCGCAGCCGTAGAAGTCAAAGCGAAGACAGGCGATTCCGTTTGCTTCCAGAACGCGGGCAAGATGTGTATGTGCGTATTTATAACCGGATAAGCTGCCGCCGAATCCGTGAAGGTTGAGTACGACCGGAGGATGGCTGACTCCATCCGGAAGATTTAACATTGCCCGTAGAGTATGATTTTTCTGTTTTTAATTTCTGTGTAACGAATCATGGTATTATTCTCCTTGTTTTGCTCTTTTTTTCGCGAGTGTTTCTAACATTTCTTCTGTCTTTTTCTTGGAAAGCGGATATACAAAATACAGGATCAGTACAGCAATCAAATATCCGATCGCATAGATCGCAGTATAAGATTTCCAGATATGTGCTTTTACAGCAGCTGTCTGTACAGCTTCATTTACGTTATATCCGATCAGAGCCAGGGTAAAGCTGCTTAAGCTGGAGCTTACTGCAGAAGCAAGCTTGCGGAAGAAGGAATAGGTTGCATAGACCATACCTTCTTTTCTGTCGCCGGTGGTCAGTTCCTGGTAATCGATCGCATCGTTTACCATAGCCCAGATGAGTACCTGGAAACCACTTGCACCGAGGTAGCAGATTCCGTTGATAACAATGAACAAGGTCGGATTCTTGATCGGGAAGAAGAATAAAATTCCGAATACGATAGCGGCAAAACCGGCTCCGTACATACACCATTCTTTTTTTCCGAATTTTTTAGATACAAATTTTGTTCCGACAAAAAGTGATAATGGAATATACGGTACTGAGCATACCGGATACTGCATGATCTGAACATTACCAAAGTAATCTTTAAATAAATAAGTATTCAGTCCGTTTACCACACTGGCTGCAATCATACCTGCAAGGCTGGAGAAAATGAGTCCCAGAAGCGCTCTGTTTTTAATGATATGTTTGAGTGCTTCAAAATAGTTGAATTTCTCTCTTTTTTCCACAGTGATGGAAACTCTCTCTTTACACCAGCTGCTTGTGATCATCAGGCAGAATACACCGATTGTTGCACAGATCAGTGCCATCAGGGTAAATCTGGAAGGAATCGGGTTGTTGTCTTTATATAAAACCAAAGGACCTGCAATCACGACGACTGTCATAAAGATTGTACCGCCAAGGCTTCTGTATCTGGACAAGTCTGTTCTGTGATTGACATCATCTGTCATAACGCTGGACAGAGAACCAAACGGTACATTGACACATGTATACAGGCTTCATATAATACGTAGGTTACTAAAATGTAGATCAGTTTTAATTTATAATCAAAGCTGCTCACATCCAGGAATCCAATCACGCACATAATGGCCATAGGAATGGAAAATGCTTGATCCATGGAATAAAACGTCCGCCTTTCGTAGATTTTCTGGCATCGATCAAAGCGCCGATGATCGGATCATTGATGGCATCCCAGATTTTAGTGATCAACAGAATCGTTCCGACATGTAAAGGATTTACTTTCAGTACGAGCGTGTAGAATACGGTCAAAAACATTGCCCGAAACTGTTCTGTACAGCAGCACCCCAGATCTCCGAGCGTGTAGCCGATTTTGTCTTTCATAGAAAACTCTCTCACAATTCTTCCTCCTTATCGTGTGGCTTTTTGTTTTCGTTTGTTTACGATGTTCATTATATCTTTATCTGAATAGGAAACATATCCAATTCTTGCTTGAAAACTATCAAAAAATTGATATACTATTTTATTTTGAATAGTTTTAATAGGGATTTACAGTGATTTTCATATATTTTAACGAGGTGATCATGAAAGAATATATTGCAAAGGAATACAAATATACACAATCAAAATGTAAGAAATTTCCGGCGACTACATATTATACAGTGTTTTTTATTACTGCCGGAAAATGTACATGCAGAAGCAGGGAGAAAACATATTTTTGTGCAACGGAAGAAATCATACTGGTCAATCCGGGTACATCGGTAGAAATTGAATATCCGGCGTCGAAAACTCCGCTGCATTTTCTTCAGATTTCGTTTTCTGCAGAACTGCTGAAACGTTTGTCTGATGAACAAACGGATCTGGAGTCCTGCTTTCATGTGGTTCCATATCAGGTTGTAGTCATTCAGGCAGAATCAGAAATCAGTATGCTGATAAAAAATCTTTCGAAAAGGCTTCTGACTCTTCCAAAAGAAACGACAGATTTCGGGCATGCACTGTTTCAGGACAGTATTCTGTCAATGCTGATCGTGCTGCTTTTACGTGCCTGTATTCATGTGGAATTTCACACAAAAAGTAAAACACGATCCCGACTTGCACTGGATGACATTTTTATTTTTATCAAACATCATCTGTACGAAGAAATTTCACTGGAACGTCTGGAAAAGGAATTTTTTATCAGTAAATATCATATTTCCAGAGAATTTAAACGGCAGACAGGAATCACCGTTCATCAGTATATTGTCAAAGCGAAGCTGGATCTGTGTAAACGGCTTCTTGAAAAGGGATATCCTATGACGGAAATCTATAAAATATGCGGACTCGGAAACTATAATAACCTGTTTCGGGCATTTAAAAGGGAGTTTGGAATCACACCAGGAGAATATGTGCGTCAATTCCAGGAGAGACAAAAAACTAAATCTGATGTTCATTAAATGATTGTTCTCCATAAAACGGGTGACGGTGTCAAGCATTTCCTGTGGTGTGTAGGACTTCACGGTTCCTTTTTTATTATGAGGGAGGGAGTCGCTGTTCATGTTCTTTTTGAACTCATTCGGAGTCTGCCCGGTATATTTTTTAAATGCATTATTCATATAGCGGTAATCCGAAAATCCGCAGCCGTAGCAGATATCAATCAGAGAAAGTTCACCTTTCATCAGCAGTGCTTTTGCATTGAGATACCGGGTGTAGGTCAGAAATTCACTGAAAGAACGGTGCAGATTTTTCTGAATAAAATGTGATAAATAAGAGGCGGAGAGCTGCATGTGTTTTGCCAGGTCAGACAGAGTCACTCTTTCGGCAGAATGTTCCTCAATGTAACCAATGATTTCAGAGAGCTGGCTGTTTCTCTTGGTAGTGAGCGCAAGTTTGTCTCCATACATTTCATAGTAAGCGCAGCTCTGCAGGATGTCATGCACCATAATGTTGATCAGACCGGCACACTCCAGCTGGTAATAAGGCGCCTGCAGGAGATAAATCTTTAAAAGTTTGCAAAACGAGTAGGTGAACAGTCGCTCATTTTTACTCAAAAGTGTATTTTCCAGAAAGCTGATATGACTCATCTGCGGAAAATATCCTTCAAAATACTGTGGAAGAATATGAAGGGAGAGCAGGGTGGACGGCGCTTTCTCCGAAATAATCTCGTGGAGCTCGTTGGCGTTGATCAGGATGATATCTTTTTCAGAAAAAGACGTAGTATTGCCGTTGATGTTGAATGCCGGATCTCCTTTTAAGACCAGGATCAGCTCAATTTCCGGGTGCAGGTGGCAGCACGGTATCCTACATCATAGACGGACAGATTCATATTTTTAATTTGGGGATGGTGGATATTTTCAATTTCCAGATGCATAAGAGAACTCCTTTTTTATTGTTGCTTCTATCATAATATAGTGCGCTTTATTATTCAATCAAATTCATAAAACAGCAGGAAAGTGATAGGAAGAAAGCTTAATTGACATATAAAAGAAAACAGGGGATGTGTATAGTAGAACATGTATTGAGCAGAAAGAAAATGTTAAGGAGGGGCTGATTATGAGATTATTAGAACCAATTAAAGTGGGAAAGATCGAGCTGAAAAACAGAGTGATGTTTCCGCCGATGACAACAGGATATGAAGGCAGAGACGGCACAATTGTAGAACAGAGCTTTAACTCTATAAGAGACTGGCAGAAGGTGGCGTGTCCTATATTGTATTGGGAGATGTTGCTCCTGTAAATACAATCTCACCGACACCGAAGCTGTTCCATGACGGACAGATCGAAGCATTTAGAAAACTGGCAGATGCAGTTCATGAATTTGACTGTAAACTGGGAATTCAGATTTTCCATCCGGAGTATGATGTAGAGGCACTGGCTGAATTATTCCGCAAAGGGGATATGGAAGGCGGACGTGCAAAAATGCGTCATGATATGGTACATTTCATTCAGGAAGTGACGGAAGAGCAGTTGAACAGTATTTTGGATAAGATCGGGGAATGTGTAAAACGTGCACAGTCAGCCGGAGTTGATATTATAGAAGTACACGGGGACCGTCTGATCGGATCATTCTGTTCGACTTTGATTAACCGCAGAACAGATTCCTACGGTGGAAGCTTTGAAAACAGAATTCGTTTTGCACTTCGCGTGGTGGATAAGATCAGAGAAGTGGCACCGGATATCTGTATTGATTATAAATTACCTGTAGTCACAGAAAACCCACTGCGCGGAAAAGGCGGTCTGATGATCGATGAGGCAGTAGAGTTTGCAAAAATTCTGGAGAGATCCGGAGTGGATATGATTCATGTAGGACAGGCAAACCATACAGGAAATATGAACGATACGATTCCGGCGATGGGAACACAGCCATATTGTTTCATGTCAAAATATACCAAACAGATCAAAGAAGCAGTCTCTATTCCGGTATCCTCAGTGGGACGTATCGTCACACCGGAGAACGCAGAAGCACTGATCGAAAATGGTGTCTGCGACATCGTGGGTCTGGGACGTTCTCTTCTGGCAGATCCAGATTATGTAAAGAAACTCGAAGCAGGAGAAGGAAGACGCATCCGTCACTGTATGATGTGCAATAAGGGATGTACAGATGCGATCCAGAACCGAAAATTCTTAAGCTGCGTACTCAATGCGGAAAACGGATATGAGTATGAGAGAACGATCACTCCTTCCGATGAGAAGAAAAAAGTAGTTGTGATCGGCGGTGGAGTTGCAGGTATGGAAGCAGCGAGAGTTGCAAGTGTAAAAGGTCATGAGGTTGTTCTGTTTGAAAAAGAAACGACTCTTGGCGGTCAGCTCAACATTGCATCGATTCCTCCGAGAAAATCTGAGATGAACCGTGCACTCCGCTATCTGACAAATGAGATGAAAGAGCTGCATGTAGATTTACGTCTTGGAAGAACAGCAGATGCAGAGATGATCCTGGCAGAGAATCCGGACAATGTGATCGTGGCAGCAGGTGCGCACAATGTGATTCCGCCGATCGAGGGAAGTAAAATGCCACATGTATTTGATGCATGGAAAGTATTGAATCATGAGGAACTTCCGAGCGGACGTGTGGTTGTGATCGGAGGCGGTCTGGTCGGAGCAGAGACAGCAGAGCTTCTTGCAGAGATGGGATGTCAGGTTTCTGTAGTAGAGATGATGGAAGAAATCGCAAAAGAAGAATCCAAGACAGTAAGACCGGTATTATTTGAGAGCTTTGAAAAATATCAGGTTCAGCTGCTGACAGGAACAAAAGTAACAGCCATTACAGCAAACAGTGTGGAAGCAGAAAATGCAGAGGGCAAAGTGTCTCTTCCTTGTGATTACGTAGTACTCGCAGTGGGAGCAAGACCGAATCTGTTTGACGTGCAGGCACTGGAAGACAAAGGCGTACAGGTGAGCTTTGTCGGAGACTGCAATGAGAGAGCAGCAGATATCAATCGTGCAGTAGAAGAAGGGTATCTGGCAGCAAACGTTTTATAAAAAACGTACAGGTGGATGAAACATCCTTCTTTCGCATATACATGAAACAGAGTATATGCGAAAGGGGATGTTTTTTTTGAGGTTCAAAAAGGCATTGGGGATACTGCGGACAAAGATTCGTCTGCTGCTGATGATCGGGGTACTTCTGGCGGTGGCAGCGGGATGTCAGTTTGCCGGAGAGTATCTGCACAGTCATTATATTCGGGAGGAAGTATCTGAGACCTCCGGAAATATATCAGAGAAAAAGACGGTTGTGATTGATTCCGGACACGGGGGAAAAGATCCCGGAAAAGTCGGGATCAACGGGGCGCAGGAAAAGGAACTCAATCTGCAGATCGCAGAAAAATTGAAGAAATATCTGGAGGAACATCAGATCACGGTGGTGATGACACGTACAAAGGATGAGGACTTGCAGATTCTCAGGTGGAAGATCTTAAAGCCAGAGTAGAGTTGATCGACAAAGAATCTCCTGCACTTGCAGTCTGCATTCATCAGAACAGTTATCCACAGGAAAGCGTAAGAGGACCACAGATTTTTTATTTTGCGCACTCGAAGGAGGCAAAGAAAGCAGCAGAGGTAATGCAGACAGAGCTGAAAAATTTCGATCAGGAGCATGCCAGAGAGATTAAGGGAAATACTACATACTATATGCTGAAAAATACAAAGTCACCAATTGTGATCGTAGAATGTGGATTTTTAAGCAGCCCGGTGGAGGCAGGGATGTTGATCGATGAGGCGTATCAGCAGAAGCTTGCCAGGCAATCGGCAATGGAATCCTGAAATATGTTGAGCGCTGATAAGAAAAATGGTATAATGAAAGCTATGGAAACGATAATTAAGAAAATAGACAAAAACCAAATAGACGAAGATGCAATACGAGAAGCGGGAGAGATTCTCAGAGAAGGAGGACTTGTTGCATTCCCAACAGAGACAGTTTACGGATTGGGGGCGAATGCACTGGACGAGGAGGCAGCGAAAAAAACATATGAAGCAAAGGGCCGTCCTTCTGATAATCCACTGATCGTTCATATTGCAGATCTGGAAGATTTAAGTGAGATTACGGAGAATGTACCTCCGGAGACAGAGCTTCTTGCGAAGCATTTCTGGCCGGGACCTTTGACGATGATCTTTGAAAAAAGTTCTCTGGTTCCATATGGCACGACAGGCGGTCTGGATACCGTTGCTGTGAGGATGCCAAGTGATCTGATCGCGAGAAAGCTGATCCTTGCGGCAGGCGGATATGTATCGGCGCCGAGTGCCAACACATCCGGACGTCCGAGTCCTACTACGGCAGAGCATGTGTGGGAAGATCTGAACGGGAAGATCGAGATGATCATAGACGGAGGAAGTGTAGATATCGGACTGGAGTCTACGATCCTGGATATGACAGTTTCTCCGCCGATGATCTTAAGACCAGGTGCGATCACTGCCGATATGCTGGAAGAAGTGATTGGCGTGGTAAGCGTGGATGAGACGATTCTGGGCAGTGAGAGCAGCCAGGCGCCGAAAGCACCGGGCATGAAATATCGCCATTATGCGCCGAAAGCAAAGCTGACGATCGTAGAAGGAAGCCTCAAGGAGGAAGTGTTTGCCATCCGGCAGCTTGCTTATGAGAAGAGTCGTCAGGGTGTTCAGGTGGGCATTATCGGGACGAATGAAACGGTTGAGTTTTATACCCATGGTCTGGTGAAAAATATCGGTTCCCGTGAAAATGAGAAGACCATTGCAAGGAATCTGTACCGAATTTTGAGAGAGTTTGACGAGGAGGATGTGTCAGAGATCTACAGTGAGTCATTTGCGATCCAGGGAATCGGCAATGCCATTATGAACCGTCTGGAAAAGGCGGCAGGACACTGCAGGATCCCCGCATCAGTTCTTACGAAAGAGCAAAAATACAGAAAAATCGTATTTGTCAGCAATACAGATACCTGTCGCGGACCGGTTGCGGCAGAGATTTTCAGGCATCAGTCATTAGATCAGGAATATTGGATCGAATCCAAGGGAATGGTCGTTTTGTTTCCAGAGCCGGTAAATTCAGAAAGCAGAAGCTATTTTAAAGAAGCAATCAGATGACGCTGGAAGGATATACTTCCAGACCGTTTACGGAGAAGAACCTGAATCCGGAGACACTGATCCTGACGATGGCACAGGCTCAGAAGGAGAAGATACTTTCTGAATATCCGAACGAATATACAGACAATGTATATACACTTACTGAGTTTACGGGAGAAACAGAAGAGATCCCGGATCCATATGGGCAGCCTTTGACTGCATATGGAGAGTGTTATGAGAAGATTACGTTGTTGATAGAAAAATTAGCAGAAATTTTAAATTCATTTACTAAAGGAGGACAATAATGTCAGAAGTACATGTTATGGATCATCCGCTGATCCAGCACAAAATCAGCTATATCCGCAGAGAGGATGTCGGAACAAAAGAATTCAGAGAGGTAATCAGTGAGATCGCGAGTCTGATGTGTTATGAAGCAACAAGAGATCTGAAGCTTCAGGACGTTACAATCAAAACACCGATCTGTGAGATGGTGGGAAAAGAGCTGACAGGAAAAAACTGGCAGTTGTACCGATCTTAAGAGCGGGACTTGGTATGGTAGATGGAATGTTATCATTGATTCCGGCCGCAAAAGTAGGTCACATCGGTCTGTACCGTGATCCGGAAACATTAGAGCCGGTAGAATATTACTGCAAGCTTCCGGCAGACTGCAGTGAGAGAGAAGTATTTGTAGTAGATCCGATGCTGGCAACAGGCGGATCCAGTGCTGCTGCGATCCAGATGCTCAAGGACAAAGGAGTAAAGCATATCCGCTTCATGTGTATCCTTGCTGCACCGGAAGGGGTCAAGAAGATGCAGGAGGCACATCCGGATGTCGATATGTACATCGGAGCGCTGGATGATCATTTAAATGATCATGGCTACATTGTGCCTGGACTGGGAGATGCGGGAGATCGTATTTTCGGCACAAAATAAAGGAGTTGAAAATCATGTCAGATAAAGAGAAGATTATCTGACTGGGATGAGTATTTTATGGGAGTTGCCATGCTGTCCGGGATGCGTTCCAAGGATCCGAATACTCAGGTCGGATGCTGTATTGTGAGTCAGGACAACAAGATTTTGTCCATGGGATACAATGGGTTTCCGAAAGGATGCTCAGATGATGAATTTCCGTGGGCGAGGGAAGGCGAAAATCCGCTGGAGACAAAGTATGTGTATTCCACACACAGTGAATTGAATGCCATATTGAATTACAGCGGCGGAAGCCTGGTCGGAGCCAAGCTGTATGTGTCACTGTTTCCGTGTAATGAGTGTGCAAAAGCGATCATTCAGTCGGGAATTAAAGAGGTCATTTATGATTGTGACAAGTATGCGGACACCCCGAGTGTCATGGCATCCAAACGGATGATGGATGCAGCCGGAGTCCGGTATCATCAGTATCATCGATCAAACCGGGAGATTAAAATAAAATTATAGACTGCGCATAAACTACCTTCTGTGGGAATAAGATATATCAGATGTTTCCACAGGAGGTAGTTTTGTTATGAAAAATAAAGCGGGAGCTGTGATTTTAAACTTTTTTCTGCGGGCAGTGATGGGAATCTGCCTGATATATTTTATCAATCAATACGTCCTGCCGGATCAGGATTCCTGGAAGGTAGGAATCAACGGGCTGTCCTTTTTGACATCCGGAAGCTTGGTATTCCTGGGGTCTGCATGCTTTATGGAATTCTGGTGTATCAAAGTTTGTAAGGTTTTCACAAAAAACTGCAATTTAGGAAAAGCGTATGGACAAGGCGGGAAACTGCGTTTATAATACATTTCACACAGCAGATCATTCGAGTGCTGTTTTTATCGGACCTGCTTCACAGGTCTTTTGTATCAGGAGATCAGAGGATTCTGATCGTCAGTTATTTTTATTCAGGCTGCGGTTCGCAGCGGTATTTTCATCCAAAAGATTGAATGAATCATACAGAACAGGAGGGATAGGTTGCATCAGAAAAATTTTGTAATCTGTGATCAGGAGGCAGATTATGCGAGAAACCTTATGCAGATGATCGGAGGCAGAAAAGAGCTTGGATTTCAGATGCATATGTTTCAGAAATTGGAACCACTGAAAAAATTCGCAGAACAAAAGCCAATCCAGATCTTGCTGATCGGAGAGGAATATTCGCAGGAAGAAAGACTGGAAATTCCGGCAGCAGAGCGATTTGTACTGGTAAAAGCAGAAGGGAGGTATCTGGCAGACGAAGAAAAGGAGCTTTATAAGTATCAGTCAGTTGATCAGATTCTGACAAAGGTTCTGGAGCTTTCTGTGGACAAGGAACGGGCTGTGGCAAAGACGCTCCGAAAGACAAGGGGAAGTCTGATCGGTGTTTATTCACCCATACACAGGATCGGGAAGACGAAGTATGCGTTGGAACTGGGAAAAGAGCTGGCAGAAAAAGGACCTGTTCTGTATCTGAATCTGGAAGAGTATGCAGGAGGTGAGCATTATTTTTCAAAAGAACAGGAACAGAATCTGGGAGATCTCTTGTATTATTCAAAACAGGAGACCGGAAATCTGGACTTCGTATCAGCATGATGACAGGCCAGATTGGAAACATGGATTATATACGTCCGATTCCGGTGGTACAGGATCTGCAGGCGGTCACAGCAGAAGAGTGGCTGCAGCTGTTTGAGCAGATTGTGGAAAAAAGTATTTATGAAGTGTTGATCCTGGATTTGGGAGACAGTGTGAACGGACTGTTTTCGATTCTGGAAAAATGTGATTCTGTTCATACGCTTTCGATCGAAGAGCCGGCAGCAAAGGCAAAGCTGCAGCAGTATACGGAGAATCTTTTGCGGACCGGACATGAGAAAATCCTGGAGCATACGGTACAGAAGGTGGTAAGGTCGAGAAACGGCGGTACTGTCATATGAGAAACACAGAGCGATTATATGACCGGGTGATTGAAAAGATGGATATGACCTGCGATATGGAAGACGAGGAACTGCAGGAGCTGATTCATGAAGTGTTGGAGGAGGCTTCAAAAGAAGAGTTTATTCCGCTTCAGGAAAAGATACGGATCAGCAAAGAGTTGTTTAATGCGTTCCGGAAACTGGATATTCTGCAGGAGTTGATCGAAGATGATGAGATCACGGAAATCATGATCAATGGGACGGATCATATTTTTCTGGAAAAAGCGGGGCGTATTTTTGAGTCAGATCGCAGATTTGTGTCAGTTGCAAAGCTGGAAGATGTGATCCAGCAGATTGCGGCAGGTGCGAATCGCTATGTCAATGAAGCATCTCCCATCGTAGATGCGAGACTGGAGGACGGTTCCCGTGTAAATGTTGTACTGCGTCCGGTGGCATTAAACGGTCCGATCATGACGATTCGAAAATTTCCAAAAGAGGCCGTTACAATGAAACAGCTGATCGACTGGGGAAGTATCAGTCAGGAAGCGGTAAATTTCTTAAAAATTCTTGTGGAATCAAAATATAACATTTTTGTCAGCGGAGGGACAGGCTCCGGTAAGACAACATTTCTCAATGCGTTATCAGACTATATTCCAAAAGATGAACGAATTATTACAATTGAAGACAATGCGGAGCTCCAGATCAAGGGTGTTTCGAATCTGGTCAGACTGGAAGCGAGAAACGCAAACCTGGAAGGAGAAGGGGCGGTGACGATCCGTGACCTGATCAAGTCAGCACTTCGTATGAGACCGGATCGGATCATTGTGGGGGAAGTCAGAGGTGATGAAACAGTGGACATGATATCTTCAGCAATGCTTAACGGCCATAGTGGTTCAATGTCTACCGGTCATGCCAACAATCCGATGGATATGCTTCACAGATTGGAGACGATGATGCTGATGGGGATTGAATTGCCTCTGATCGCGATTCAGCAGCAGATCGCTTCTGCTCTGGACGTTATCATTCATCTCGGAAGACTCCGGGATAAGAGCAGAAAAGTACTGGAGATTACAGAAGTACTTGGGTATGAGAATGGAAGGATTCAGTTACAGACATTATATAAATTTCAGGAGGAGGGAATGGAAGATGGAAAAATTAAAGGAACTCTTATGAAGGAAAATGAAATCACTCAGAGAGAAAAACTGCTGGCAGCAGGATATTCAGAAACGGGAATACATGGCGGCAGCGGGTAGAGGAATTCTGATCACGGGGATGACGGCCTATCTGTTTTATGATCATTGGACAGCGTGGATCTTGATGGTTCCGATCGCATTGCTCTATGTGAAGAACTGGGAAGAAGAGTGCTGTAAACAGAAGAAAGAGGAATTCAGAGAACAGTTTCGCGAGAGCATACAGACATTGTCCGCAATTTTAAAAGTCGGGTATTCTGTGGAAAATGCAATCCGGGAAACGTGGAAAAGAAATCTGCCCAATTTAACAAGAAAAAAACACGAATTATAAAGGAAATATGAAACAATGGTCCATCAGCTGGATCTGAATATGACAGCAGAAGAAGTATGAAGCAGTTTGCCGATCGTGTGAAAGAGGAAGATGTGGAAAATTTTGTAACGGTATTTGGCGCTGCAAAACGTCTGGGAGGAGACAGTATTGCCATTATTCGGCATGCGGCAGACGCAATCGGAGAAAAAATGGAAGTTGAAAGAGAAATACAGGTGATGCTCACTTCAAAAAAGCTGGAATTTAAGATCATGTGTGTGATTCCGTTTGTAATTATTCTGTATATGAGAAGCGCATTTCCTGAGTTTATGGCAGTGCTTTACGGAAATCTTGCAGGCACTTTGTTTATGACAATCTGCCTGATGGTATATCTGACAGCTTATCAGCTGGGCAAAAAAATGACACAGATCGAGGTGTAAGGGGATGGTATGAAAACAGAAAGAAAAGGATATCAAAAGGCAGTACTGGTGATCGCAGTGTTTACGATTCTGGCGGGAGCTTATATGCGACTGATAATTTTCGGAAAATTCCACAAAACAAATCCGGAAGCAGTATATTAAAACGGAATGAACACGGACAGGGGGAGAAAAATCAAAAGCTGGTCGCAAAAACAAAAGATCAGAAAGCGAAAATCACTGTGGAAATACAGGAACAGTCGTATACACAGGAAGAATTGCAAAGAGTATTTGACACAGCAGGGAAAAAGCTGGAAACGCTGATACTTGGGGAAAATAAGAGTCTGGATGAAGTGAGGTATGATCTGAATCTTGTAAAAACAGTACCGGATACGGGAATCGAGGTATCCTGGGAGTTAAGTGATTACCAGACAGTAAACATTCTTGGCGAACTGCAGGATAAAAATCTGTCGGAAGAGGGAAGGATCATTGAGTTAAAAGCATTACTCACATACGGAGATGCAAAGGCAGAGCATCAGTTTTCGGCAAGAGTGTTTCCGCCAAAGCTGGATGATTCCGGGCAGTTTCAAAGACAGCTGGAAAAGAAAATGAAGGAAGCAGATGAGACAGACCGTGAATCCGGGTATGTGGTGCTTCCGGATGAAATTGAAGGAAAAACAATATCCTGGCATTATGCAAAAGATATGAGAAGTGTGGGAATCTTTGTACTGGGGATTGTGGCAGCGGCCCTGATGCTGGTGCTGGAAAAACAGAATGAAATCCAGAAAAGAAGGCACGCCGACATCAGCTGGCAATGGATTATCCGGAATTTATCAGTACATTTACATTGTATCTGGGAGCCGGAATGCCTGCACGAAGAGCGTGGTTTCAGATTGCATCGGTTTATCGGCAGCAGGAAATACGAGATATGTGTATGAGGAGATGGTCTATACCATGCGGGAAATGCAGAGAGGAACTCCGGAGAGTGAATGCTATGAGCATTTTGGAATGCGGTGCGGGCTTCCGGTCTATCGTAAATTTGCGGTGATGCTGTCTCAGAATTTAAGAAAAGGAACAAAGGGACTGGCAGAATTACTTCAGAGAGAAGCAGCAGGAGCGTTTGAAGAGCGAAAAGCAGCAGCCAGAAAACTGGGAGAAGAGACCAGTACAAGACTGCTGGGGCCGATGTTTCTGATGCTGGGAGTGGTGTGATGATCATTGTTGTACCGGCATTTTTGACGATTCAGATTTAAGAAGAAAGGAAGAGGACGATATGTTGAAAAAATTTACAGAGAGCATGAGAGAACGGGTGCAGATGTTTGTGGCAGAAATGCAGGCAGAAACCGGGCTGTCAGTCGTGGAGATGATATTGATATTGGTCGGAAATTTCACCCCGTATTTGGGGTGTGTATTGTGTGGATAGAGTGGAAATGTGTGGACAAATCTTACTAGATATACAGAGAAAGGTGGAAAGTGTGTATGAAGTCAAAGGAAAATCTAAGGAAGAGATTGTATTGATTAGATATTAATACGTGTTGTTTATCTTAGTTTTTGAAGGTGGAA
>ENA-OQLB01000905-OQLB01000905.1-human-gut-metagenome-genome-assembly--contig:-NODE-905-length-14525-cov-2.007848_pt1 | contig 14525 bp, 16 predicted proteins | sample MGYA00242656_ERZ504813 | MGnify/ENA primary metagenome ERZ504813 (study PRJEB26092, sample SAMD00036388) | human gut metagenome | host: Homo sapiens | study: EMG produced TPA metagenomics assembly of... | reverse complement strand
ACCAAAAGCAGATCTCGATCTCCGTCAGCGCGTCGCTGAACGCCGCCATGGAGACCTCGTAGCGGAGGCCGTCGTGTAGCCGCGTCAGCTTCCGGTAGGCCTGCATCAGTTCTTCCTTGGGCGCCTCTCTGACCACCGTGTCCGTCCCCAGGGTGCGGAGATACTCGGACATGTTCATGCCGCATTTCCGTGCCTTCCTGCGGATCAGATTCTTCTCAGTCTTAAAGACGCGCACATTGATTTCCTCCGTGCGATTGCGCATAGTGTTCACCTCCTTTAGGCGGGGTGCAGGGCGCCTTCGTATCGGCAGATACGGGGGAATTGGGAGCCGTACGGCTACACAAATCCCATGCTCGTTACCCTTACGGATAAAAAGCCTGCGTATAGCCACGGGCCTTCCTGCGTTACGATGCTTCATTTTCGCCCGCCTCCTTCCGTGACGCAGATGACGGCTGTGACGGTAAAAGGGGAAGCGGGGCGATACCGTCATTCTCAGCCTTCTGTGACGCAAGCCCTTCGCTCCCGGAAGCATCGTCATGACCGTCGGCACCGTCGTGCAGCTCCAGGATGATCAGCCGAGCCGCCGCCGTTTTGCGGTACTCGTAGCTGATCCCCATGGGGAGGAAACCTCGCTGTAATACCGCGTCAGATACTTGCTGGCGACGTTGGGCTTCAGCTCGGTGTTGCCCACGGCGGCCAGCAGCTCGGTGGCGGTGCCTTGAAATTTACTGTGCTCAAAAAGGAACTCCACGACCTCATACACGAAATCGGGGATCCGCTCCCGGTGCAGGTCGTCGGCATTGAGTTCCTCGGTGATCTCCCAGCAGACGCCGCACATCTGCATTTTCAGCTTCTTTTCCTCCACGTCGCGCCCGGTGATGCAGAGGGCGGCAGCGTCGCCGAAACGCTCCTCCTTGCGGAGGATCATCACCGTGTCCGCCACGCCCATGATGCCGGTGGAGCCGGTCATATCGTTGAAGATATTGCTGCTGTCCCGATCCTTGCGGGTGTGGTGCACCAGAAAGATGCAGATGCCGTGATTGTCGGCGATCTTCTTCAGGGAAGACAGATCCCGGTAGTCCTGGGCGTAGGCATTGACCTTCCCGGAGACGTTGTCCGGATCATCTGCAGCGTGTCGATGAAGATCAGCCCCGTGGAGGGGTAATCCTGCAGCACGGCCTCGATCTGGCTTTCCAGCTCAGAGCCCAGTTGACCGCAGGAGAAGCCGAAATGCAGGTTCTCCGGCGGCGCTTCGGTCAGCTCCTGCATTCGCTGCTGGATGCGCCACTCCCGGTCCTCCAGCGCCAGATACACCACGTCGGTTTTCCGGGTGGGGATGCCCCATACCGGCTCGCCCTTGCTGATCTGGAGACAGAGCCAGAGGACCATCCAGCTCTTGCCGATCTTGGAGTCGCCGGCCATGACCGCCAGCCCGTCGGCGAGGATGCCGTCAATGAGCATCCTCGGGTGCGCCAGCGGCTTGTAGTACAGCGTCTCCGCGTCAATCAGTTGAATCTTGTTCATGTGTTTTCACCTTCTTTCTTTTTAGCTGGTAAGTTTGTTTTGTGGTTTGCGCCGTCCTTCCGATACGGTTTTTGTATGCCTGCCCCGGGATCTCCGCGGCGTCGCCGTGCTCGCTCTTTCGAGGTCGTCGCACGGTCATATCTCTTTCGGTGACGGTTATTCAGTTATCTGTTGGTGCATCACCTCCTTTTCGGGTGAGGAAATCGGATGCTTCTGAGGAACCCCTTCACTAGCTAGTAAGTTCAGATGGGCGTTTTTGGGGGTGTCGGAGAAAACTTTTTCTCTCTCAAGTGGTAGATCACGGGAACGGCGAAAAATTAAGGCGTGGAGAAAAATTTTCTTGTTACCGCCATTTTTCGATATGTCCCCTCACTAAGGGATGAGTGGGAAGGGTCGATTTTATGGGTGTCGCCGGAAAAATTTGTCCCTCAAGTGGTAGGTCACGAGAAAGGCGAAAAATTAAGCCTTGCAGAAGTTTTTTGAGTCCCCTCACTAACTTAGGAATGGGAAGCACCGTTTTTACGGGTATCACCGGAAAAATTCTTCTCAAGGGGTAGATCACGGGAAAGCGGAAAAATTAAGATCAGGCGAAAGTTTTTTGATGGCTGCGATTTTCGAAATATCTCTTCACTAGTTAAGCGATGGGAGCCTGTCTTTATGGGGGTTATCGGCGAAAAATTTATCCGCTCTATTCGGTGGCGTACATCACCTCCTCACTAAGTAAGGAATGAGAGCGGGCATTTTTATGGGTGTCCCGGAAAATTTTCTTATGGCATCAATTTTGATGCCGCAGCCCGATTTGCCCTTTGAAGGTGGCATCAAAATTGATGCCACTCGACTAAAACCCGCTTTCGTCTTAGCTTTTTGGTGCCAAACGGAGCCAAGCCCCGGCGCTCTCTCGCGTCTGGCGCCAAAACGGAGCCAATCTCTCGCAAAATCTCCTCCCACACCACTACCGCAACCTTCGAGCCTCCAAAACGACATTTATTTTCGAAACTTCTTGAAAATATTTTGTAGCGACTTATTTGCCGGTAAGGGGAGCCTGTGTTTGCTTGACCTCTCCATTCCCTTACAGCAACATGGAGGGCAAAAAAACAACATCCTATTTCTCACTTTTTGAAAATCTTTCTCTACTCCTGTACCGCACGGTTTTGAGGCAAAAAGTAAACACCGGGCAGAAACTTTTCCTTCTACTCCTGTACCGCAACATCAAAAGCAAAAAAGTAAACACTGCATCGGAACTTTTTTCCTCTACTACTTAACAGCACATGAGATGCCTTGAAAACGACATCAAATTACAGCGTTTTCAAAAAGTCCCTCTACTCTCTTACCGCAACATCGGAGGCCAAAAAACGACATCGATTTTTGAAAGTTTTCAGAAAAGTCACAAATTAGTGGAGTTTCACAGCTCAAAGCGCAAAAAGAGCGCCTGCCTCTTTTCAGAAGCAGACGCTCTTTTGGTATTATTCAGTTTTTACTTCATCAGCCGGATCAGCAGCTCGTTCACGTCCTCTGTAGGCTTGCCGCCGGCCAGCAGCTTGTTCCGAAAGGCCAGCATCACGCTCGTCAGCAACCGGCGCTCATTGGTGCATAGTTCCAAAACCCGGTCTCTTTTACACCGCCCGAACATGGCCGCACCTCAGCAGTAGACCAACTCGGAGAGGACGACCTCCTCGGCTCGCTGTCGGATGGAGTTCATCCGACCAACCCATTCCATCTGATCAGCGGCCTTCAGCTGTTCTGTGACGCCTTCGGCCTTCTTCATTTGCTCGACCAGCCGGTCGAACATGGCCTGCGCCGACTCGCCGATCTCCGCAAGATGCGGCTCAAGGGTCCCCGTCAGCAGCATCCCTGTGTAGATCCCGTTCATGTGCGTGCGCAGATACCGCCTCCGCGCCGCTGCAAATCTGTTTTCCATACCGCGCCTCCTTCATATACGCATCGTTTTTAGTTTCCCTTCGCGTATATGATAGCCCGGCGCTACACTAGAGTCCAATGTGCAATAATCGGATTTGCAGTCTTGACAACGGGATATATTTATTTTGCACCGGCTATTGATTTGTGCGTTTTTGTGAGTATAATAGATATTGAAATGTGTTTGTCACGAGATGTGCAACCAGTTGAATTATGTGTTTCCCGGCGCGTTGATTATGCTGAAAAGTGCGGAGGTGCGCTATGTTATATCGGAAAATTCAGCCGTATATCGAAAGCTACTTGAAGTCAGACTCCAACAAAGTGCTGATTATCGACGGGGCGCGGCAGATCGGAAAGACCTTTATCATCCGCTACGTCGGGCAGCAGTTCTTTGAGAACTATATCGAGCTGAACTTTGCGGAGGATTATAACGGTCCACGGCTGTTTGAGCAGGTCCGCACCGTCAAGGACTTCTATTTCCAAGTCAGTACCATCGCCGGCGAGCGAATGGGAGAGAAGAAAAACACGCTGATTTTCCTTGATGAGATCCAGGCATATCCGCACCTGCTGACCATGCTCAAGTTTTTAAAGCAGGACGACAGGTTTACCTATATCGCCAGCGGGTCGCTGCTCGGTGTGACCTTGAAGAAGACCACCTCGATCCCCATCGGAAGCATTGAAGTAAAGCGCATGTTCCCGCTGGATTTTGAGGAGTTTCTGCTGGCAAACGGGTTTAATCAGTTCGCCATCGATATGATGCATGAGAAGTTCCTTGCCGGTGAGAGCCTGGATGCAGCTATGCACGGGAAGGTGATGGACCTCTTCAAGAAATATCTGTTGATTGGCGGGCTGCCCGACGTCGTGAACTCCTTTATTGCAGACACCAACATCGTAAAGGTCAGGACGATCCATCGGGATATCCGCGCGTTCTATGCTGATGACGCGTCGAAGTACGAGGCGGACAATAACAAGAAGCTGAAGATCCGCAGGATCTACGATATGATCCCCTCCAATCTGGAGAGCAAGAAGAAACGGGTGGTCTTTCAGGATATCGAGGACAAGCGCGGCAAGCGTTTTTCCGACTATCAGGATGAGTTTGAATATCTGATCTCCGCTGGGATCGCCTTGGACGTCAACGCGATTACCACCCCCGTCTTTCCCCTTACGCAGTCCATCGGCAAAAACCTGCTCAAGCTCTATTTGAACGACGTAGGGCTTTTGACGGACGTTTTGTATGGCAGCAATATCCGTGCGATCCTGGACGATGAGACGGGGATCAATCTCGGCTCCGTGTATGAAAGCGTGGTGGCCCAGGAGCTGGTCGCGCACGGCTTCAAGCTGTTCTATTACGATAACCGCAGCAAGGGCGAGGTGGATTATCTGATCGACGATTACGACAGCCTATCCGCCGTTCCCATCGAGGTCAAGTCCGGTAAGGACTACACCGTCCACAGCGCCCTGAATACCTTCGTAAAGAACGACGATTATCATGTGAAAAAGGCCTATGTTCTGTCCAACGCCCGCGAGATCACGACGAACGGCAAGATCACGTATCTGCCGATTTATGATGTGATGTTTTTGGAAAATGTGCCAACGCAACAAGAAATGAATTAATACGCTACCAACATACAGAGAATTTTGGAGGAAGCAAATATGACTTACCTTGATAGGGCAATTAAAGATGGATATGCCATTATTACCGGCCCGGAAAATAAGCAGAAGATCATCTATGTCACGTCTGATAATCACACAGAAAACTATAACGATCCCGAGGAAAAAGTTCGGGCTGAATTCTGGGCGGAACTGATCTACGAATACGACTACCCAGCACATCGCATTAAGGTTGAGGTGACGATCCCGGATCGTGTACCGACGGACCGTGCGGATATTGTCATTTTCTCTGATGATGAATGCAAAAAACCGTATGCGGTTGTAGAGTGCAAACGAGATGGCGTTACAGATGCGGAGTTCTTGCAGGCAATTGAGCAGGGTGTAGGCAACGCAACGTGGGTAAAGCTTCGTGCAAGCTATGTGGTTATTATTGCTGGCGCTACTCGTCGGGTGTTGGATTTCTCGGACGATAGTACCGGCATTCTCGAACGAGAGAATAATATCATTGCCGATCTTCCAAAAGCCTATGGAAAACCGCAAGCATTCCGCTTTTACAGAGGTGGAGAATATACAGATGTAGACGGCAAGAAAAAGAAGGCCCCTGATATCCAGCCGGTTGCCAGAGAAGATTTGATTACTGCTATCAAGAAATGCCACAATACGCTTTGGGGCGGCGGCAGGCTGTCTCCACCGACCGCTTTTGGCGAGCTCTGCAAACTCATCTTTGTCAAAATCAGCGATGAACAGAAGCCACGGAAGAAAGGCGAGCCCTACCAGTTCCAGATCAAAACTCATGAACCTCGTCCAAGCTGGCCAAAAGGATCAACGATCTCTACAATGAGCAGAAGGTAAAAGACCCCGAGGTGTTCACGGACTCCATCAAGGTCGATGATCGGGTACTGCGCACGGTCGTATCGCACTTGGAGGCAATCAACCTGAGCAAAACCGACCTCGATGTGAAAGGCGTTGCGTTTGAGCAGTTCATGGACGGCTTTTTCAAAGGAGATTTCGGTCAGTATTTCACGCCTCGCCCCATTATAGAGTTTGCAGTAAAAATGATGAAGCCGCAACATGACTGGGATGTTCTGGACCCGGCCTGCGGTTCCGGCGGCTTCCTTCTGCATGCGCTTGATTTCATGCGTACAAAGGCAGCGGATTATTTTGATCCCGGTACTGTCGAGTACTACAACTATTGGCACGAATTTGCCTCTAAGCATCTTTTCGGCATTGAGATCAATGACGAAATAGCCCGCGTTGCGAAAATGAATATGATTGTACATGATGACGGGCATACCAATGTCATCAGCTTCGACGCGCTGGACAGCATTGAAAAGATGCACGATCACAACAGCGGATTTGAAGAGGGCAAGTTTGATTTGATCCTGACTAATCCGCCGTTTGGTTCAACAATCAAGAAATCAGAAAAGCCTTATCTGTCAGGATACGAGCTTGGAAAGACGAAAGATGCCAAAGGAAAAGAGAAGGATCGTCCGCAGCAGAGCTCTGAGATGCTGTTTATAGAGCGCATTTGGAATTTTCTTAAGCCAGGCGGCAAAGCCGCTATTATACTGCCGGACGGAATTCTGACAAACAGCTCAGCCCAATATGTAAGAGATTATATTCTGGAGAAGTTCCAGCTGCTTGCGGTTGTGAGCTTGCCTCAGCATGCCTTTGCTCATTTCGGCGCGGGGGTCAAAGCGTCTATTATCTTTGTGCGGAAGAGGAAAGCAACTGAGAAACCGGATCCGAATGAAGCGATCTTCATGGCCGCTCCGGAATTGATCGGTTATGACGCGACAGGCCGAAAGACCGACTCTCAGCTTGATGAGATTATCGAGAAGTATGAGGAATTTCATAAGGACGCGGCACCTTTTTTTTTGCATAACCCCCGATGCGAATGACCTTTGCGTCTTCGCTATCAAACGGGGGACCATCGAACGTAGAATTGACCCACATTTTTATTTGCCGAAGTTTCGAAAGATCATTAAAGACATACAGAAAGGCAGATTTGTTCGTTTAGGGGATATCGCTCAGTTTTCAAAAGAAACATCTGATTACTCAGAGTATGAATCAGGTGAGTTTAAGTACCTTGAAATATCAGGCGTGTCTTTGGGCCTCAACAAATATCGGACAACTACTGTTTCAGTATCCAATGCCCCAAGTCGTGCAAAAATGAAAACTCAAGATGGAGATATTGTTATTGCCTTAACTAGACCGCATAGGGGAGCAATTGCTCAGATTAAGGAATCTGGAGTTATTTCTTCGACAGGTTTTTCTGTCATTCGAAAGGTCGTCACACAAATTGATAGAGAATGGTTGCTGTTTGTCCTGCTAAGCAACCTTTCTTTACAACAGATGCTCCAACGGAGCAGTGGCGGAAACTACCCGGCTATTATCGAGGATGAAGTCAAGCGAATATATATTCCTATTGTAGATTACTCAAAACAACTTCAAATGGCAGCAAATATGAGGACAAAAGCAAAAGAATTTGATGCTCAAATACAAACATCTAATAGCTTCCTTAACAACACGTTGTTTATTCTTGAACGGGTTGGGCTTACATTTGATAAGGACAATAACAACTTAGCTTTTGCTATCACTCGGTCAATTGTTGAAGACCGTATTGATGCAGACTACTATTCTCCGAGGTTTGTTTCATTTAGAAATCAGATCGAACAGTCGAGATTTCCTGCGATTCCTGTTGGTGAAATTAGTGAGAAAATTGTATCTGGATTTGCTGCAGGAAAACAGGATCAAGCCGATGATTTGCCGGAGGATCAGCGAGTTCCTCATCTTCGCCCATTCAGCATAACACCTGAAGGCGAGCTGTCGTTTGAAACAAAGAAGTATGTGCCTAAGAGCCGACTAAAATCCGAAGATTATTGCAAAAAAAAACGAGGTTATCTTCAACAATACTAATTCTCCGGATCTTGTTGGCAAAACGACCGTATTTGATTCAGATGTTCTTTGCGCAGCATCTAATCACATGACAAGAATAACCGTAAAAGAGGGTGTAAATCCGTATTACGTTGCAGCATTCTTTAATGTGCTGCTCAGCATTGGCTACTGGAGCTGCTTTGCACGAATTTCAACAATCAAGCTGGTGTCAATACGGATACGCTGAAAAGGGTAAAGATCCCGCTCCCCCCGAAAGAAATACAGGATCAGATCGCAGCTGAATTGATGCAGCGTCGTAGTCAGGCTAATGTTCTTCGCAGACAGGCTATCAAGGAATGGGCAGATGCCAAAGCGCAGTTTGAGAAAGAGTTGTTGGGAGAATAGATAATGAATTCGTTATTCAAAAACATGCAGATAAACCAGCTCTCGGGACGACTCCGACAGATTGCAGGTACTCCCAACGTACTGAGTATGCAGTTTTCGGCTGTTGATGTTGCCGGTATTCGTGAGAGCATCATCACAATCGCGAATGAGTGCAAGGCAGATGATCCTCAGATTGCCCGACAGCTGCTCGCAGCAAAGGATATCCTGTTCGCTGTTAACTAATTCGGACAAGCGTTTATTAATCCATACGCTATCGGGGAAATCCTCTTCGGACTGGATTATCTTGCGGCCAAAGGCCAGGCACCATCTGCAGAGAAGCAAACAACTGCTGAGATTTGGTCCTACATACATCCCCTAATACAGAAATCTTCAAAGAAACTGTTTGAGGACGGTCATTTCGCAAACGCGGCAGAGGATGCTTTTATTGAAATTAATGCGCGTGTTAAAAACCTGTTTTCGATTGTGAATCCCGGAAGCAAGGTTCCAGACGGGGACACAGCCATGACTACCGTTTTCTCAACTAATAACCCGCTTATAGAGTTTTGCGACCGAAGCACGGAAACCGGATATAACAAGCAAAAGGGCTATATGCAAATGCTCGCAGGAGCAATGTCTGCTCTCCGCAATCCGAAAGCTCATTCTAATAGCGAGATATTGTCTGCTGAAGAGGCATACCGCCGCCTTACTACAGCTAGTATGCTCATGTATGCTATCGACGATGCGTTGAAGTATTCCAAGATTAAAGAATAAGAGAGAGGAAAAAATTATGGTTAAGCTGAGTGGGATATTAGAATACTCAATGGGAGGATTTCTATGTCTTCGAGGGTTTGCCGATTATAAAACACTATCCAGAGTTTCAAAAGAAAACCCTGATGTGCAAAGGTCACTCATCGAAGAACATAAAGGTGAAATGGCCGAATTCCTAAATAGAGGGTTGTATCGGTTTTTCCCTGAAGTGGTTCTTTCTGTTTCCCTCTTATCAATAACAACTATGCTGATGTCGAACGTTTTTTTTGAAACCGTCCGCACATTCGGATCGTGGAAAGAAAACCTTGGAAATATAAACATCTCTATCTTCAATCATGAAGCAGGAGATAAGAATAGGGTTGCGCATTTTGCATTTGATGAATCAATCGTTCAATTGAACAGGGTTGATGGTAATCATAGATTGAGTGCAGCGGACGAAGTAACAAGTAGTTTCAAGGTCCCATTTTGTTTGGTTTTGTGCCGTAATACAGACGAGGAGAGTCAATACTCGCGTGCCATTTTTCACAATATAAACTCGAAACAAATCCCGCTTAAACTTGAAGAAAACTTAAAAGTAATCTTAACCAGTGAAAACGCCTTCTCAAATGAGGTTTTGAAAACAGACCCTTCTTTTGGATGGGCTTATTATTTGGCAAGAGTTGCAGCAAAAAACATCAATTTTTTCAGAGTATCCCTTTATTAATTTGCTAATTCAGCAGGAAAAGTACACTTTTTCTGAAGGAAACTTTTGATTCTTTGCTTAACAGTGGCTACCTGCCTAAAGCCGATATTGCTTTTGATATGTTTTCAGGGCAATTACCAGAAATTGACCATGCGTTGAGGGAGGCACAATTACACAGTTTGCCACAAAACATCGCCGTTATCGGCGCCCTCTCCTTTTACAAACTAACTGATCAAACAAGTACCACAGGTTTATTTGTTGGATAAAAGAAAACTGCATTGCGGATGCACCTAATATTCACATGCATGACCTGATCAGTATCTATGATAAGGTATTTGAGAATTCTCCTAAATCTGTATTTATGTCTATGAAATTTGGAGAGGAAACCGTAAATACATATCAAACGGTTAAGGATGTAAAAGAAATCCTGAAACGAGAAAATAACATTGATTTGAAAATAATAAAAGTTGATGAACACGAGGATGGCTATTCAGATGAAATATACCACCGTATTATTGATGGTATTAGAGAAGCCTCTCTCGTGATTGCAGATTTATCTTATGGAAACAAAAATGTCCATCATGAAATTGGATATGCGCAAGGCATTGGGAAAAAAGTATTATTAATATATCAAATACGTGATGGTATTGATCCAAAAGAAGAAATCGGATCGAATATTTCAATGCATGATCAACTTAGATTTACAAATATTGTAGAATTGCGGTCGCAGCTGCTAAAAAGGATACGAAATTTCTTTGGTATCCCGGAATCAACTGATTGAACTTAGGTGGTGGGTCTATGCCAAAAAGTGTAATACAATATAGTCTCTTAATATCATGTCCTGGAGACATCAAAGAAGAAATAAACTGTGTTGAAGAATGCGTTACGCAGTTTAATACGCTATACTCTGACGCTTTGGGAATTGAGATTGTAACCAAGCATTGGAGAAAAAGCTCCTATGCTCAGTCAGGTGGAAAACCGCAGGCGCTGTTAAATGAGCAATTTGTAAATGATTGTGATGCAGCAGTTGCAATTCTGTGGACACGCTTTGGAACCCCCACCGATGAATATGGCTCCGGCACAGAGGAAGAGGTAGAAATTATGCTGTCTTCCGGGAAACAGGTATTTATGTATTTCTCGGACAAGCCTCTTTCTCCGTCTCAAATGAACGAGGAAAGCTATAAGAAGGTTCAGGCGTTTCGTGAAAAAATATAAAGATAGAGGTATCTACTTTACATATTCATCGGACGAAGAATTCAAAACTGCTGTTTTTTGCACATTTAATCCCATTTCATTTTTAAGCGAAAAGAGAGTTGCAGAAGTTAAAGGCGAGCGTCATTCTGAATTGAAGATCGTCGGTATTGACCAAACTCAACACATCAGTGATGTAGCCCACATAATTAGCTTCATTCCAAATACTGATATGACTATCAGTAAGTACTTGGAAAAAATACGGACGCTATATGCTGATATTTCTGCCAGAAACTTAGAGAAACGTATTGAAATGCCGGAAAAAATTGTAAGATACACCTTAGCGTTTAATAAGCCCGTAGAAATTGACGAAGGTGATCGAAAGATAATTTGTTCCATGGCTGATCACTTAGGCATCAATATTACCGAAGACTTTTTCATCCTTGGGAATCTATCACAGAGTAGTATACCAACAGGTATAATGGGCGGCTATTCGTTTAGTGGAACAGACGCAGAAAAAGAGAAATACGATACCATTCAGGAACTTTTGGAAACAATTTCGAAAGCATTGGAATGGGCGCCTGTCGAAAAAGCATTTGATGATAAGAAGTGTTTGAAACTTGCCATTCAAAATTGCGGAACCGACATAGATGAAGATATAGAGATTTCTCTCAGGATTCCAAAGAATAGTTTGTTGCCAATAAGTGAGTTTCCCAAGTTTGATAATGACAAAATGGGTTACCTGCTGAATGATTGCGATATGAGCGAACTTTTCGGCATATGTAGTACATCAACGTATTCACATTACGACTCATCTATTGTAACAAGTCGCCGGTTCTCTCCTCGTGTTTCTACGTCTTCTGTTTTCCCGGGATATGTCCCGAATTATAATGACGATTTTGAAAGTGAACTTGCTGATGTATTCTCTTATTCTTGCTTTGGCGAAGGAGAAGAATACATTGTAAAAATCAAATTTGATTACATTAAGCATAATACGATAATCGCTTTCCCTTCGGTTATTTTTATTAAAGCTCCTTTCACGGTTATGCCATACACGATAACGTCCAAGAATTCGCCAAAAGTAGTGTCTGGAGAAATCAGAATTACAGAAGATATGCAACACCAATAAACAAAAAACGCGGCAGGGATTGCCCCCCCGCCGCCGTATGTCTGTTATGCATAGATCAGGTCATTATTGATGATCTCCCTTGCCCTGACCTTGATATTATTCATTCTCTGCACCCACTCCATAGGCTTCTCCGCTTGAGTTGCTCGGTGATGCCTTCGGAGGCAGCACAGTCCTTGACTAACCGAAGGAAGAGAGCGTTGGCTTGTTCTTCGACGTCGGCAAGGTGGGAGCGTAACTTACCGCTGGTTTTCAGATTGGCATAGAGAATCGGCCGATGCTCCCGAAGGTAGCGCAGTCTCCGTTGGCCCACACGCCGATGGTAGATTCTTCTTCGGGCGGTAACTGGGGATATTATAAAACTATCGTTCAGTCAGATTTCTCGAAAAATTCGCTTTATTCACCCTCGTAGAGCGAATAAAGCGAATTTTCAGTCGCAGAAGCAGTGAATTACACTTTTCAATAGAAAAACAGGTTAAAAAAACACACTTTTCGTTTTCTCGCCGCTGAGTTTATCCCGACAAGAAGCTCTCAAACGGGGCGTCGTCGCTCAGGAATGTATCCATCATAAACCGTGCGCCGAGGCGGAAGCCGGTGATGAAGGTGTCCAGCTCGGATTCGCCCATGAATTCGGCGTAGGCGTTGCAGAAGCGAAGGAACAGCGCCTTGTTTTCGCCGGCGAGCTGCTCGGTGAGCTTTTCCTCCAGGTCGTTCAGAGAGTCGGACGCCTTTTTCACAGGGCTCTTGGGACGGTAGCCGCGATCCTGCGGGTCGATGTTGCCGTAGTACAGCTCCTCGATGATATTTCCCCTCATTGCCCGTCACTCCATTTCTGCAGCTCCCAGAGCCGGTCAATGTGGCGGCGGGACTTGCGGGTGGTTGTGTTGTGCTCCTCCGAGGAGAGCCAGTCGATCAGATAGCACTTCGGGATCATGTACTTGTGCTGCAACGCTAGGGCACGGAGCTTTCCGAACCGAATCCACTCGCAGACCGTGTGGTGGTTGTAGCCGGTGAAGTCCACGACAGCGGCCACGTCGATCACGTCCGGATAGTCGGCGAGCTTGCTTTCGTAATAGCGCCGCGTCTTTTGCGAATCGTTTGGGAGGGGCGGCTGAATGCGGATCTTGTAGGGCTTCACTTCCTCGTTTCCGTATTTGTACCAGCTGGTGGGCACGATGTACCGGCTGGGGTTGATCTCCCGGTTGATCATAAAGTCGATGACGTCGCGTTTCTTGATGGCGTAGCAGCGGGTTTTCTTCCCGGTGCAGACGTGGGGGATTAGATTGAACTGCAGCAGATAGTGCGCCGTCCGCTTGCTGATATGGCAGACCTTGCGCAGCTGCTCCTTGTTCATAATCTCTGGGTATTGGGCGAGTTCCTTTGCATCGTATGTCATGACGAAGCTCCTTTCCATTTTTTGGTCCGAAAGGGCGCTTCATCGGCGCTGTCGGGGTCTCTGTTTTCTTGCCTGACTTCTTGCAAACGCGCAAGAACGGCGACTTTTTACGCAAGAACGCGGTTTTATTTGAACTCCGGGCTGGTTCAAATCAGCTCTGGCCGAAACGGGTCGGAACGTCCGCAACCCCTTGCGGCGCCTGGTTTTTCGCCTCTTGACGAAGCGGCCTGAAACGACCTACCCCAGACGTAAATCTGCCAAAGTCTTACAACACTCGAAATGCCGCGTATGGAAAAACAAAAGCAGGGACAGGCAGAGTCACACAACTCTTGCCTGTCCCTGCTGCCTGTTCCGGCGTCCCGAAACCGGCGTTTGCGCAAATTTTGTTGACTATTGAGAACGGAATCTGTATAATGAAAGCAAAAGTATTCTGAGCAGGAGGACGAAATGCATGGCGACGATCAAGGATGTTGCTAGGATAGCGGGCGTGTCCGTGTCGACCGTCTCTCACGTGGTCAACGGAACCCGATACGTTAGTCCTGAGAAAGTCCGGAAGGTCGAGGCCGCTATTCGCCAGCTGGACGAGCTCCCGAATTTCATCGCGAAACGGAGTGCATTGAAGAGCAAACTGTCCGAAAGCCGCTATGTGCTGATCTTGCTGTCGAAAAAAACGCAGCCTGTTTCAGAATCAAGTCAAGGAAAAGCTGGAAGAAATCGTAGAGCAGAAGGCTATATCGCCATTTCGCTGGCGTATGACCTCGATGAAGTCCGACTGGCGGCCATTCGCGCGCTGGCAGGAACGCTGGATCTTGCGGGAATGGTCGCTTTCCCGGACCGGGAAGGTGTGCTTTCCGGAGCCTTTTTCAAAGGGCTCCGGTTTCCGGTGGTTCTGATTGGGAACCCCGTGGATCGGTTTGCCGCAGACACCCTGCTGCCCGACACCTTTGAGGGCAGCTACCGCGCGGTGCGGCACCTGATTAAAAACGGGCATGAGCGAATCGCTTACCTGTGCGAGTCGGAAGTGTGCGGCACCCAAAGGTTTGAAGGCTACA
>ENA-OQLB01000904-OQLB01000904.1-human-gut-metagenome-genome-assembly--contig:-NODE-904-length-14543-cov-1.792661_pt1 | contig 14543 bp, 16 predicted proteins | sample MGYA00242656_ERZ504813 | MGnify/ENA primary metagenome ERZ504813 (study PRJEB26092, sample SAMD00036388) | human gut metagenome | host: Homo sapiens | study: EMG produced TPA metagenomics assembly of... | reverse complement strand
CTTTTCCTTTTTTTGACAACCAAATAAACTTACAGTGAGTACCAAGGTTATCATGATTTTAAATATTTTTTTTCATATTACACCTCACTCGTTATTATAACCCAAAATTATCTAAATGTATACTAATGCAAAAAGCATCTACTCATTAAGAATAGATACTTTTTTTAATTATCTTTAAAATAATAGTATTTTTCGATTTTTTCTGGTGCCATCAATTTCTCACCACTAACTGCTCTAATTAAATTATTTAAAAATTTTTCAATATCATAAACTCCTAATTGAACATAATGATTCTCGAGGACTAAAAACGGCCCAACACCATATTGATCATAATCAAAATCCTGAAGCTGTTCAAGATCATGATCATAAGCTTTTTTAACTTTATCAAACGAAGTTGCATCATCCATATTATATTTAACGATCTTCATATGTTTTCCAAATTCTTTTTCGATTAGAGGAATCCCTTTTTTTTGTAAAAAATTCACAATTAGCACAACCTTCAATATAATAATACCGCAAAGTATATGTTTCATGATACTTATCTTGACATCCTAGTAAACTAGTAACAAAGATAACAATCACTAATATCTTTAATATTTTTTTCATTGCTCATTATCATCAAAACTCTTTTTCTGTCATAATTTTACAACTAATCAAATACGATATTATCCCCGCACCAGCAACCATTAAGAGTAAAATCATCAACAACCCGCTTAATCCAATCGTGCTTAATGCATCAATCATCGCAAATACATCAATTCCAAAATTTGAAAGAACTGACACAACTAAATAGCCAATTGCAAAAGCACCACCCATAACTAACAGCATTGCTACATTTCCTTTACTTTGACCAAATTTAAGTTGAACTGGAATTATTATTAAGACCATCATTAATGCCACTAACAAGATCATTGCCGCAGTTAAAAACCACTCCAAAATAATAACCTCAGTTCCTTGAATAAAAACAACCACTATCGATAAAATTGTAGCTGCCAGCCATGCCCCGGTCGCCAAAGTAGCTGCAAATAAATATTTTTCTTTGACATATCCAGTTCTTGTCACTGGTAAAGTAAAGAGAAATGCATTGCCATTATTAAATTCATCATAACTAATACTGCTTATAACGAACATTGCGGCAATAAAAGTAGCATAACTAATTACAAAAAATATATTTGTCTGGGTAACCGCAAAAAATATTGCCATTGCTGCAATTACGATAAAAAACATCTTTGATTCATCATTAATTTAAAATCTTTAATATATAGGCCTTTCATTATTTTTCACCCCTAATCATTAATGTCATTACCTCATCAATACTACTTTTTTCAATAACCACGTCAGGATAATTTTCTAAATAAAATTGTTTCTGATTAGTTAAACAGCGGTATCCAAAACTTTCTTTCTTTTGACAAAGCAAATATTGTTTATCTAATTCATAAAACTGTTCCTCATCAACTTTCAAAATCGCATAGTCACTTAATAATACATCTGTTTCTTCATGCATAACAATTTTACCCTGATCAATCATATATAAATCATCACATAGTCCTTCTAAATCACTGGAAATATGAGAACTAATAATGATTGCACAATCTTCATTTTGTTCCATATAATCACGAAGCATATCCAGCAATTCATCTCGCACAATAACATCTAAGCCTGCTGTTGGCTCATCTAAAATCAATAACTTACTTTGGTGTGATAAAGCAATCAAAACTTTTAATTTTACTTTCATTCCCGTTGAAAATTCTTTGATTTGTTTGTTTAATGGTAATTCAAAATGACGAACTCTTTCAATAAACATCTGTTTATCAAAATGACGATACAGTGATTCCATAATAGGATGATATCTTCAATCCTCAGATATTCACTAAATCCCGAATCCGATAACACGACCCCAATATTTTGTTTATCTTCTATACTTAATCTTTTAATATCTTTGCTAAATAATTTAACAGTCCCACTATCTACTGAAATCAGACCCAAAACAGCTTTAAAAGTAGTACTTTTACCAGCACCATTTTGTCCGATCAGCCCAGTAACACAACCAGCCTTAACTTCTAAAGAACAATTAAGCTTAAAACGTCCATAATCTTTTTGCACATTAATTAGTTCTAACATATCTTATTCCTCCATAATCAAATTAAATAAAGCTTTTATCTCATCGTCGTTCATCCCGTAACGTCTTCCTTTATCAATGGTACTTTCCAGTTCAGTTTCGACTTCTTTGCGCCGCTCCTCCAACAACAACTCTTGATTCGCCCCTTTTACATAAGTACCTTTGCCATGAATCGTTGCTGTAAATCCTTCTGTTTCAAGATGATCATACGCCTTTTTAACTGTTAATGCGCTTATCTTTAATTCTTTTGATAACGCACGAACTGATGGTAATACATCATTTTCATGCAATTGACCATTTATGATTTGAGCTTTTATTTGTTCAACAAGTTGTTCATAGATTGGCTGCATCGATGAATTATTTATGATAATCTTCATCTTCTCCCTCCTCTTCACAAACAGTATATAACAGTGTATAACTGATTGTCAACTGTTATATGCTGTTATAAAAAAGATAAGGACCCACAATGTGAGTCCTTATCGCAAGGAGAGAGTTTTATCTAACAATCACAAAATTTTCTTTTTCTTGATCCAATCCATCCTAATCCAGCTAATACAAGTATACCAAACATACCCGTGATATTTACATCATCACTAGTCTTAGCTGCTTCAACTACTTGTCCTGGAATAGTCTGTTGACCACTATTATCTGATGGTGTTTGCTCATCAGGATCAACTGGTTTAACATCTGGTTCGATGTCCTTAACTTCAACCGTTCTTCTAAATTCTACTTCATTACCTAAAGCATCAGTTATTCTGTAAATAACTTCATAACTTCCCGCTTTACTTGTATCAACACCATCACTAATTACAATAATATTTTTAGTAATATCCGTACCATCAACATCTAAAACTTGTATACCAGCTAATGGATCAAATTTATCGCCAACTGTTAATACTTTATCTTCAACAATTAATTTTGCAGGTTCAACTACTTTAACTGTAAATTCTTTACTTGTTTCATTACCAGCTTCATCACTTACAGTCACTGTAATCGTATAAGTTCCTGCAACATTGTAATTATATTCGCCACTAATTGTTACTTTATCTAATAAATCACCATCAACATCATCAGTAACTATTAACCCTAGTAAATCTTTAATATCTGTTGCATCATTTACATAGATAACTGCATCATTACCCGTAATTTCTGGAGCAGTGACATCCTGTTCTCCTTTAAATGTTAATTGGAAATTACGATAATTAAAGCCGTCTAGATCATCATAAATACGAATAAATTGTTTACCAGCTTCTAATTTAATTTGAATCGTGTCACTATCTTTCCAATTTGACCAGCCACCAGAATTCTTTAAAGTAACTTCACCCAAAGTAGCAGTTATTTTTCCATCTACTGTCATGATAACAGCTTTAGTATCGCCACCGCAATCATGACTATAATTAACCTTTACATCGTATAATCCTGCCGTCTTTACATCAAGATAATAATCTTGATAAGCTCCTGCAGATCCAAAACCAATATTTTTAGTTGTTGAACCTTCAATTCCCCAACCAATTTCTTTAGAACCATCAACTACCTTGTCAGCCGTTATCGTCGTTGTTTGATCAAGCGTATCACTAACTTCAATTGCTTGAGTTAATTTTTCGATTTTTAAATTAGTTAATTCAAAACCAGCACTATTAACTTCAAATCTTAAAGTCTGTTCACCAGCTTTTAAATTCAACATCTGTGCATAACCTTGTGCATTTCCCCAATATTTACCAAAAGAAACACTGCCAAGATTATCAGTAGCCAATCCTAAACCACCACTTAGTTTTAAACCATTAGTAATTGCTTCACTATCTTTAATCTTATATGTCAATACATAATTTCCTTCTTCTTTAATATTCAAATAGAAGTCAATATAATCTCCCTTAGCACCATTAACCAAAGTACCTTTTTTACGATATGCATCACTTTCTTTTAATCCTACCGCAACATCACCAACATCAATACTATCTGGTAGATTATTTGTTTTTAATAATTTAAGATTTGCTGTTAAATCGACGTTGCCATCGCTATAACCGTTTGATTTTATACTAATTGTCCCTGCAACATCTTCATAATTAGTATTTTTACGTTCTAATGTTACTGTTACTTTGTTTCCATCAGCACTTACTTTTACCGCTTTAACAGTCATATAATTAGCTGCTTCTTCACTTAAAACAAGATCATTTACTTTTTAAATCTTGATTGAATTTTCCGCCTTCAATCATTAAATCAAATTCAGTTGTTCCAAAAGCAAGATCACCAATATCTAATAATGTTTCGTCATCATCAACTGCAGCAATCATTACACTATCACTCAAACTATAACCAGTATCACCAATCTCACCAGCATCAACTTTAACAGTCACTGTAAGATTACTATCATAATCTACAACTTCATTACCTTTTAATATAATTACTGCTTTTGTATCATTTATTCTCTTTAAAGAATAAGTAATACCTGCAGGCAATCCTTCAACCACCCAATTAGCTTGATTTAAATCAGTTTCAAATTTTCCATCTTTTAAATTAACAGTAATTTCTTTACCAGCTAATTTACCTTCTTCTAATTCATCACTAGAAATTTGATATATGAGCCAAACGATAATGCTTTCAAGTTAAAACTTACACCACTTTGTGGGACAAAACTAATTTGGCTTTCACCTTCAGGCAGATTAATCTCTACTACCCCAGTACTGTAAGTGCTATCGTTACCAGTACTAGAGAGTGTTGCTTCACCAATTGAAGCAGAGATACCATTTTGAATTAAATCCATCCAAAATTTTGCTTCTCCATCACTAGCATAGTTCATCTTCATTTGATAAGTGCCAGCTTTTTGTACATTAACCCGATAATTAACTCGGTCGTACTCACCAAAGAAACCAATATTTCCATCTTCTACAATAATTCTTTCACCGTAACAGTAATCTGTAGCACTAATGTACCCAGGCACATCATGGCTGTATTTTGTCTTATTGATCTTAATTTCACTTAGATTCATACCGCCATCTGGCAATTCGATCGTTAGAGTTTGAATTCCTTTTTCCAGATTTGCTTGAACTTGGATATAACGGTAATCTTGCCATTCACCACCCCAGAAATTAAATCTTTGTGCCACAGTAGTACCAACAACTGTATCACCTGATTTAACGTTTACTGTTTTATTTTCCCAATCTTCACCAGAAGCAACTTTAATCATAACATTATATGTTCCGGCTTCTTTTACATCAACCAAATAATCTATACTCGCATTTTTATTTACATAATCAATAATATGGTCTGTTGTATTAATATTAGCATTAGTAGCTGAACTACATTTATCAGCTGTAAATGTTCCTGGAACATCTAATGCATTTATTTCAATATCACTACCATCCCAAATATATGTTGCAACATTACCAGCCGGTAATACCGCATTAAATTGAGCACCCTTCATCATTACTTTGAATTTTTGATCAGTACCACTTCGGTTTGCAACAATCATAACAATTTTTCCTGTTTCAGGATCTTTAAACGCAACGTTTGTTACAGTTGAACTAGAACCATTATTTGTATCAACACGGACATATCCCGGTTTTACATATTTAGTAAATTGCGACATGATATATACTTCTGGAGTAGCCCAATATCTTTGAGGATTATTAGCATCCTGCACAAATAACGTTGGATCTGGAGTTCCAACCCAATGATGAGTTCCAACATTACTATCTAACATCGTAACCCAGCTATTATAACTTTCAGAACCGTTTCTTAACCAAGTAATAATATCATTAGCACCACTAGTACCCCATACTGATCTTTCCGTTAAGTTCATACTTAATTGATCTTTATATCTATCATAGAAAGAACCCATTGTTGAAGCATTACCACCATAAGGATGGAATGCAATACCATCAATATTTAATTGATCACCAGCTTCTTTAAAGAAATCAGCCATAAATTTATCAGCACCATCAAAATTATGATCAAACGCCCATAGTTTAACTTCTTTTTCATTATCCTTTAACACAGTGCTTTTCGCTAATTCAGCTTTGATTGCTTTAGCAATTTTTGCTTCTTGGGTTCCTGTCATTGCACAACTAGGATAATTAATTTCTAATAATGGCTCATTCTGAATCGTCATTGCATAGATAGGAATACCACATTTTTGATATTCTTCAACATAACGAACCATATATTTAGCTAAATCATCAATATAATCATCATTTAATTTACCACCCTTCAATAATAATTCATTATCCTCATATGAATTACTACTTGAAGTAGGTAACTTCATCCACCTGGTGGTGTCCAAGATGAAGCAAAGAATTTCAGATTATCTTCTACTCCTAATTCTTTTGCGATAGCCTGCATCTCATTAATAACTTTAATAATTCCTAAATCTTTATCTTTTTGAATACTAAATCCTTTACCAGTAACATTATTCCAATCTGGTTTACCATCTAATTCTTTTCCTGTACCATCATAATAAGTGTAGAAGTCTTGTGCCGTAAAATCTGATGTTCCCACTGTTACCCGCATTAACGACATTCCCATACCATTAACAGGATCTAATAATCTTCTTAAGAAAGCTTGACGATTTTCATCAGTCATCTTTAATAAATTGTAAATTGTTGATTCTTCAATTGAAGTTCCCATTCCTAAAACACTTTGATATGTTTTTTGGTCATTTACAACAATTGTTGTTTGACTAGAATCATCTGCAACACGTAAATCAAGAGGATCTTTTGTTGCATTTTTATTAGAAATCTCAAATTCACCTTTATACCAAGCCATATCTTGTGAATTTTCAGAAGAAGACATGCTTACTTCAACTGCTCCTTCTTGTAACATTGCTCCAGTTCCCTCATTTGTTACTTCATCAGGAATGATTGGACCAACATAATCACCAGCTTTTTCAAAAATATAATAATCAATATTAAAATCTTTATCGCGTGCTACAAGTTTAAGTTCGTGTATCCCCGCTTTTAAACTAACCAAAGCTGTCATCTCTTGAGCTGTGAACTTAGTCCAGCTGCCCGTTGAAACAATTGGTGTATTTTTCTTTTCTAGTACCAATTCATCATCTAAATATAATTCAAATGCTCCATCAATTGTCGCTGCATATTCACGTGCTGCTTGAACAGTTAATTTATATGCTGCTTGTTCTGGCACATTAATTTTATAAGTCATATGCCGTCCATCTTGTAAATACCCTACAGTTGTACCATTATTTTCTAACTTAATTTCACTGTGTGCATCCACAAACGCCTCGGCTTCTAATTTTCCATTAGTTTTCGCTAAATCTATCACATTAGGATCAGCTGGTGCTGTAAAATCACCGGTTTTTTGAGCTTTTTTCAATCCATATCCAACCGGATATAATACTTTGCTTGAATCATCATACTTACTAGTAATATCTTGAGGATACCATGTCCAAGTAATTGGATTTGTTCCTACAAAATCTTTATCACCTAATAGTACATCAGCAACCCCATCACCTTCACTACCTGGTAACCATGCATTAACAATCCCTTTGATATGATCATCATTAACATAATCAGCCATTGCAATTGGTCGCCCTGTTGTTAAAACTAAAATAATCGGTAAATCAGGATGACTATTTTCAATCCGTTTAATTGTACTAATATCATTAGCTGGTAATTTTAATTGTCCAGCACTGCGATCACCATTACTTTCAGCATATGGGTCTTCACCAACTACAACTATTGCTGCATCAACTTTATTGTCCGAATTTGTAAATACACCATTAGCATTATAGCTGATTGTTCCACCCTTTTTATCCATCGCTGCTTTTAAACCACTGAAAATAGTTGTACCAGGTGTTGTATTTCCAGTTGCCCCTTGCCAAGTAATTGTCCAACCACCACATTGTTTACCAATGTCATCACCAGCACTACCAGCAACCACGATATTATCCATATCTGCTAAAGCCTGCATCACTGTTTTACCAGCATTAACTTCATCATTTTTTAATAAAACTAAAGATTCGCTAACTGCTTGTTTAGCTAATGCCCGATGTTCACTACCACCAAATTTAGCTTGATCTGCCTCATCAGCATATGCTTTTGAAGGATTATCTAAAAATCCTAATTCTTCTTTAGCAGTTAGAATTCTTGCAACTGCATCATTTAAGCGTTCTTCACTAATTTTTCCTTCATTAACAGCTTCAACTAAAGCATTATATAAATTTTTCCAGCGTGGTGTTGAACCATCTTTTTCTGCTACCATCAAGACGTCAACACCAGCATTGATACAAGCAATTGCTTATCTTTATAAGTTGCTTGATTCTCAATTTGATCAAGACCGTTATAATCGCTAATAACAATGCCATCAAAACCAAGATTTTCTTTTAATAACGTTGTAACAACGTCCTTATTTCCATGACATCTTTTACCATTGATGCTATTATAGGTAACCATAATTGATTTAGTTCCTTGTTTAATAGCTTGTTTATAAGGTGTTAAAAGTTCCTTAACCATTGGATTATTCATATTTGCATTGATTAGATCTTGATAATCAGCATCACTAAGCTCTACATTACCTTGGTTAGCTCCATTAGTAGTTAATCCTTCTCCTAAATAATGTTTTGCTGACGATAGAGTATCACCATCACTTTCAATTCCTTTAATATATGCAGTACCTAAATTAGTTACCCGTTCAACATCATCACCAAAAGTTTCATATGTACGCCCCCAACGTTCGTTATGAGGTACACCTAATGTTGGTGTAAATGTCCAGTTGGCTCCCATTGCTCTAACTTCACTTGCAGTAGCCTCCCCAATTTGTTCAACTAATTGAGTATTATTAGCTGCTGCCAATCCAATGTTATGAGGATAGATAGTCGCTCCATACAAATTGTTATTTCCATGAACCGCATCTATTCCATATAACAATGGAATACCACCACTATCAATTACTGCTTTTTGATAACTATTTGCTGAAGTTACCCAATTACTTAATTCATTTCCACTAGTTGGTGCTGCTCCCCCACCACTAAGAATTGAACCAATCTTATACTCCGCCACTTCAGCTGGAGTGATCCAGCGAGTATCCGCCTGAATCATTTGTGCGACTTTTTCAACCGGTGTCATACTATCAATAATTCTTTGTACTTCGGCTGAAATCTTCGACTCTGCTTTAACCCCAATAGTTGATGAAACAACCATTAGAGCTACTAATGCTCCCTTCAATATTCTCTTCATCTTTTCTCCTCCAAATTTATTGGTACAAATTTATTATATTCCAATGAAGAATTAATGTAAAGCGCTTTCACAATAAAAATAGAATAAATTATATTCATACCAATAAATATTGTGAAACTTGACCAATATGATATAATGAGTTTTGAGGTGATTATATGTTAAAGTATGAAATGATTGTAAATGATCTTCAAAAAAGGATAATGAATGAAGAATTTGAAGAGACTCGAAAATTACCTACTGAAGAAAAACTGATTGAAGAATATGGGGTTAGTCGTAATACAATTCGTAATGCAATTAAAATATTAATGAATTTAGGCATTATTTATCCAGTTCAAGGAAGCGGGATGTTTGTTCGGGCCCCAAAGAAAAAAGGAACAAGTGTATCTTAACTCGACCCGTGGGGTGACAATGGATAATCCCGGTAATAAAATCATTAATAAATTATTAGATATTCAAATAGTTGAAGCTGATGAAAAGTTAAAGTGAACAGATGAACTGCAAAGTTGGATCTCCAGTTTATTACTTAAAGCGTCTTCGTATTGTCGACGGTATCCCATATGCTTTAGAGCGAACATATTATAATAAGGAAATCGTACCCTATTTAGGTAAGGAAATTGCTGAAGGATCAATTTTTAATTATTTAAAAGATGATTTAAAAATCTCTTTTGGTTTTGCTGATAAATATCTAACTGCAATAAAATTAAGCAAAGAAGATGCTGCTTTACTAGAACTTGAAGAAAATGATCCAGCCATTATGATCAATGATAATATTCATTTATCAAACGGACAGTTATTTAACACTTCAAATATCATTTATAATTATCAAACTACTAATTTCTATAGTGTTGCTAAATAGCAGAAATAACTGCTATTTTTTATTTCAATAATTTTGTTGAATAAAAATAATTTTTATAATATAATAGTGATAGAAAGGGTGATACTTATGGAATTTGAATGGTCAACTAATGATATTGCTAAAAAAACAGTTACTATCTACAGCACCAATCTAACATTAAATAAAGCACCTGTCGGCACTTTGAAGAAGTAGATTTTGTTTTATTAGGAATCGATCGAAATAAAAATGTTTTGGGAATTAAGCCAGTTGGTAAAAAAGAAATAAATGATGCGTTATATCCAGAAGATCAATTGCATAGAATTTCCATTGGAAAAAGCTACGGACGAATTTCAAATAAAAACTTTATTAGTGAACTATCAAAAGAATATAATTTAGATTTAGACAATAACAACTGTGTAAAGTATACTGCTAAGTTTGATGTAATACATCAGATTCTGTTAGTGGATCTTTAAGGAGGGGGATTATAAATGATACCTATTTGGTTAGGCATTATCATCGTAGCAATAATTGTTGAAATTATTACTATTGATCTAGTAAGCATCTGGTTTGCTGCAGGTGGTGTTGTTGCCCTAATTGCTGATTTATTAGGGGCTAGCCAAGCAATTCAAATTGCCTTGTTTGTAATTGTCACAACGATCGCAATCTTTGTTACAAGACCTATTGCTAAAAAATATTTAAGAACAAATATTGAAAAAACCAATTACGATCGTGTAATTGGTAAGCATGGGCTTGTAACTAAGACGATTACTGCAGATACTAAAGGTGAAGTAAAAGTTATGTCAACATCATGGCTAGCTGCAAGTGTTGATAATAACACTATTAACGAGGGTGAGTACTGCGAAATCATGGCAATCGAAGGAGCTCACTTAGTTGTTAAAAAATAGAAGAATAGAGAGGGAAATATTATGGACGGAATTGTCGCTATTGTATTATGGGTTTTTCTAGGAATTATTGTAATTACGATCATTGCTTCAACAATTAGAATTGTTCCACAATCACGGGCATATGTCGTAGAAAGAATCGGAGCATATAATCGTACATGTAATGTTGGATTGCACATCTTGATTCCTTTCTTTGATCGAGTTGCCAATAAAGTTTCATTAAAAGAACAAGTTGTTGACTTCGCACCACAACCAGTTATCACTAAAGATAACGTCACGATGCAGATCGATACTGTTGTTTATTATCAAATCACTGATCCAAAACTATTTACTTATGGTGTGGATCGACCAATCAACGCAATCGAGAATTTAACAGCAACTACATTAAGAAATATTATTGGGGATTTAGAATTAGATGAAACTTTGACATCAAGAGATATTATTAACTCAAGAATGCGTAGTATTCTTGATGAGGCTACTGATCCATGGGGAATCAAAGTACATCGTGTTGAAGTTAAAAACATTATTCCACCTCGGGATATTCAAGAAGCAATGGAAAAACAAATGCGAGCTGAACGCGAAAGACGTGAAGCAATCTTACAAGCAGAAGGAAAAAAGACTGCTGCTATCTTAAATGCTGAAGGTGATAAAGAATCAATGATTTTACGTGCAACAGCAGATAAAGAAGCTAAAATTGCAATTGCTGAAGGAGAAGCAGAAGCATTAAGATTAGTTTATGAAGCCCAAGCCAAAGGTATCACATATATTAATCAAGCAAACCCAGACAGTGCATATGTAACATTACAAGGGTTTAAAGCCTTAGAAGAGTTATCTAAAGGTGAAGCCACAAAAATTATTATTCCTAGTGAGATTCAAGGTATTGCCGGTTTAGCTAGTTCTTTAAAAGAATTAGTAACTGATAAACCAAAAAAAGATTAATTAAACATTGTGGACGTCATATTACTGACGTCCTTTAAAACATTTATAAGCTATTTATTTCTCAACAAAAAGCAGCTATATAAATAATATAGCTGCTATAAAACTATTTAACTGTAATAATAACTCTTTGACAATGTTTCAACTGATGTTTACCATTATCTTGAACTTCTACGACCACATGAATAGTATCGCCTTTTTCAGCATCCTTCGGTACCTCGTAATTCTTCGTAAAGCTCACCATCAATAACTTTACCATCTCCCATCAAAGCATAATTAGCCATTAAAGGGCCTTTATCTTTAACTAAATTTTCATAACTCTTAAAGTTTCATTTAATCATCCTCTTTACATCTATCCTTTCTCTTGTGAATATTCTAAGTATCTACAAAATAAAAAATCTGAAATAATAAAGAAGTGGGCGGTACTACCATAAAGAATATCTGACATCCCTACTTTAAACGTTTCATATCTAAAAGTAATCATATCATCACAATACTTTGATAATAAAGTATTTCCAACCTTAGCAATTCCAATTCTTGGAATATGTAACCCTCGTAAAGCGCGTGCTAAAGTTACTGCTGTTTCATTATCGCCCGATAATGAAATAATAATAAACAAATCATTTTAGTTACATTATTTAAGATTGTATCGATTTCCGTTCCGTTACCTACAGCATGAAAAACCTTGTTTGTATAAAGAAAAACCCGCCGCAGTTCACCGGCCATATTTGCTTGAACAACTCCAGTTCCATAAACAAAAACTCGTTCAGCTTTTTCAATCATTTCCATGATATTAGTTAAATCTCGATTTTTCATTCGTTCCATTGTTTCAATAAATTCATGATAAGTATCGTCTATAATTCGTGGTTTGAAATTTGGCTTTTGCGCCAAGTCCCATTTCAAATGCACCTTCAATTCACTAAACCCCTCAAGCCCCAGCTTTTTTGTAAAGCGTAAAATACTAGTATGCGATACATTGCAATTACGTGCTAGATCTTTAATCGAAATTCTTTGACATTCCCGTTTATGATGTAAAATATATTGCCAGATATATAAGTCATTTTCATTCAATTGATGGTAATTATCTTCTACTAATTTATCTAATGTCATTATTCATTTCCTCTACTTTTAGCATATTCAATATAATTGCAATAATAAAATCAATTAAAATAAAATAGTTCCCCACCAAGATCTTCACGACGCCCTTGATTTGTCATGACTGGTAATGTCTTTACATGCAGACTATAATCGGCCACATGAGATAAAGTACAATCATTATTAGCAATAATAGCCACAACAATGACTCCCTTAGCTTTTAAACGATAAACATAATCTAATAAGCGTTGATTTTCACCAGCATAAGAAATAGCAATAAAAACATCATTACTACCAAACAAATTAATATAAGCCTCAAAATCTGCTAATACATCAATGTCTAAAAATAAACTTATTCACCATTGAAAATGAACGTTTTAAATGTTGCGCTGTATTATCTTGAATTACCCCAGTTCCATAAACATAAAGATTTTTAGCTTCATAAATACTTTGTACAATTTCTTTATAATGATAATCCCGATATTGTTCTAAAGTTTCTATATAATGATTAAAGATATTATCTGTTAAAGCATTTTTATCATTTTTTTGATTATCGATCCGTAAAAAAAAACTTTAAATTCAGCGTATCCTTTTAAACCCAGACGCTTAGAAAAGCGTAAAATAGTACTTCGTGAAACACTACATCTTAAAGCTAGTTCATCAATCGATAAACGCTCACACTCTTTACGATGATGAATAATATAATTCCATATATATAAATCATTATCATTAAGTTGTTGATAATTCCTATTAACTAGTTCTTCTAATTTCATATCATACCTCTACATGTATTATTATAACAATATTTTAAGTAAAACAAAATCAATAACTAAATTAGAAAAAAATTTATCACAGTAAAGAAAAACCACATCAATTTGATGTGATTTTATTTGTATTCGATTAAAGGAGATTCTATTATATGAACATTTTCATTAATATTATATTTTGTGATTTCATGACCACCATTTTCAACAATAACTAACATTGTTATATCATTGATTCCTTTAGTCACAAAATCTGTTTTATCATAAGAAATTAATAATTCACCAGTTTCTACACTGTCACCGGCAGATACATGAGTGGCAAAACCCTCACCCATTAAATTAACAGTGTCTAAGCCAACATGAATTAATAACTCCATACCATCTTCGGTTTCAATCCCCAAAGCATGTTTCGTATTATCCATCACCATTGAGATTTTCCCATTACATGGCGCATAAATTTTACCATCATCTGGAATTACAGCAATTCCATCACCCATCATTTTTGTTGAAAAAAACTTCATCTGGTACATCTTCAATGGCTACACTTTTTCCGTTAGCCATTAAGATAGTACTTTTAATTTTGTTTTTCTTTCTTTTTAAATAGTTTTAACATCTTATTTCAATTCAGGCCAGAATCTTTATTCGCTTCAATTAAATCATCTAAGATTAATTTCGCTACTCTTGCACTTGGTACTGTTTTTG
>ENA-OQLB01000902-OQLB01000902.1-human-gut-metagenome-genome-assembly--contig:-NODE-902-length-14564-cov-4.106809_pt1 | contig 14564 bp, 13 predicted proteins | sample MGYA00242656_ERZ504813 | MGnify/ENA primary metagenome ERZ504813 (study PRJEB26092, sample SAMD00036388) | human gut metagenome | host: Homo sapiens | study: EMG produced TPA metagenomics assembly of... | reverse complement strand
CGTCAAAAGAAATTGATCGAATTATATGTGGATTTCTGTACAGGAAGGATTACAACAAGTCAGCTTTATGAGAGAGGAAATATGGTTCTTGATAAGATGCCGGATGATCCGGTTAAGAATCGTATTTATGATCTGATGAAACTGCATCTTTCTATCTTGAAGGAAAAGGAGACTTAGAAGAAAAGATTCCAGAAGATGCATCAAAAGAGCCGCTTTTGATCGCGCAGGGATATGTTTGGTATCTTCAGGCATTTTATGATAAGGAAGAAGAAACGATCATAAGATCAAGAGATGAGATCAAAGAACTCTATGATCAATGCGAAGATGGAAAGATCAAAGGATATCTGTTCTGGCTTTATATGAATCTAAGCGAAGAATTGATGAAGGATGCTAAACTTCGAATGGAACTAATCAAAGAATTATATCAGGAAGGATGTCAAAATCCGCTTTTGCAATTTGAAGGATGCTGTATTTTAGGCGAAGATGAACAGCTGTTGGATGAGATAGATTCTTATGAATTATGGGTGCTTGAATTTGGTGCAGAGGAGAAGATTCTGAATTCCAAACTCATTGGAAGGATTTGTTTTTTGATTTCAAGAAACAAGGTGTTTTCCGAAGAAGTCCTTTGGTTGTTCCTTTGTATTTATAAAGAATACCGTCAGAGTGATGTGCTGCAGGGAATTTGTGCACTGATGATCCAGGGCAATTGTATGGACGAGGACTGTCATCCTTATTATGAGGAAGCACTTCAAAGAGGAGTACAGCTCATTGGCTTGCAGGAAGCTTTTTTAAGAACGATCCCGAAGGGACAATATCCATTGCTTCCAGAAGAGATCTTAAGATATTTTACGTATAGTAAGAGTCTTGGAAAAGAAGATCAAAGCCGCCTGTTTGCAAATGTTGTACAGAACAGAAGAAAATACCATAAGGTGTTTGCAAATTATGAAGAATTGATCAGAGCTTTTTTAAGAGAAGAATTAAGAAGAGGTCAGATCAATGAAGATCTGATCTTATTATACCGGTATTATTTTGAAGAATTGCTGGAAGATGAGAGATCAAGACAAGATTTAGGTAATATTATTTTTGTCAGACAGTTGATCTGTGATAATGAATTTATCCAGAAAGCGGAGATCAGTCAGAGATGGAAGAAGAATCTGGATGTTTGTTACTTAAGAGAAGAAAAGATCTATGTAGAGATTTTTGACGAACATGCATCATTTGTGTTTTTTGACAGTGAGGAAAACAGATACATTGGATCAGTGACTTATCAGTTAAAACCAATCTGGACGAAGGAGCAGATCCAGGCATATTGTGAGGCAGCAGACGGAACGAATGAGCATTTTGTCCTATATAAAGGTGCAGCTTTTGAAAGAAAACAACAATTAGAAGACGAAGACTTCCCAGTTGTGTTATCTGCATTAAAGAGTAGAGCACTGGATGAAGACTATGAACAGCAGTTATTTGAAAAAGTGTTGGATTATTACTGGGAACATGAGATGTCTGAAGAATTGAAACGTGCACTTTCTTATGTGGAATGGAAGAACTTAAAAGACGAAAACAGAATTCATATGATCCGCTATTTCATAGCAGGGGAATTGTATAATGAGGCTTTGAAAGGAATCGAACAATACGGATATCAGTTTTTGGATAAGCAGCAATTGTGTACGATTTGCTTATATGCACTGACAACATTAAGTACCAGACGCGCAGAACTGTTGGTTGAGATGTGTGAATATGCATTCTCAAGGGAGAGGAAAACAGTGAGATCGTTGCATATCTGCAAAGATATTTCCACGGAACCAAGGAAGAGATGCTGGCAATATTTGAAGCAGGAAACAAAGGTGGTATGTATGACCGCATTTTTGTGGAAAGTGTGTTAAAAGCCTGTATCGCAGATGGTGTGGATGGAACAGAATTTAAGGTATTTTCTACTTATATTCAGCAGGTACAGACAGATACGGCATTGATCGATGCGATGTTAGTAGAATATGTGAATTTTGCATATGAACAAGATCAGATACTTCCAGAGGAATTTTATGAACTGATCGGAAAGAAGATCGATATCGGAAAGATGGACTGGATGTATCAGCAGCTCTATCTTGATTATTATAAAGATAAAAAAGAGAATTTAAGTGACAGATGTAAAGGACGCATCGAGAAGATCAAAGATTATCAGGTGGTTCAGACGGATCATGTTCTTCCAGTGTTGTTCCAATATCTGGATGTGATAAAACTTCCAAAGTATCTTTGTGCCAGAACATTTATAGAATTTCGTGCAAAGAGTGGGCAGACAGTGATATTCCATTTTATGGATGGGACAAGTGCAGCATGGAAAGAGGAAGTGATGAAAGAGCTGCTTCCTGGATATTATGTATTCTCAGCTTCTATATTTGATCATGAATTAAATGACCATTATGTAACCATAGAAGGAGAAGAAAGAAGATATCGTGACCAGGTGGTCGTGACAGATCATTTGAAGTACTGCAAGGGAAGCCGCTTTTATGAACTAAATGAACTGATCCGGCATCAGCAGGATGGAAAACTCCAGATGATGATGGAGGAATATGCAGCAAAGACAATGATGGTGCAATTTATAAAACCAATGACAGAGGAATAAGATATGCAGACGGCAATACATTTTGAAGGAGATCTGGCATATATTTGTGTGTCAGATCAAGGAGAGATTAAGGAAGAAGAACCTGTCACTTATGGCAGATCCAGAGTGGAATTTGTCATTTCGACAGCACAGGCACAAAAGGAAGGAACGATCGGAGTTGTTCTTGATGAAGCAGCGCCGCAGATCGTACAACAAGCAGAAGAACAGTGTATCCGTGCAGGAATCACAAAAGAAAGGGTAAGATTTTTTACCAAAGAAGAAGCAGCGTTGGGAGTTGTTGGATTCCGTGGAGATAATCTGTTGCGTGGGAATTCAGTGATTTTTGATTATACCAAGAAACGATTTATCTGCTATGAGATCCGCAAGACAAAAGATCGTGTTTTAGTTGACAGCAGGATTATACGGAACAGATCAAGGATGCGGTGGCGAATGAAGAGAAAGATATCGCATTCTTACAGATCATCAAACAGGCACTGGTAAGAGGTGTGACGGCTACAGTTTATCTTTGTGGAGAGGGCTTTGAAGGAAGCTGGTTTAAACAGTCTACGAAAGCATTGTGCCTTGGAAGAAGAGTATTTATGAGCAAACATTTGTTTGCATGTGGAGCAGTGTATTTATGTGAAAATGATAAACATGTTTCCAGAGATGAGGTTGTGTTTGCACAAAATGTTACGATCAGTCAGATCGGGCTGGTCGTGCATCACCATGGAAGAGATATGTTCTGTCCTTTGATCATGGATGGAAAGCCATGGAAAGAAAGCCGTGGAGAGATTGAAATTTTTGTATCAGGAGTGAATGGATTGATCTTTGAAGTCAGAAATCGTTCTGGAATCAAGAAAGCTTCGATCTGTATGTCATTAGACGGAATGAAGAAAGATCCAAATCTTGTATATAAATTAAGAATTCAGGGAGAATACATCAAAGCAGATCAGTGTAAGATCAAGATCACAGATCTTGGGTTTGGACAGATTCGCCAGGCAAGCTATCAGACGTGGCAGCAGGTCATACAGCTGGAAAGAGGTGATTATCATGAGTAAGATCGTTTTGTGTGAGACAAAACCAGCGAAGTTCCATATAAGATCGCAAAGATTGGGAGAAGCTTTCAAAGTTATGAGGAATTTTGCTGGCTGTTAGAACATTACTTGATATTTTTCTTGACAGAAGGTTTTGAATATCCATTAAAAAATTATTTAAAAGAGCAGCTGGATATTGTGATCAAGAGTGATGATGTGGTACAGCAAGTCAAGGAAGTGATAAATTACTATAATTACTTTACTTCAGATGAGAAAATCCAGTTTCAGCAAAAATTACGCACAACTTATCTTTATTCTGCTGCAAAGAAGCAAAAACTTCTGGCAGATATGTATTTAAAGCATCAATTGTATGTAAGAGCATTGATTGCTTACCAGAAACTTGAAACAGTTTCAGGGAAATTAAATGCTGCGGAACAGATTCAGGTACTATATCATATGGGATTATGCCAAAGCCGGATGTTTTGTTTTGAAGAGGCAAAAGAATCTTTTGCAATGGCATTAAGGATCAAAGAAGATAAACAGATACAGGAAGCGTATTTTACAGCAGCATATCTGGCAGGAGATGAGGAAGCATTTTTGGAAGCAGGAAGAAGGATTTCTTTTGATGAAGATCAATGTAAGATGATCTATCAGAACATAAAAGAAAGAGAAAAAGAAGTTTTTCAAAAAGAAGAGTTTGATAAACTTGGTAAAATAGATTATCATAGAAAGAAGGCAGACGAAAATATAACCCGCCGCCTGATTAAGACAACTTTAGGGAAGTGGAAAGATGAATACAAAGCGCAGACTATCTGATGACCTGTCGAATGATAGTGAGATCTTAAGTGAAAAACGATTTGTAAAACTTTATAAAGAAGAGTTAGAAAGCATTGAGAAACAGATCCATGATCTTAAGAAACTTGATCAGAAAGATTTTGATATAAAACCAGAGGTAGAGGACAAAGCAAGACTTTATTATCGGACATTTGCAAGAGAATTTTATGATGTTTGTGAAGGAAGAGTCAGTGATGAAGAGTTTTTTGATCTTTGGGAACGCGAAGAAGAATTAAAGGCAGGACTCAATTCGATCAATTCTCTGGAAGGAGAACAAAAACAGTTAGAGAAGGAACTTGTGCATGCGAATGAAGATGAGACCATGATGAATGGGAAGATCAAGGCAGCACAGGAGAAGAGAAGAAATAAAAAGGCACTGTTTATTTCATTTCTTTGCATGGCAGCAGTGGTATGCGGAGTGAGTGCTGGATATTTATATCATTTTGAAATGAATGCCAAAGATTATCTGTGGCAGTTGAGTGCAGGAGCAGTGATCATATTATTGCTTCTTGTGATTTTATTTCAGTCACAGAGGAAAGCTGGTGATCAGCTGAAATTATTAGAGATGATGGTCACACACAAGAGTTATACTGGAAAGCGGTTAGAAGATGATAAAAGAGAGATTGGCAATGATCTTAAGTTTTATTATGAGAAATTTGAAAAAGTATTTTCATATATTTCACCGGAACAGTGGAAATTATTTGATTTTTGTGGTAAAGTGTCAGCCAGATTAAGATTTAGCGATGCGATCCTTGAGGCATCCAATGATCTGGAACGATTATTAGAAAAGAACCAGTGGGATAATCCAGGAATCTGGATGTATCATCCAAAGGTTTTATATGATCTGATCAAACGAAAGGATTACCTGAATACATTGAATGATAGAAAAGATATATGCAATCAGGAATTGATCCGGCATGAGCAGATTTTAGAAGGAATCGGTGAACAAGCAGATTCTGAAACTATAGAGTAAGGAGTTTAGAGATGAAGAAAGAATTAGAAACAACGTATGATCCAGGTGCGATTGAAGAACGCCTGTATCAGAAATGGCTGGATAACAAGTATTTCCATGCAGAAGTAGATGAGACAAAACAACCATATACGATCGTGATCCCACCTCCAAATATCACAGGAAAGCTTCATATGGGACATGCGTTAGATGAGACACTTCAGGACATTCTGATCCGTTTTAAGAAGATGCAGGGATATAATGCATTATGGATACCAGGAACAGACCATGCAAGTATTGCGACAGAAGTAAAGATCATCAATGCACTGAAAGAAGAAGGAATCGAGAAGGAAGATCTTGGAAGAGAGAAGTTCTTAGAACGTGCCTGGGATTGGAAAGAAGAATATGGTGGAACGATCATCGAACAGATGAAGAAACTTGGATCCTCCTGTGACTGGGATCGTGAGAGATTCACGATGGATGAAGGATGTTCTGAAGCAGTCAAAGAAGTTTTCATTAAATTATATGAAAAAGGTTATATTTACCGTGGATCAAGAATCATCAACTGGTGTCCGGTCTGCCAGACATCTATCTCTGATGCGGAAGTAGAATACGAAGATCAGGCAGGGCATTTCTGGCATATTAAATACCCAGTTGTTGGAAGCGAAGGTGAATATGTAGAAATCGCAACTACACGTCCAGAGACATTATTAGGAGACTCTGCAGTTGCAGTTCATCCAGATGATGAAAGATATACACATTTAGTTGGTAAGATGTTAGAATTGCCATTATGCAATCGTCAGATTCCAGTTGTAGCAGATGAATATGTAGACCGTGAGTTTGGAACAGGTGCCGTTAAGATCACACCAGCACATGATCCAAATGACTTTGAAGTTGGGAAACGCCACGATCTGCCAGAGATCAATATCTTAAATGACGATGCAACGATCAACAAGAATGGTGGTAAATACGAAGGTATGGATCGCTATGAAGCAAGGAAGGCCATTGTTGCTGACTTGGAAGAACAGGGATATTTAGTTAAGATCAAAGAACATGAACATAACGTAGGAACACATGACCGCTGCGGAACAACGGTTGAGCCTATGATCAAGCCACAGTGTTTGTGAAGATGGAAGAACTTGCAAAACCAGCGATCGAAGCTGTGAAGAACGGAGATCTGAAATTCGTACCAGAACGTTATACAAAGACATATCTTCATTGGTTAGAGAACATCCGTGACTGGTGTATTTCCAGACAGTTATGGTGGGGACACAGAATTCCAGCATATTACTGTGATGAATGTGGAGAAGTTGTCGTAGCAAGAGAAACACCAGAAGTATGTCCTAAGTGTGGATGCAAGCATTTCACACAGGATGAAGATACATTGGATACATGGTTCAGTTCTGCATTGTGGCCTTTCTCAACACTCGGATGGCCAGAGAAGACAAAAGAATTAGATTACTTCTATCCTACAAATACACTGGTAACAGGATATGATATCATTTTCTTCTGGGTAGTCAGAATGGTATTCTCAGGATACGAACAGACAGGAAAGAGTCCATTTGACACAGTACTGATCCATGGATTAGTTCGTGATGAACAGGGACGTAAAATGAGTAAATCCCTTGGAAATGGTATCAATCCATTGGATGTCATTGCACAGTATGGTGCAGATGCCTTAAGATTTACACTGATCACAGGAAATGCCCCTGGAAATGATATGCGTTACACAGAAAAACGTGTTATTGCAAGCCGTAACTTTGCAAACAAGATCTGGAATGCATCTCGTTTCATTATGATGAACTTAGAGCAGGCTGATTTCTCTGATGTTACATTAGAAGATCTTACAAGTGCAGACAAATGGATCTTATCTAAGTTAAATACACTTGCCAAAGATGTTACAGACAACATGGAGAAATACGAACTTGGTATCGCAGTTCAGAAACTAAACGACTTCTTATGGGAAGAATTCTGTGACTGGTATATTGAGATGGTAAAACCTCGTCTGTACAATGATGAAGACCAGACAAAGGCAGCAGCACTTTGGACGTTAAATACAGTTTTAACAGAAGCATTAAAACTGTTACATCCATATATGCCATTTATCACAGAAGAGATTTATTGTAATTTAACAGATGAAGAATCTATCATGTTAGCAAAATGGCCAGAGTTCAAAGAAGAATGGAACTTCAAGGCTGATGAGAAGGCTGTAGAGACGATTAAAGAAGCAGTCAGAGGAATCCGTAATGTTCGTGCAGAGATGAACGTATCACCAAAGAAGAAAGCACAGGTTTACGTGGTATCTGAAGATGCGGAGATCAGAGATATTTTTGAACAAGGGAAAGTTTTCTTTGCTACACTTGGATATGCAAGTGAAGTTATCATTCAGGATAACAAAGACGGAATCGGAGACGATGCAGTATCAAGTGTGATCGCAGGAGCTGTGATCTACATGCCATTTGCAGAATTAGTTGACATTGCAAAAGAGAAAGAACGTCTTGCAAAAGAAGAAAAACGTTTAAATGGCGAGATCAAACGTTGCGAAGGAATGCTTGGAAATGAAAGATTCGTAAGCAAAGCGCTGAAGCGAAAGTTCAGGAAGAAAAAGACAAACTTGCCAAATATCAGCAGATGTTAGAACAGGTCAAAGAACAGATCGCAAGAATTTCATAAAGATCAGAAGTGGATGATAAAACGAGGTTTTGAAAAATGGAATTTACATTAGATTTACACACACATACAGTAGCCAGTGGACATGCGTATTCAACAGTACAGGAGATGGCAAAAGCAGCGGCAGATAAAGGATTGAAACTTCTAGGCATCACAGAACATGCACAAGGAATTCCTGGAACATGCGATGAGATTTATTTCCATAATATGCGTATTATTCCAAGAAAGATGTATGGGATCGATCTGATGTTTGGCTCTGAGATCAACATTATCGATCATGATGGAACTTTAAGTATGGAAGAGAAAATTATTGAGAAGACATTGGATATCCGAATTGCGGGAATCCATCTTCCATGTTATGAAGTTGGAACCGTCACGCAAAATACGAATGCCTATGTAAAAGCGATCGAGAATCCAATGATCGATATTATCAGTCATCCAGATGACAGCAGAATACCGATTGATTATGAAATGATTGTAGATGCGGCAAAAGAAAATCATACACTGCTAGAGATAAATAACAGTTCCTTGGATTCTTTGTCATCAAGAGTTGGAGCATGGCAGAATCTGCAGATCATGCTTCAGATGTGTGAAGAGAAGAAAGTGCCGGTAGTCGCAGGGACAGATGCGCATTTTTCAAGCGCGGTTGGCGTGTTTGATCATGTGGAAGTCTTATTACAAGAGATGAATTTCCCAGAAGAACTAGTAGTGAATCGCTCTGTAGATGTGTTAAAACAAGAAATTTTACAACATCGTGAAATCCGAAAGATCGGAAGAGATTAAAAATAGAAACATCCATCGAGAATTAAAGTTCAGATGGATGTTTTTTTACTTTATTTTTCAGATAAAATGTAATAAATAATGTCAGCACAATAATTGGTAACATCAGTTTTTGCAGATAAGAAGCTATCTCCTGGAGTAAATTTTGAATAACAATTGTTTTATCGGCACGAATGATACTCGTAGTATCCACAAATGACTTCATACTTTTATGGATCACAAGATCTTCCATAGGGAGGTAATAATAATTTTTATAATCTTTGAGGTAATGTTTTAGATGACCATTTTCCAAAGGACATGTAAGTATAGCATTTGAATGATCAAGAGTCAGAGATATGCCAGACTTTTCGTAATTGCAGCTGACAGGAATCTGTATATCAAGATTCAGATGAGCAACAAAATGATCATTTTCAATAAAATAGGATGATAAAGTAAATTCTTTATCAAGCAATGCGGGATAAGACATCAATGAATAAATTTTATGTAGACCGATAAGATCTTTGTGGTTATGTAAAAGTAGCGATTCTTTATTCTTGATCTCTCCATTCTCAAGATAATCTTGATAAGTTTTGATGAGTTTTTTTCCAGAAAGTTTGTCGATTCGTTGAATTCCTAAATATTCTTCCAGATTCTTCTGCCGGAAATTCTTTAATCCCCACAGATTTTTATAAGGTTTTAAAATTTGATAAAGATCAAGATGTTCATACTGATCAAATGATGCATTGATCTTAAACTCCTTGATCTTCGATGTCAAAAAAGGAAGATCAAAGGTTTTGCCATTAAATGTAATCAGTGTATTATAAGGTTGGATAAATGCAAGAAAATCAGTTAAGATCTGTTTCTGAGATAATCCGTCTTCATTAAACCATTGTGTTACATTTCCATCCATATCACAGCATCCGATCACAGTAATCGCTGAGATATCAGCACTCAATCCAGTTGTTTCTATATCAAAAAATAAAGATTGTTGTATGTTATGTTCCATAAAAATCCTTTCTGTGAACAAGAATCATATCCACAGATTTATTATATCGGCTTTTGATCGGATTTGCAATGAATGGAAAACCAGAGTATGACACTCCATCATATGATCATTTAAGATAAGAACATACGTACGGATTATTTGTGAATTCTGATCCAATAGACTGGACTGTTAAGACATGATAAGGTATAATACGAAACGAATGGAAAAAGACAGAATAAGGAGAAACCAAATTGATTTCATATATAAAAGGAATACTAGAAGATATGTCACCAGGATGGTGGTTGTGGACAATCATGGGATTGGGTACCAGATGATGGTTCCGATGAGAGGAGAATCTTTTCCTAAGATCGGACAAGAAATCAAGATCTATACCCATATGCATGTAAGAGAAGATGATGTCAGTTTATTTGGCTTTTTATCAAAAGAAGAAAAAGAAGCATTTGAACTTCTGATCGGAGTCAATGGGATCGGACCGAAGGTAGGATTGTCTGTATTATCAACGCTGTCCGTTTATGAACTTAAGATGGCAGTGATCAGTGAAGACGTCAAGACAATTTCTAAGACCCCGGGACTTGGACCTAAGGGAGCGAAGAAATTGATCTTAGAATTAAAAGATAAGTTAAGATTTGAAGAATTAGAAGAAGATGGTGTGGGAGCAGAGATCTTTGATACATCTGTAGACAGCAGTGATTCTGTGATGATCACGATCGAAGGATTAGTAAGTCTTGGATATTCAAAAAGTGAAGCAGCGATCGCAGTTAACAAGGTAGAAGATGCGAAAGATCTCACCCCAGAAGAACTTCTTAAAAAAGCATTGAAGAATATTATGATATAGATAGAGGGTAATTATGCAAAACAGAATGATTTCCACAGAACTTGTGGAAGAAGATATCAAAATTGAAAATCATCTGCGCCCACAAATGTTAAGTGATTACATTGGACAGGAAAAAGTCAAAGAGAATTTAAAGATTTTTATTGAGGCAGCCAAAAGTCGAGGAGAATCTTTAGATCATGTACTGTTTTACGGCCCCCCGGGATTAGGAAAGACAACACTTGCAGGGATCGTAGCAAATGAAATGGGTGTACATTTGAAAGTAACAAGTGGACCAGCGATCGAGAAACCAGGAGAAATCGCGGCAATTCTTAATAATCTGCAGGAAGGAGATGTCTTATTTATTGATGAGATTCACCGTTTAAATCGACAGGTAGAAGAAGTTCTGTATCCAGCAATGGAAGACTATGCCATTGATATATTAGTAGGAAAAGGACAGGCTGCGAGATCAATCCGGCTGGAACTGCCAAGATTTACATTAGTCGGGGCAACGACAAGAGCTGGAATGTTAACAGCACCGTTAAGAGATCGATTTGGAGTTGTAAACCGCTTGAATTTCTATAACAGTGAAGAGTTACAGACGATCATTGAACGGTCTGCAGAAGTCTTAGAGATTGGGATCGATCCAGAGGGTGCATTAGAGATTGCAAGAAGATCCAGAGGGACACCAAGACTTGCCAATCGTTTATTGAAACGTGTGCGAGATTTTGCACAGGTAAAATACGATGGACAGATCACATTAGAGATTGCAAGAGATGCACTGAATCATTTAGAAGTTGATACGATCGGGCTGGATCAGACAGATAGAAATTTATTAAAGACGATGATGGAGACATTTGAAGGAAGACCAGTCGGACTTGATACATTAGCAGCAGCGATCGGAGAAGATTCAGGAACGATCGAAGATGTGTATGAGCCATATCTGATCCAGAACGGATTGATTCAGAGAACACCAAGAGGAAGAGTTGTAACAAGAAGTGCATATGAGCATTTTCATTTGCCAATACCAGAGGATAGATAACAGATGAGAACAAAGAACAGACCAATTGAAGTATTAGCTCCAGCTGGTTCCATGGAATGCCTAAAAGCAGCAATTCTAAATGGAGCGGATGCCGTTTATTTAGGTGGAGAGATGTTTGGAGCCAGAGCTTATGCCGGGAATTTTAATAAGGAAGAACTATTAGAAGCAATCGATTACGTACATTTGTATGGTAAAAAATTATTTCTTACAGTCAATACTCTGATGAAAGAAGAAGAACTTCCATTACTGCCGGGATTTTTAAAACCTTTTTATGAGCAAGGACTGGATGCGGTGATTGTACAGGATTTGGGAGCTGTATCCGTGATCCGAAAACACTTTCCGGAACTTGAGATTCATGCGAGCACCCAGATGACGATCACAGGTTCATGGAGCAAGGATCGCAAAGAAAATGGGTGCAAAACGAGTTGTTCCAGCAAGGGAATTATCTTTGGAAGAGATTCAGGAGATTAAGGATGATACAGGACTTGACATGGAATGTTTTGTTCACGGAGCATTATGCTACTGCTATTCAGGACAGTGTTTTATGAGTAGTATGTTAGGTGGAAGAAGTGGAAATCGTGGGCGATGTGCAGGAACATGCCGTCTGCCATTTTATCTTGATGGGACAAAGAATACAAAGAATGCATATCCATTAAGTTTGAAAGATTTATGTACCATTGAACATTTACCAGAGATTTTAGATCATGGAGTGGATTCCTTAAAGATCGAAGGACGCATGAAAGGTCCAAGATATGTCGGGGAAGTCACAAGAATCTACCGCAAATACGTAGATCTTTATCTTTCAGAAAAACCATATAAAGTAGAATCCGAGGATCTGAAGATCTTGATGGAAGTATTTAACCGTGGGGAATTTACTGGCGGATATTATAAAGAATATCATGGAAAAGATATGATGAGTATGAAACGGCCAGATCATCAGGGGTTATATGTTGGGAAGATCAGCAAACTTATGAAAGGTAAGATTTCTTTTACGGCCCAAGAAGATATCCACAAAGGAGATGCTTTGCAGATCCGTATCAATTCAGAAGAAAAAGTAGAACTTACCAGTCCCTCTGAATTTAAAGCAGGCAGCAAGGTTGTTTTAAATGGACAGAAAATGAAGAAACTTCATGAAGGCATGGAAATCAAAAGAACCTTGAATCATCCAATGATCGAACGGATTGATGAAGGATTAAAGCAGAAAAGAAAGAAAATCTTAAGGGAAAAATCATAATTCAGAAAGATCAGTGTGCTAAACTCATTCTCAAAGACGGAGAAGATCATGTAGAAGTAATTGGTCCAGTGATCGAAGAAGCGCAGAAAAATGGTGCCATGCCGGCAGATATTGAGAAGCTTCTTAAGAAAACGGGACAGACCCACTATACATTTGAAGAATTAGAAGTTGATCTTGGAGAGAACTTGTTCGTACCAGGTTCTGTGCTCAAGAAACTAAGAAAAGAAGCATTTGCACAGATGGATCAGACAAAGATTTTAAAATACAGAAGAACTTACGAAGATCCAGTCAAAGAAAATGATGTAGCAAGCAGTCAGGAACAGGAAGACAGCAAGATACAGATTGCAGTTTCTATGGAGAACCTTGAGTATCTGGATATTGTAACAGAAGACAGGGAAGTAATGAAGATCTATCTTTCATGGATGGAACTCAAACAGCAGGAGGATCCACAATCTATCCTGAATAAAATAAAGACTGCAGGAAAACAGTGTTATCTGATGCTTCCACAGATTGCAAGAAAACGTCAGATGGAAGAATTAAAGGCAAAGAAAGATCTTATATTTACAAATGAAATTGATGGGCTGCTCGTACGCAATTTAGAAGAATTTTCATGGTTGATCGAAGAAGGATACCAAAAGGAAATGATCGCGGATTACATGTTTTATGGATATAACAAAGAGGCTGTCAAAGAATACCAAAGATTATCAGGTATTCAAATTCGAATGACGTATCCATCGGAATTAAATAAAAAAGAGATGGAACAGTTAGAACTTCTGAATGCGGACCTATTCCTCTATGGTTATCAGCCATTGATGGTGTCTGCACAATGCGTGAAGAATAATCTTCGAGGATGTGATAAGACTCCATCTTGGCTGACATTAAAGGATCGTTACAATGCAAATTTCTTCGTTCACACAAGTTGTTGTGACTGCATCAATGAGATTTATAATGGAAAACCATTGTGGGTTGGAAATGAAGCAGGAATTCTTAATGATCTTCATCCATCCGTGATCCGTTTTCATATTACAAGAGAAAATGAGGTGCAGGTCAAGGAGATTTTAAATGCAGCGAAATCTATACAGAAAGGGGAAAGAGCTTCTCTTGCCACAGAATATACGACAGGGCATTTAAAGAGGGAAGTTTTATAAACCATATGATAGACATTATTACTACGATAGCAAAATATCTGATCATTATTATGTGTCTGATCTATACACTGTCATGTTATACAGTATTTCGTCCAAAGAATAGAGATAGAAAGGAAGACCTGTTAGACAATCAGGTCATCTATATGTTTGTATTTTTATTCTTATGTTACACGGTACTGTTTTTGCAGGAATTTGAATTAAAGATCTTGATCTTTTTTGCGGCACAAGTGATCTTTTTCGAGATTTTGATGATCGTATTTCCAAGAATCTATAAAAGATGTTCAAGACCGCTGATCAATAACACCTGTTTTTTTGTTAGGAGTTGGGTTTGTGATCTTAACAAGATTATCATTTGATCTGGCAATGAAACAGTTTGCGATCGCGGCAGGAAGTGTGATCGTGACAAGTTTATTCCATTGATGATGCATAAAATCACGATCTGGAATAATTGGATGGCTTTATGCAGTGGCAGGATTTTACT
>ENA-OQLB01000901-OQLB01000901.1-human-gut-metagenome-genome-assembly--contig:-NODE-901-length-14606-cov-1.701637_pt1 | contig 14606 bp, 20 predicted proteins | sample MGYA00242656_ERZ504813 | MGnify/ENA primary metagenome ERZ504813 (study PRJEB26092, sample SAMD00036388) | human gut metagenome | host: Homo sapiens | study: EMG produced TPA metagenomics assembly of... | reverse complement strand
TTTCTTTTTCTTTGAGAAGCTCACGGGCGGACAGTACAAGCCGGTTGCCTGCCTGATCTACATCGATCACTTGAACTTCCACATCTTTGAGCAGGTAAGTCTCCAGATCTTCAATGTAAGAAAGGGAGAGTTTGGATGCCGGAATAAATCCGCGCAGTCCTTCTACCATGCAATGGCACCGCCATTTACGATTCCTTCGATCTTAACAGGGAGGATCGTTTTCTTTTCCATATATTCCAAAACCCTGTTCCATGGATTGGCATCGTCAAAATGATCTTCGTAATCAGCATTGTCTCTGTGTGTCCTTCGTTTGTCAGTAATTCTTCTGTTCTTAATTCTTCGCTCATCGCTGCACCTCGACTTTCTAAAACTTTAAAACAAAAAATCTCTTAAAACAGAAGATTTTTGCTTTGCATTAAAGACAGTATAGCATATGTTTTATCAAAAAGACACGGAATCTTGAAATTTGGGTTGACGAAATCTGGAAAAAATGGCAAGCTACATATAGGTTACTGTTCACACCAATAACCACTATAGAAGAAAATAAGCAAAGGAAGTTTGGATTGATATGAATAACGGAGTGAGTAATAATAAAGTGTATGTAGTAGGGCATAAAAATCCAGATACAGATTCGATTTGTTCTGCGATCGCCTATGCTGATTTGAAATCTAAGATCACGGGAGAAGATTATAGTCCAAGGCGAGCGGGACAGCTCAATGAAGAGACGCAGTATGTGCTGGATCATTTTCAGGTTGAGCACCGAAGCTGTTGTCGGACTTAAGAGTGCAGGTCAAAGATGTAGAACTGCGTAACATTGAAGGAATCAAGGGAAGTGTTTCCATCAAGAGTGCGTGGAAATCTATGAAAGAGCTGAATATCAAGACGCTTCCTGTGACAAGGGACAGCAAACTGGAAGGTCTGATTACCATTGGAGATATCGCGACTTCTTACATGGATGTGTATGACAGCGGGATTCTCTCCAAGGCAAGGACGCAGTACCGGAATATTGCATCGACCATTGATGGAACCATCATTGCAGGAAATCCACACAGCTATGTGTTGAACGGAAAAGTCGGGATTCTTGCATCAAGCCGAAAGCTGATGTCGGAATTTGTGGAAGAAAATGATCTGGTGATCTTAGGAGACCGCCAGGAGGCACAGCAGCATGCCGTCGATTTGAATGTGAGCTGTATGGTGGTGTGTAACGGAGCACGTGTAGGAGAAGAGATTTTAAAACAGGCAGAAGAAAAAGAAATCGTGATCATTTCTTCTCCGCATGATGCATTCACGGTCGCACGTTTGATCAACCAGAGTATTCCGGTGAAGCAGTTTATGACAAGAGAGGGGATCGTTTCTTTCCAGATGGATGACTATGTGGATGATGTCAAAGATGTGATGGCACGCAGGAGATTCCGTGACTTCCCAATCCTGGATGAGGCAGGCAATTTCCTGGGATTTATTTCCAGAAGAAGATTGCTCAACAGCCGCAGAAAACAGGTGATCCTGGTGGATCACAATGAAAAAAATCAGGCAGTGGACGGTGTGGAAGAAGCAGAGGTTCTGGAAATCATCGATCACCACCGTCTGAGCAGTATTGAAACGATGGGTCCGGTATTTTTCCGAAATCAGCCGGTTGGATGTACCGCTACGATCGTTTATCAGATGTATCAGGAAGAGGGAGTAGAAGTAGAGCCGGTGATCGCATCACTCCTTTGCTCGGCGATCATTTCCGATACCCTGATGTTTCGGTCTCCGACTTGTACACCGTTGGATGAAAGATCTGCGAGGAAACTGGCAGAGATCGCAGGGATTGATATTGAGAAGCTGGCACTGGAGATGTTTAATGCAGGAAGTAATCTGAAAGGAAAAACAGCAGAAGAAATCTGTTTCCTGGATTTCAAACAGTTACAGTCAACGATATCAACTTTGGAGTTGGTCAGATCAGCTCTATGAGCGCAGAAGAGCTGCGTGAGATCAAAACAGAAGTATCCGCTTATCTGGAACAGGCAAGAAAGACACAGGGGCTGGATATGATCTTCTTTATGCTGACCAATATTGTCGCAGAATCTTCAGAACTTTTATGCGCCGGAAACGGAGCAAGAGAAAAGATGATCTCTGCGTTTGATCTGAAAGGAAATCCGGAGATGATCGAGCTAAAGGGTGTGGTGTCCAGAAAGAAACAGCTTGTACCGACACTGGTTTCGGCACTGCAGCAGTAGAAGGAGCAAAAAAATGGGAAAACAAGTATGGAAAGCCGGGAATATGGTATATCCACTCCCGGCAGTGATGGTGAGTACGGCGGACAAGTCCGGAAAGAGCAATATTCTGACGATCGCATGGACGGGCACGATTTGCACTAATCCGGCGATGGTTTATATTTCTGTCCGTCCGGAGCGATATTCGTATCATATGTTAAAAGAGAGTGGAGAATTTGTTATCAATCTGACAACGGAGCAGCTTGCAAAAGCAACCGATTATTGCGGAGTACGTTCCGGAAAGGATGTGGACAAATGGAAAGAGGCACATCTGACACCGGCAAAAGCAGAAAAGCTTCAGTATGCACCGGTGATCGAAGAGTGTCCGGTCAATATCGAATGTAAAGTTACAGAAGTGAAAAAACTGGGAAGCCACCATATGTTTCTGGCGGAAGTTCTGGCAGTACAGATTGATGAGCAGTATTTGAATGAAAAGAATAAGTTTGAGCTGAATAAGACAGGACTGATGGCATATTCGCATGGAGAGTATCTGTCTCTCGGGAAGAAGATCGGGACATTTGGTACAGTGTGAAAAAGAAAAAGACGAAACATAAGAAAAAGAAAAAATAAGAAAAAGAACATCCCCGTGGAAGCAAAGTATGAAAACTTTTGAGTTCTGCGGAGATTGTTCTTTTTAGTCACTGTTTCCCGAAATCTATTTTATAAAGTCTCAACAAATCTGTCAAATGCAGCGAGTCCTTCGTCTGTGCATTTGTAAACACCGGCATCTTCCAGGACCTGACAGAAGACCTTTCCGACTTCCTGTTCCAGAATATGCGTGACATTTTCTGCGTTGATCTCCGGATAGGACGGTAGGAACTTTCGGTCCAGTCCGCGTGCTTTGCAATGGTCTCATTGCTTCTGATGTCTTTTTTCTCAAGAATATAAGTCTTTAACAGCTCCAGCTCATCTTTGAGACGTGCAGGGAGTACAGCAAGCCCCATGACTTCGATCAGACCGATATTTTCTTTTTGATATGATGCAGTTCTTTGTGAGGATGGTATACTCCGAGCGGATGTTCCTCTGTGGTAATGTTGTTTCTCAAAGTCAGATCCAGCTCATATTTTCCATCCCGCATTCTGGCGATCGGCGTGATCGTATTGTGAGGCTGTCCGTCTGTTTCAGCAAAAATGAAAGCAGCTTCATCTGTATATCCTCGCCATGCCTGCAGAATGTGGTCTGCAAGGTCGATCACTCTGGTCACATCCTCAGACTGCAGACGGATCACAGAGAGCGGCCATTTTACGATGCCTGCTGTGACATCTTCAAAGCCCTTGACAGTAAACTCCTGGATGACAGGCGCTTTTTCCATGGCAAAGGTATAATGTCCGCCCTGGAAGTGGTCATGGCTTAAAATAGAACCGCCTACGATCGGAAGATCTGCATTGGATCCGAGGAAATAGTGCGGGAACTGTTTGATAAAATCAAACAGCTTGACAAAGGTCTGGCGCTCGATCTTCATCGGAGTATGTTCTCCGTTGAACACGATACAGTGCTCATTGTAGTAGACATAAGGAGAATACTGGAATCCCCACTTGCTGTCATTGACCGTGATCGGAATGATGCGGTGATTCTCTCTGGCCGGGTGATCGAGGCGCCCTGCATACCCCTCGTTCTCCATACAGAGCTGACATTTCGGGTAAGCCGAAACAGAAGCATTGCGCGCAGCGGCAATGGCTTTCGGATCTTTTTCCGGTTTGGACAGATTGATGGTAATATCCAGTGTTCCGTAGTCTGTGTCTACATTCCATCTGCGGTCCTTTTTGATCCGGTACCGGCGGATGTAATCGCTGTCCTGACTGAACTTGTAATAAAACTGAGTGGCGGATTCCGGAGATTCCTGATAATGTCTCCAGAAGTCGTTCTGAACCTGAGCCGGACGCGGCAGCAGGCAGTTCATCAGTCTGGTGTCGAACAGATCACGATAGCCGATGCTGTCTTCAATGATGCCGCGTGTAACAGCCTCCTTAAGGAGATCGGCAAGGATGTCTTCAGCACAAGATCTGTCAGATCACAGGAGACATCTTCCCAGTTGTCTTCATGGAATACATCCAAAAGTAAGTTTGTAGTGTAAATACGTTCACATTCCGGAGTCAGTCCGGTATCAATGCCGTACTGTACCAGTTTTTGATAGATTCATATAACATGGATAAATTCCTTCTTTCTTAGAGAGTCTCCAGTTTCTGTGCACCGCTTCCGATATCAACGGTGTAGAATTCGGCTTCGTGTCCGACCTTTTCTTTATATGCAGGTCCGATAGTATTGATGAAAGTATCGACAGCGTCATTTTTTACGATACTTACGGTACATCCCCCGAATCCGCCGCCTGTGATACGGGAACCTACAACACCCGGAATCTGCCATGCAAGATCGACCAGGATATCGATCTCTTCACAGGATACTGCGTAATCATCTCTTAAAGAGATGTGGGACTGATTCATCAGTTCGCCGAAACGCTCGATGTTGCCTGCTTTTAATGCAGATACCGCTTCGATGGTACGCTGGTTTTCATAAACTGCGTGTTTCGCACGTTTCTGCTCTACAGGATCTGTGATCACTTCTTTGAATTTTTCAAAGGTATCGATGTCCAGATCACCAAGAGCGTTGATATCCAGTTCTTCCTGAAGAAGAGAGAGCGCATGGCTGCATTCCTGACGTCTCTGGTTGTACTGAGAGTCAACAAGACTGTGTTTTACTTTACTGTTTGTGATGATGATCTTGGCGTCTTCCAGTTCTACCGGTGCATACTCATAGGAGAGTGTGCCGGTATCCAAAAAGATCGCGCAGTCTTTTTTGCCCATGGCAACTGCAAACTGATCCATGATTCCGCAGTTGCATCCGTTGAAGTTGTTCTCAGAGTACTGTCCGATCAGTGCGATGTCGGTCATGCTTAAGGCATCAAATCCGCAGAGATCTTTTGCGATTACTCCGGTCAGAACTTCCAGGGATGCGGAAGAGGACAAACCGGAACCGTTCGGAATATTTCCGTAGATCACAAGATCCATTCCACAGTCTACAGAGTATCCTTTTTCTTTTAATGCCCAGAGAACTCCAAGCGGATAGTTTGCCCAGTTGTATTCCGGCTTGTTGGTCAGATCGTCAAGAGTGGCAGTGATCACACCGAGATGATCCAGATTCATAGAATAGAGACGCAAGATACGGTCACTGCGCTTTTTGGCGATTCCGTATGTACCAAGTGTCAGCGCACATGGAAATACGTGTCCTCCATTGTAATCTGTGTGTTCTCCGATCAGATTCACGCGTCCCGGAGAGAAATAAAAACCGGCATCTTCTGTGCTGCCGAAAAGTTCTTCAAATTTTTTCATCAAACGTTCTTTCATGATGTTGATTCCTCACTTTCCATAGAGACTGAGTATTTTTACAAGTTTATTATAAAAATCAGACTGAAAAAAGTCTATAAAAAAATACGTGCATATATATGGAATTATGTTGTATAATAGAGGCGAAGAACAGATTTGGGGAAAGGAAAGAAGAGCGTGGAACAGACATACAAATACTCCTATAAAGTGGGAGATAATCTTCTGAGTTCTCTTTCCGTTTATAATGTGGGATATCAGCAGTGCGGACCGGAGCAGCAGTGGGGACCGGGAATCCGGGATCATTATTGTATCCACCATATTATTTCGGGAAAGGGGACCTATGTGGCAGATAAAAAAGTATATCATCTGGGAGAGGGAGACAGTTTTATTCTGTATCCGGATACAGAGGTCAAGTATTATGCAGATCCGGATGATCCGTGGGAGTACGCATGGGCAGGATTTATGGGAACCGATGCGGCTGTGATGGTACGGGCAACTGATTTTGCGAGAAAACGGCCGGTGATCGGAAGGGATAAGATTCCGGGAGATTTGATCTGGCGGCAGCTGGAGCAGATCTATCAGGTGAGAGGAACGACATATGAAGCGGCAGCAGCTATGACAGGAGCTCTTTATACCATGCTGTCCGTGTTTATTCACTATGCGGAAAAAGAAGAGAAAAAAGACGACCTCCGGCAGGTTTATGTGGAGCGGGCAAAGGATTATATTGCATCCAGTTACTCCTATCCGATCACGGTGGAGGATGTAGCGGATTATACGGGGATCAGCAGAAGTTATCTCTTTCGTGCATTTCAAGCATATCAGAAGCAGTCCCCAAAAGAATATCTGACGGAATATCGAATCCGTCAGGCATGCCATCTTCTCAGGGAGACCGGGCTTTCCGTTGCATCCATTGCGTATTCGGTAGGATTGAAGATAATCTGTATTTTCCAAGGCATTCAAAAAGAAGATGCAGATGAGTCCGTCCCAGTACCGGAATAATCACATGACCATAAATTCAGGAAAAGCCGCATATACTGGCAATAACGAGAAAAAAGGATTGTGAGTCAATTGCGTTGGAAATGGATGGGGAGAGTGCTGACAGTTACCTATGTTTTTTTGTTGCTGGGGATTCAGCCGTTTGTGGATATTCCGGCAGAGAGGGAAGTACAGTCTGTGAGTGCGGATGTGGAGCAGACAGAAGAAATCAGACCAAAGATCGCACTGACTTTTGATGACGGACCGAGTGCAGCGTATACAGAGAAACTTCTGGACGGGCTGAGAGAGCGGGATGTGCATGCTACGTTTTTCCTGATCGGAGAGAATATTGAAAAAGGCGACAATGCTCTGCTGGTGAGGCAGATGGCAAGAGACGGACATCTGATTGGAAATCACACGTATCATCATGTTCAGCTGACGAAGATCAAAGAAGAGGAAGCGCTCAAAGAGCTGGAGGAGACGAACCGTCTGATCGAGAAGATCACGGGAAATCCGGTAGAATATGTAAGACCTCCTTTTGGAGAATTTCCAAAGGGACTTTCCGCAAAAATTTCCATGATCCCGGTTATGTGGACAGTGGATCCGCTGGACTGGTCTGTAAAAGATACAGAGAAAATTGTCAGCAAAGTAGTGACGCAGGCAAAAGAAAATGATATGATTCTGTTACATGACTGTTACGGAACCTCTGTGGAGGCGGCCTTGCAGATCATAGACAGACTGAAAGAAAAAGGATTTGAATTTGTGACGGCAGACAGATTGCTTCTGCCTTAGAAATAGAGGAGATATATAAGATGAATGAATATTCCAGAACAGAACTTTTGATCGGAGAAGAAGGGCTGGGGAGACTTAAGCAGGCGACTGTCATGGTATTTGGTGTCGGCGGCGTAGGCTCTCACTGTATCGAAGCACTTGCAAGAAGCGGTGCGGGCAGGCTGATCCTGATCGATAATGACAAGGTTTCTCTGACGAACATCAACCGGCAGTCGATCGCATATCACAGTACCATCGGACGGATGAAGACGGAAGTGATGCGGGAGCGGATCCGGGATATCAATCCGGAGATTGTTGTAAAGACCTATGAGACCTTTGTACTGCCGGATAATGTGGAAGAATTGTTTGAAGAAACTCCGGATTATATCATTGATGCCATCGATACGGTAACGGCAAAGCTGGCGATCGCGGAACTGGCGCAGAGAAGGGAGATCCCACTGATCAGCAGTATGGGAACCGGCAACAAGCTGCATCCGGAACTGTTTGAAATCACAGACCTGTCAAAGACCAGTATGTGTCCGCTCTGCAAAGTGATGCGGCGGGAACTGAAAGCAAGAGGGATCCGGCATCTGAAAGTATTGTATTCACCGGAAAAACCAGTCGATACGTCCGGACGTGAGACGGAGAGGACAAAGGAGCCCGCCGTGTACTTCCGGGCAGCATTTCCTTTGTACCGCCGGTGGCAGGGCTTTTGATTGCAGGAGAGGTCATCCGCGAGATCAGCGGTGTCTGAAATATACAGAAGCCGGCAGGAGGAAGAGTATGGATTTATTTGATTATATGAGAGAAAAAACACAGGAACAGGAATCTCCCTGGCATCCAGAATGCGTCCGCAGATGTTGGAAGAAGTAGTGGGACAGCAGCATATTATAGGGAAAGACAAGCTTTTGTATCGTGCGATCAAGGCGGATAAGCTGGGATCGATCATTTTTTACGGACCTCCGGGAACGGGAAAGACGACTCTTGCAAAGGTGATCGCACATACAACCAGTGCGGAGTTCAAGCAGATCAATGCTACAGTAGCAGGAAAAAAAGATATGGAGCAGGTGGTAAATGAAGCGAAAGAACTGCTCGGAATGTATCGCAAAAAAACGATCCTGTTTATTGACGAGATCCACAGATTTAACAAGGGACAACAGGACTATCTGCTGCCATTTGTGGAGGACGGTACCATTACCTTGATCGGAGCAACGACAGAAAACCCGTATTTTGAAGTCAATAGTGCGTTGATTTCCCGATCCAGTGTATTTGAATTAAAATCTCTGGGAAAAGAAGATATTCGCACCCTGTTGAAGCGTGCGGTTTATGATGAGAATAAGGGAATGGGAAACTTTCACGCAGAGATTGACGAGGATGCGCTGGAGTTTCTGGCAGATGTATCCGGCGGAGATGCAAGAAGTGCGCTCAATGCCATTGAGCTTGGTGTTTTGACGACAGAGCGCAGTGAGGACGGCAAGATTCATATTACGCTGGATGTGGCGTCAGAGTGTATTCAAAAGCGGGTTGTGCGCTATGATAAGGGTGGAGACAATCATTATGATACGATTTCTGCATTTATCAAAAGTATGCGTGGATCTGATCCAGATGCTGCAGTGTATTATCTGGCAAAAATGCTGTATGCAGGAGAAGATATCAAATTTATTGCCCGCAGGATCATGATCTGTGCAGCAGAGGATGTGGGAAATGCAGATCCTATGGCGCTCACGGTGGCCGTCTCCGCAGCACAGGCAGTGGAGCGGATCGGGATGCCGGAGGCACAGATTATTTTATCGCAGGCAGTACTGTATGTGGCGACTGCGCCAAAAAGTAATTCGGCGGTCAATGCGATTTTTGCGGCAAATGAAAATGTACGGCAATATAAGACCACGGTTCCGTCACATCTGCAGGATGCACATTACAAGGGTTCTAAAAATCTGGGACATGGGATCGGATATAAATATGCACATGACTATCCGAATCATTATGTAGAACAGCAGTATCTTCCGGATGAAATCAAAAACGCCAGGTTCTACGAACCCAGCGATCTTGGCTATGAAAAACAAATCAAAGAGCATTTACAAAAGCTTCGCAAGCAGTAGGGTATAGATATCCTGGCTCTGGGAAGCCCAGTTTCCGGCAATGGCTTCAGCTTCTGATTCGGTAGGAACCGTGAGTTTCAGATCGATCAGGCTGAAGCGTTTTCTACAATCTGACAGCAGACCTCATATTCATGGTTGGTGTTCAGATAGTAGTCGGACTTGACAGAAACCTCTTCTTTCAGATCATACTTCTTTTCTTTGAGAAATTCATCAATATCCCGCTGAATGGCAGGGGAAATCTTGTTTTTAAAGTATTGGATGGTGTCCAGACCGTTGTCTGTCAGATGATACAGAGTACGGTTGTGTGTCGTTTCCACGCGGAGCAGTCCGGAATGTTCCATTTCAGCGAGTGTTTCCTGAAGCTTAAAATAAGTTGTGTATTCTTTTTCCAGAATAAATTCGGAAATCTGTGAAGTTGTCAATGGAAAATCCACTTTATCCAGCATGTACAATACGATCAGTTTATACAGTGTATAAGTTTCAGACATAGTACTCCTTTCCCTGCCAGATATCCTGTTCTTTCAGGTGGCTGTGAAGCTGATTTAATACGGTTCTTTTATTGCTTGTCCAAAGAGGGGCGATCAAAAGGTCTTTTGGCCCGTCTCCGGTCAGGCGATGAATCACGATTTCGGGGTTCAACTGTGCGATGCAGGTACCGAGAAACTGAATATAATCCTGCATATCGGGAATATAAAAGGGGTGTTTTTCATAGTCGGCTGCAAGGTCTGTGTGGGTTAAGACATGAAGCAGCTGCAGTTTGATCCCCTGAATATCCATATGATTGAGATAGTGGATCGTATCCAGCATATCGTCTTTCGTTTCACCCGGCAGATATAGAATCGTATGAACAATTACCGTGATGCCGATGGCACGAAGTTCTTTTACTGCCTGTTCAAATACTGAAAGCTCATATCCGCGCCGGATGTAGGCGCTGGTTTCGGGATGGATGGTCTGCAATCCCAGCTCTACCCAGACAGGTTTGATGTGGTTGATCTCATCGAGCAGTGCGAGGACATCTGCTCCCAGACAATCCGGTCTGGTGGCAATGGAGAGAATCTTCACCTCCGGATCAGCAATGGCTTCCATATAAAGGGCGCGAAGTGTTTCCACCGGCGCATAAGTGTTCGTAAATGCCTGAAAATAGGCAATATAAGAGTGCACCGGACGTTTGGAAGAAATATCTGCTTTTCCCTGTCTTATCTGTTCGGCGATGGAAAGTCTGGCAGAGCCGGCAAATCACCTGACCCCTGGGAACTGCAGAAGATGCAGCCCCCTGTTCCCACATGACCGTCACGATTTGGACAGGTCATTCCGCCGTTTAAGGCGATTTTGTAACTTTTTCTTTGAACATCTGTTTTAATTCATAATCCAGAGAGTGGTATCTTTTTTCACCCCAGCGCATGATCAGATCAGTTCCTTTACCGCTTTGCTGACTACGTCGGCAACACGGGAATCAAATGCTTCCGGGAGAATATTGTTTTCATTGAGTTCTTCATCAGAAACAAGACTTGCAATGGCATTGGCGGTAGCAAGTTTCATTTCTTCCGTGATCTGTGTGGCGCGCCCTTCCAACGCTCCTTTGAAAATTCCCGGGAAAGCGACAACGTTATTGACCTGATTTGGAAAATCAGAGCGTCCGGTTCCAACAACGCGCGCACCGGCTTCTTTTGCAAGATCCGGCATAATCTCCGGCACTGGATTTGCCATGGCAAAGAGTATGGCATCAGAATTCATGGATGCGACCATCTCTTTTGTGACGATACCAGGAGCAGAGACACCGACGAAAATGTCAGCTCCACGCATGGCATCTGTAAGAGAACCGGTTTTGTTTTCCAGGTTTGTCACTTCCGTCATCTTTTTCTGCATCCAGTTCAGGTTTGGTGATGCGCTGCTGATGATTCCGTTGATATCACACATTGTAATATGTTCGATCCGTAGGCAGAAGCAGTTTTGTGATGGCAACTCCGGCAGAACCTGCACCGTTTACAACAACGCGGCAGTCTTCTTTCTTCTTTCCGGTTACTTTGAGAGCATTGATGATACCGGCAAGGACAACAATGGCAGTTCCGTGCTGGTCATCATGAAAGACAGGGATGTCCAGAAGCTCTTTTAAGCGTTCTTCGATCTCAAAACAACGCGGTGCAGAATATCTTCCAGATTGATTCCGCCAAATGACAGGTGCAATGTTGACAACGGTTTTGATAATCTCTTCTGTATCCTGCGTGTCAAGGCAGATCGGAACGGCATTGACACCGCCGAATTCTTTGAAAAGAACTGCTTTTCCTTCCATAACAGGCATGGCTGCCAGTGCTCCGATATTGCCAAGTCCCAGAACCGCACTTCCGTCAGAAACTACGGCTACGGTGTTGGATTTGATTGTATATTTGTAAGCAGCTTCGGGATCTTTTGCGATCACCTTACAAGGTTCGGCTACACCCGGTGTGTAAGCAATTGCCAGATCTTCTCTGGAATTGACATGTGCTTTGGCTGCAGTTTCCAGTTTTCCGTTCCACTGTTCGTGCATCTGTAATGCTTTTTCGCTGTTTGTCATAGTTTTTACCTCGCTGATTCTTAGATTTTCTGTGCAGAACACATTCTTCCATAATCATAACACTGTTAAGGGAACGGTGCAAGATTTCAAAAAAAACTTTCTTTTTTGGAAAAGATGCGCTATAATAAAAAAACAAACTTTACAAAATTGTTCAAGTTAAGTCAGTTCAGACAAAGATCCCCAAGAGATTGAAAGTAAAATGAATAAATGAAAAGTGAATTTTGAGAAAGGCAGGTAATTATGACAAGAGAAAAATATGAATCGTTACCGCTCGCTACATTGCGGGAATTGGCAAAGGCAAGAAAAATGAAAGGAATTTCCACTTTAAAAAAAGGAGATCTGATCGAAGCAATGCTGGCGCAGGATGATAAAGAGAAACAGGAAGAGGCCAACGCACAGGCAAAAGAAGAAGTGAAAGAGAAAAAGAGGGAACGGATATCGAACAGCTTGACAGCGGGCGTACTGCAAACGGAATTTTAGAGGTACTTCCGGACGGGTATGGGTTTATCCGGTGTGAAAACTATCTTCCGGGTGAAAATGATGTATATGTGTCACCATCTCAGATCCGGCGCTTCAATTTGAAGACAGGAGATATCATCACAGGAAATACAAGGATTAAAACACAGTCTGAAAAATTCAGTGCACTTTTGTACGTATCGACCATCAATGGGCTGCGTCCGGCAGAAGCAGTAAAGCGCCATAATTTTGAAGATCTGACTCCGATTTTCCCGAATCAGAGGATTTCTCTGGAAACACCCGGAGCAACGACTGCAATGCGGATCGTAGATTTGCTCTCTCCGATCGGAAAAGGGCAGAGAGGAATGATCGTATCACCTCCGAAAGCCGGTAAGACAACCCTTCTCAAAGAAGTGGCACTCTCTGTTCAGAAAAGAGAGCCGGACATGCATCTTCTGATTCTTCTGATCGATGAGCGTCCGGAGGAGGTAACCGATATCAGGGAAGCAATCGCGGGACAAATGTGGAAGTAATCTACTCTACATTTGACGAGCTGCCGGAACATCACAAGAGAGTATCCGAGATGGTGATTGAGCGTGCGAAGCGTCTGGTAGAGCATGGAAAAGACGTTATGATCCTGTTAGACAGTATCACCCGTCTGGCAAGAGCGTACAATCTGACTGTGCCGCCGTCAGGAAGAACCTTGTCCGGTGGTCTTGATCCGGCTGCACTGCATATGCCGAAGCGGTTTTCGGTGCGGCAAGAAATATGCGTGAGGGCGGAAGTCTTACGATCCTGGCAACAGCACTTGTGGAAACGGGAAGCAAGATGGATGATGTTGTTTATGAAGAATTTAAGGGAACCGGTAACATGGAGCTGGTGCTGGATCGAAAACTTCAGGAGAAGAGAGTGTTCCCGGCGATCGATATTCCGAAATCCGGAACCAGAAGAGAAGATCTGCTGCTTAATAAAGAAGAGCAGGATGCAGTTTATATCATCCGAAAGGCAATGAATGGCATGAAAGCAGATGAAGCAGTGGACAATCTGCTGAATATGTTCTCGCGGACAAGAACGAATGCCGAGCTGGTGCAGACAGTAATTCGTCAAAAATTTATCTAAAATCACTCTTGTACGAAAGAAAATACTTGATTCTGACTCACAAAACAGATATTATATTCTGGTTGGTGTCCTGCAAAATGTGACAAAATGCGGGATGTTCAAGAATACTTGAATGATGAGAAACTGAGGAGGAAATCAAGATGTTTCGTGAAGAAATTGACATGGCAGGAAATGCAGCCAAAAAGAAAATCCAGTTCCTGCGGCAGCAGACAGGGGCATACTTCATCTCAGCGATGCTGGCGGGAATGTTTGTTGGATTTGGCGTTCTTCTGGCATTTACAGCAGGTGGAATGTTAAAAGAAGGCGGCGTGCCGGGTGTGAAGTTTATTATGGGAGGCTGCTTTGGCGTTGCCCTCAGTCTGGTTTTGATGGCAGGAGCAGAGCTCTTTACAGGAAGTAATTTTGTGATGGCTGTTGGGATGTTTCAGAAGAAAGTGACATTTCAGGATTCTGTGACAGTGTGGGTGACCTGCTGGCTCGGGAATCTGGCAGGCTCTGTTCTGGTAGCAGGAATGTACTCTCTGACAGGACTCTGTACAGGAAGCGTACAGCGATCATGGCAGATACTACAGCGTGAAGATGTCTGTAGAACCGCTGCCGCTGTTTATGCGGGCAATACTCTGTAATATCTTAGTATGTCTGGCAGTGTGGTGCGGAATTAAAATGAAAACAGAAACAGGAAAGCTGATTATGACGTTCTGGTGTCTGATCACATTTTTTACAGCAGGATTTGAACATAGTGTGGCAAATATGTCTCTGATGATGATCGGTCTTTTGAATCCGACACAGTACGATATCAGCATCGGCGGATATGCCTATAATCTGGCTGTTGTAACCATTGGAAATATGGTGGGCGGTATTTTGTTCCTGGCAGTTCCGTATTTCCTGATTGGAAAAGAAAAAGCAGCAAAAAATTAAAAATTGAAAAAAGATAAAGTTTTCTTATTGAAAAAACTTGCAAAACAGAAAAAACTATGCTATTATGGTGTAGCTGTTTAGAGATTAGAATAATATTTAAAATAAGAGAAGGTGAAAATCATGAGAGAAGGAATCCATCCGA
>ENA-OQLB01000900-OQLB01000900.1-human-gut-metagenome-genome-assembly--contig:-NODE-900-length-14606-cov-2.280475_pt1 | contig 14606 bp, 18 predicted proteins | sample MGYA00242656_ERZ504813 | MGnify/ENA primary metagenome ERZ504813 (study PRJEB26092, sample SAMD00036388) | human gut metagenome | host: Homo sapiens | study: EMG produced TPA metagenomics assembly of... | reverse complement strand
TATTGATTAGTAGGTAATAGATGGTATTATACAACTAAATTGATAGGAAATAAAGGTTATACAAAATAACCAGTACTGATAAATATGAACGGAGGAAGAAATAATGGCAGAATTTGATTATGAAGTAGTAAATGGAAGAAAGATCCGTGTACGTCCGCAGGAAGTTGTATCGGAGATAGATGAGAATGGATATTTTGTCCGCCAGCCAAATCATTTACAGAAGGATTTGGAGAAGGAAAAAATCCGGTAGAAAAAGGCAGATACCATCTGGTATGGGCAAAGCTTTGCCACTGGTCTAACAGAGCTTCGATCGTAAGAGAACTTCTTGGACTGGAAGATGCAATCAGTGTCAACATGGTTGATCATGCAAAGCATGAGAAGAATCTTGGATGGGAATTCGTATACGACAAAGATCATATCGATCCGGTCCTTGGAATCCAGTTCTTAAGTGAAGCTTATTACAAAGCAGATGATGATTACACAGGAAGAACAACGGTACCGGCTCTGATCGATACAAAGACAGGAAAAGTTGTAAATAACGATTACACCTGGCTTACCAATTATTTTGAAGTAGATTTTAAACCGTTCCACAAAAAAGGAAGCACCGGATCTTTATCCGGAAGAACTCAGAAAAGATATTGATGAGATGAATGACTGGCTCTTTGATAACATTAATAATGGAGTTTATAAAGCAACCTTTGCAAGATCAAAGGAAGCTTACTGGGATGCCTATAATTCTTTTTATGCAGCAATGGATATTCTGGAAAAACGTCTGGAAAATCAGAGATTTCTCTTTGGAGATTATGTGACAGACAGTGATGTGAGACTGTATGTGACGCTGGCGAGACTGGATATTCGTTACACCTGGCAGCTTGGACATACCAAACACCGCCTGATCGATTATCCGAATCTGTGGGGATATGCAAGAGACCTGTATCAGATTCCGGCATTCAGAAACAACACCTACTTTAAGGATTTCGCAAATCCAAATAACAAGAAGGTCGGCGCATTATTTTTTGAATCTTTCAATGCAAGATTTCTGGATGAGATCAATTTTGATGCATACTGGGGTACACCGCATGACCGTGCACATTTAAGCAGCGATCCGGGCAATAAATTTAAGGCAGAAGAACAATAGGAGGAACGAATTATGGCAAATTTTGAATATGTAGATGTAAATGGAAGACAGATCAGAGTAAGACCGAGAGAAACCGCACAGGAAATTGATGAATATGGAAATTTCCATCGTCAGCCAAACCGCTTCACGGAAGGTTTTGGAGAAGGGAAAAATCCGGTAGAAAAAGACAGATATATTCTTTTCTGGGCAAAAGGATGCAACTGGTCCAATCGGGCAGCGATCGCAAGAGAGATTCTCGGACTTGAGGATGCAGTGAAAGTTGAGATCGTAGACTGGACAGACCGGGAAGAGAATCTTGGATGGGAATTTGTAAATTCCACGGATCATATCAATCCGGAAACGGGCGCACAGTTCTTAAGTGAGCTTTACTACAATGCGGATGAAGAATACACAGGACGTACAACCGTTCCGGCATTTGTAGATTATAAGACAAAGAAAGTGGTAAATAATGATTACCACTGGCTTACAAATCATCTGGAAACAGCGTTCAGACCGTTCCACAAAAAGGGAGCGCCGGATCTTTACCCGGAAGAATTAAGACCGGAGATCGATAAGCTGAACAAATGGCTTTTTGAAAATGTAAACAACGCTGTTTATCGAGCGCAGTTCGCTGAATCCTTACAGGCATTTGCCGATGGATATGAGACATTTTTCGCAGGGCTTGATGCAATGGAGGAAAGACTTGCAGACAAGAGATTCTTATTCGGAGATTATGTGACAGACAGTGATATCCGTCTTTATACAACCATCGCAAGACTGGATGTGTCTTATTCAAGAAATATCGGACCTTGCAAACACCGTCTGGTAGATTACCCGAATCTGTGGGGATATGCAAGAGATCTGTATCAGATCCCGGCATTCAGACATAACACATATTTTAAGGATTTTGCGGCATCTGTCGATCTGAATGAAGCAGATGAAGAGTATTGGGAAAATACATACTATGATATCGTGGTGCAGGAAACAGACTGGGATACTATCTGGAAGACACCGACAGGAAGAGAATCACTCAGTAAAGATCCGGCACACAAATTTAAAGCAGAAAAATAACAGACGAAAGACGAGGAAAAATAATTATGAAAAAGTTGGCAAGCATTTTAGCAGTTACACTGGCAACAGGAGTCCTGGCAACAGGATGCGGATCTTCTTCAGGAAGCGCTTCAAAGGACAGCTCTTCAGACAGTGGAAAGACAGTAATCAAAGCAGCAACCGGAGCAAACGCAAAACCATATGTCTATGTAGGCGATGATGACAAGCCGGCAGGATACGATGTGGATGTACTGAATGCAGTTTTTGATAAACTTCCGGATTATGAACTGGAATATGAAGTGACTGATTTTGGATCTGTACTTTCCGGACTGAACAGTGGAAATTATCAGATCGGAGTTAACAACTTCTCTTACAACGAAGACCGTGGAGCAAGTTATCTTTACTCTTATCCATATGACAAGATCAGCTATGTATTCGTAACAAAGAAAGGTGGAAAAGAGATCAAATCATTTGAAGATGCAGCAGGACTTTCTTTTGAAGGTGGTACAGGAATCAGCGTATCCAATGCAGTAGAAGCATGGAATGAAAAGAATCCGGATAAAGCGATCAATATTACTTACTCGGATGCAGATACATCTGTATTTTTACAGCATGTAGCAGACGGATCGCAGGATTTTACGATCATCGATCTGGCAATGTACAACTCTTACATGGAAGAATTTAACTATGATGTGCAGAAAAATGATATTCCGGAAGATGAAGCAAAAATGATTGCAGAAAACTCTTATGCATATTATATTTTCCCACAGGATCAGAAAGATTTAAGAGAACAGGTAGACAAAGCGCTGAAGGAGCTGAAGGAAGACGGAACCCTGACTGAGATCAGTAAAAAATGGTATGGTCAGGATGCCGCACCGGAGGATGATAAGTTCGAGGAGACGATTAACTAATGAGTAAATTATTTGATGGAAAACTGGTATTTACACAGATACCGCTACTTTTAAAATATCTTCCGGTCACAATGGAACTGGCTGTCACAGCAATGATCGCCAGTCTCATCCTGGGACTGCTCCTTGCACTTGTGAAGATTAAAAAGATACCGGTACTGAAACAGCTGGTAAGTATCTATATCTCGGTTATCCGCGGAACGCCGATCCTGGTTCAGTTATATGTGACCTATTTCGGTATTCCGATGCTCCTGAAATATATCAACTTTAAATGTGGAACCAACTACAATGTCAATGGAGTCGCACCAATCGTATATGCATTCGTTGCTCTGGCACTCAATGAATCTGCATTTAATGCAGAGATCATCCGTGCCTCCCTTGAATCAGTAGATAAAGGACAGGTTGAGGCAGCAAGCGCTTTAGGAATGAATTATTTCCAGGCATTGATAAGGATCATCCTTCCGGAGGCAATCGTGGTAGCACTCCCATCCCTTGGAAATGCATTTATCGGACTGATCAAAGGAACTTCTCTTGCATTTGTCTGTTCCGTAGTGGAGATGACCGCAGAAGGAAAGATTCTTGCGGGAAGAAATTACCGTTATTTTGAAGTGTATATCTCACTGGCAATTATTTACTGGGTAATTACTTTCGTACTTGAGAGAGTGATCAGCTATCTTGAGAAGAAGCTTAGGGTACCGGAAGATGCACCGGCACTTTTAGATATCAGAGATACAGAGGTGGAATAAGGTATGATCGAAATCAAAAATATATCAAAAACATTTAAAAATAATAAAGTTCTTGATGGGATCGACCTTACCATCAATCAGGGAGATGTCGTAGCGATCATCGGACCTTCTGGAACAGGAAAATCCACATTTTTAAGATGTGTGGACAGACTGGAAAAACCGGAAACCGGAACCATAACGATTGACGGTGAGACACAGGATCTTGCACATATTCATGGCAAAGATCTGACAGAGCTTCGGAAAAAGACCGGCATGGTTTTTCAGAATTTCAATCTTTTTTCAAAGAAAACAGCACTTCAGAATGTAATGGATGGGCTGATCGTGGTAAAGAAGATGAAAAAAGAGGAAGCAGAAAGGATTGCGAGAGAGCAGCTTAAAAATGTAGGTCTTCTGGATCACGCAAACCATTATCCGAGACATATGTCAGGTGGTCAGCAGCAGAGGGTTGCAATCGCAAGAGCACTTGCGATGGAGCCAAAGCTTTTGCTTCTGGATGAGCCGACATCTGCACTGGATCCGGAGCTTGTCGGAGAAGTTCTGGATACGATCAAAAAAGCGGCAAATGAAGGATATACAATGCTTCTGGTGTCCCATGAGATGAGCTTTGTACGAAACGTTGCAACCAGAGTGATCTTCCTGGACGGAGGAAAGATCCTGGAAGACGGAACGCCGAGAGAAGTGTTTGGAAATCCAAAGAACGAACGTGTCAAAGAGTTCTTTACAAAGATCAACCGGATGGAAGAACCGGATTATTCAATTTAAGAGAAAAACAAAATCGGCTGATGGATCAGTCGATTTTTTTCCAACAGGATAAAAGAAGGGAGCGAAAGCAATGAGTATCAGACTGGTGACAGACAAGGAAAATGTAGATTATCAGGCAGTGGCAGATATTTTAGACCATTTTGGACTGAGTCATTTTGATGCCGCTACAGAAGAAAAAATATTTAAGAACAGCTATGCGACGGCATTTATTTACGATGGAGACCAGGTAGTTGGCTGTGCGAGGGCAATTTCCGATGGCGTGTGTCAGGCTGCAATTTACAATGTGGCACTTCTGGAAGAAGGCTATCGTTTTGGTGACAACGATTATGAGAGACAGCCATATGTATCGCCCAAGAAGCATCAGACAAGAGCAGGAAAACAGAATCAGACAGTGTAGGAAAGGGAAAAGATTATGAGAGAAAATACATCGACAGAATGGGTAAATAAAGAAGTAGACAGTGAATCTGATGTGCGTCTTTATGTGACACTGGTACGATTTGACTGTGCATATTATCCGGTATTTCGTCTGAATAAAAAGCTTCTCCGCGATTATCCGAATCTGTGGGCATATGCAAGAGATTTGTATCAGACACCGGGATTTGGCGACACAACGAATTTTGCGGCGATCAAGAAGCATTATCATATCGATTGCTGCCCGTCCAATGAATTTGCAATCGTGCCAAATGGACCGGATGAAACCTTATGGATGACACCACACAGAAGAGAAAAATTAATCCGGAAATAAAGAAAGAGGGGAATGAATGATGAAAGCAGTCAGAGTGACAGAAGAATGGCAGAGAGCGGCGTACACTATGTGCGGACACAGGCAATGTGCCTGGGATTTAAGATCCCGCTTGAGGGAGAATTTTCAGATGACACACCGGAAGATGAATATATTCTGGTGATGGACGGAATTTATCCGGTATCCACCTGCAGGCTGCATTATCTGGATGAACATACCGGAAAAATTGAGCGCGTGGCAACACTGGAATCCTATAGGGGAAAACATTACGGACAGGCAGGGATCATTGAGGCGGAAAACTGGATGCGCGAAAAAGGTGTGACAAAATCTAATATCAATTCCAGAAAAGCGGACACTTGGAGTTCTATGAAAGCTCGGCTATACCGCAGATTTTTCACAGGTAAGCGGCTCCGGAGAGTTTGAATGTGTGATGACGGAGAAAGAACTTGCGTAAATTTATGAAAAGAAAACTGGATTTTGGCAGAAAGATATTGTACAGTAAATACGACATTGATTATAGAAACAGGAGAGATAGACAAGAATGAAGTACGGAATTGATACACGATGTCAGCATTTGGCTGACGATAATAAGGATGAAATATATGGGGCGATCAGTTATCCAATCTATCAGTCTGCAACATTTGCAAGAGACAGAGTAGGCGGAGGAAGTGGTTATGACTATTCCAGATTACAGAATCCGACGAGAGAACATCTTGAGAAGATCGTAGCATCGTTGGAAGAAGGGATCGATGCACTGGCATTTTCGACAGGAATGGCAGCAATCACAGCTCTGCTGGAAATTTTCAAACCGGGCGATCACATCATCATTGATGAGGATCTTTATGGAGGAAGCGTCCGTCTGTTTCACAGCATCAATGTGAAAATGGACTGACATTTACCAGCGTGGATTTAAGCAGTGTGGATGTAGAGGATTATATCCAGGATAACACAAAAGCAATTTATGCAGAGACACCGACCAATCCGATGATGCGTGTATCCGATCTGGAAGAGCTTGCAAAGAAAGCAAAAAAACATGATCTTCTTCTGATCGTGGACAATACCTTTTTATCACCATATTTCCAGAATCCGCTGAAGCTTGGTGCTGACATTGTTGTGCATAGCGGGACAAAATATCTGGGTGGACATAATGACACACTTGCAGGTTTTCTGATAACAAACCGCGAGGACATTCAGGAACAGCTTCGTTTTATCATCAAGACGACAGGAGCAACCCTTGCACCGATGGACAGCTGGCTGATCCTCAGAGGGATCAAGACGCTTGGAGTCCGTATGGAGAAGGCACAGGAAAATGCACTGAAGATCGCACATTTTCTGGAGAAGCAGGAGTATGTGACAAGGGTGCTTTATCCGGGGCTTGAATCACATCCGGGTTACGAACTGATGAAAAGCAGGCAAGAGGATTTGGTTCGATCCTGACCTTTGAAGTAGATTCCAAAGAGAGAGCATATCACATTCTGGAAAATGTAAAACTGATCCAGTTTGCGGAAAGCCTAGGAGGAACTGAGACTCTGATCACCTATCCGATCACCCAGACGCATGCGGATCTTTCCAAAGAAGAGCTTGACCGGAACGGAATCACAGACCGGATTTTAAGACTTTTCCGTTGGAATCGAAGGCGCAGAGGATCTGATCGCAGACCTGGAAGCTGTATTAAAGTAGAAGTGTGAGTCAAGCGACAGACATCTGTGATGGAAGATGTACAGGACAGATGGACGATGACCGTTTTTAGATCGGAATAATGACCGTGCAGATAAGGAAGTGGCAGAAATGAGCAAAATAGAAGTAAATGAAAAAAGAGTAGTTGACGAATTTCAGGAACTGACTGCGATCGATGTACCAAGCTTTGAGGAGCGTCAGATGGCAGACCGGCTGATCGTGAAATTAAAAGAACTTGGTTTTGAAGTAGAGGAAGACAATGCCGGAGAACATTTCGGAGGAAATGCCGGAAACTTATATGCATATCTTCCGGGAGATCTTCCGGGAGATCCGGTCCTTTTGTCCGGCCATATGGATACGTTGAGCCGTCCAAAGGCAAGAAAGATCATCGGAGAAGACGGTGTGATCAGTTCCGCAGGAAAGCAGTTCTTGGAGCTGATGATGTGGCAGGACTTGTGGAGATTCTGGAAGGAATCCGCAGTGTAAAAGAAGCGGGAGTACCACACCGGGATATCGAGATTCTTTTTGCAATTGCAGAAGAGTTTTATATCAAGGGCAGCAGCGTATTTTGATTTTTCAAAGGTTCGTGCAAAAGAAGCCTATGTACTGGATATCAGCGGACCGGTTGGAAGCGCGGCATATAAAGCACCGTCTCTGATTTCTTATCAGGTGGTAGTAACCGGGAAGGCATCCCACGCCGGATTTGATCCGGAGTACGGCGTTCATGCGATCGCTATTGCATCCGAAGCGATCACGCAGATCAGTCAGGGACATGTGGATGAAGAGACAACCTGCAATATCGGATTGATCGAAGGTGGGAGCGGAACGAACATTGTTCCGGAAAAATGTATTGTAAAGGGAGAAATCCGGAGCTATTCTCATGAAAAAGCGACTCGTTGTGTAGAAGAAGTGGGAAATACCTTCAAAAAGGTGGCTGAAAAACATGGAGCTGAATCAGAACTTACCTGCGAAGTTCATCTGATCGCTTATGAGACAGCAAAAGACAGTGTGCCGGTAAAACGGTTTGAAAGAGTAAGCAAAAAGCTGGGACTTGCAGGAAATCTTGTAGAGACATTTGGCGGAAGTGACAACAACAGCTTTGCGAAGAACGGGATTCCTGGACTGGTGCTGTCAAATGGAATGTACCAGGCACATTCGGTAAATGAATATACGACAATCAAAGATCTTGTGACAGGAGCAGAACTGATCGCCGGGCTGATCACCGATGAGCAGTAGTGGATGTTATTATACAGAAAAGACGCCAAAAGCGTCTTTTTTATATTGATAGAAGAAAAACAGATAAAACATATTGAAATTAAATGTTTTTAAAATAATTCCCTATTAACCTATTGACAAAGTAGGTAAAAGTGGATATAATGCAACTATCAAATTTGAAAGATCACTATAGAGATCACGATACATCAGACAGTAGAAAAGAGAGGTAGAAAAATATGAGCGATTATAAATTTGAAACACTTCAGCTTCACGTAGGACAGGAAGAACCAGATCCGGCATCTGATGCCAGAGCAGTACCGATTTACCAGACAACATCTTATGTATTTAAGAACTCTGCACATGCAGCAGCAAGATTCGGACTCGCAGATGCAGGTAACATTTACGGACGTCTGACAAACTCTACACAGGACGTATTTGAAAAGAGAATCGCAGCACTTGAAGGTGGTGTGGCAGCTCTTGCAACAGCATCCGGAGCAGCTGCAATTACATATACCATCGAAGCACTTGCAGCAGATGGCGGACATATCGTAGCGCAGAAGACAATCTACGGTGGAAGCTTCAACCTTCTTGAACACACACTGACACATTACGGAATCACAACTACATTTGTAGATGCACATAACTTGAAAGAAGTAGAAGATGCAATTCAGGATAACACAAGAGCCATCTATCTTGAAACTCTTGGTAATCCGAACAGTGATATCCCGGATATCGATGCAATCGCTGAAATTGCACACAAGCATGGACTTCCGCTTGTAATCGACAACACATTCGGAACACCATATTTGATCCGTCCGATCGAACACGGAGCAGACATTGTTGTACATTCTGCTACCAAATTCATCGGTGGACACGGAACAACTCTTGGTGGAATCATCGTAGATTCCGGTAAATTTGACTGGAAAGCAAGTGGAAAATACCCGGCAATCGCAGATGCAAACCCAAGCTACCACGGAGTATCTTTCGTAGATGCAGCAGGTCCGGCAGCATTTGTAACTTACATCCGTGCAATCCTTCTTCGTGATATGGGAGCAACAATTTCTCCATTTAACGCATTCCTTCTGCTGCAGGGAACAGAGACACTGTCACTTAGAATTGACCGTCATGTAGAAAATACAAAGAAAGTAGTAGAATACCTCTCTAATCATCCAATGGTAGAGCATGTGAACCATCCGTCACTGCCGAATCATCCGGATCATGCACTTTATGAAAAATATTTCCCGAATGGTGGAGCATCTATCTTCACATTCGAGATCAAAGGCGGACAGGAAGAAGCTCACAAGTTCATCGACAACCTGAAGATCTTTTCGCTGCTTGCAAATGTTGCGGATGTTAAGAGCCTTGTTATCCATCCGGCAACAACAACACATTCTCAGCTGACAGAAGAAGAACTGCTTGATCAGGGAATCAAACCGAACACAATCCGTCTTTCTATCGGTACAGAACATATCGATGATATCATCGCAGATCTTGAAGGTGGATTTGCAGCGGTTCAGGGAAAATAAATATTATACATACAGGAATTTTGGACGGAGGTTTTTCGAAACCTTCGTCTTTTTCGATGTGCACAGAAAATTTTAAGGAGAAAACACTATGACAAAGGCACAGATCAGAAAAAATGCTTTTCTGAAATCCATTCCGATCATGTGCAGCTACATTTTCGTAAGCATGGCATATGAGATTATGATGGAAAATGCCGGATTTGGCTGGTACTATTCACTGTTTGTCAGTCTTGCATTTCCGAAAGGAATTGCGGCAGTCAGGAGTGTTGAAAATGCTGTGCGATAAGCGGAAATAAGCGGAAATCCAGTATTTTCGGATGGATCTCCCTTTGACCAGATGCACAGATTATGCTATGATATGTACCGATACACGCGTATTTTTTATTTGACAACAATCCAGATGGAACTTTCTGTTCAATAAAGAGGATTATGTGTAGGATACATTCTTTTTACAAGGAGAAAATCAATGAGTATAGATATTACGATCGAGGAAATGGAAACGCTTCCTGCAGAGTCCTACGAGCTTTTTGATATCCGTGGCGAGATTGAGCGCGCCCATGGAATCCTGCCGAATTCAGTGGCAAGCTCAGCAGATGCACTGATGGAGAATCCGCCGGAAGATAAGGAAAAGAAGATCATTATCTGCTGCAGCAGAGGACAGATCAGCAGGGATATCGCAGAAGAACTGCAGGAGCAGGGATATGAAGCATACAGCCTGAAGGGCGGTTATGTTGGATGGCTGATGGCAGATATGAAGAAAAAGGAAGCAGATGATGTCTGTGAACATGTGGAGCTTAGTATCCGCAAGAAGTTCAAAAAGAAGATCTGGTCCAAATTTACAAAAGCTGTCAGAGAATATGAACTGGTCAAAGAAGGTGACCGGATCGCAGTATGCATTTCCGGTGGAAAGATCAATGCTGATGGCAAAGCTTTTCAGGAATTAAAGCGTCACAACAAATTTAACTTTGAAGTAAAGTTCCTGGTGATGGATCCGGGATACAGTCCGGAGAACCGGAAGGTCATTGAAGAAAATGCAAGGAAGATGAAGATTCCGATCCAGATCTTTGAATCCAATATTTTTGAATCGGTATTTGAGATCGAAAAATCACCGTGTTATATCTGTGCAAGGATGAGACGTGGATATCTTTATAATTTTGCACAGCAGATGGGCTGCAACAAAATCGCACTGGGACATCATTATGATGATGTGATCGAGACGATCCTGATGGGAATGCTCTACAGTGCACAGGTGCAGACTATGATGCCGAAGCTTCACAGTACAAATTTTGAAGGGATGGAACTGATCCGCCCGATGTATCTGATCCGTGAGGATGACATCAAGGCATGGAGAGATTACAATGATCTGCATTTTATCCAGTGTGCATGTAAGTTTACCGATACCTGTACAACCTGCAACAATGAAGAAAATCAGTCAAAGCGTATGGAAATCAAAAAACTGATTGCAGAGCTTAAGAAGACGAACCCGTTTGTGGAGGGCAATATTTTCAAGAGTGTGGAAAATGTCAATCTGGATACGGTTGTCGGTTACAAGGCAAAAGGTGTAAGACACAATTTCCTGGATACTTACGATGATTAAAAATGACTGGATGTGCCGGGGCATATCTGAGATATAAAGAAGAATGAAATTCCCGCCGGACAGGTACAGGATCTGCGGCGGGAATTTTGAGATTAAATGACAGGAATATTGACCTGTACCAGAATTTCTGACGTTAATCAGGATAAAACGGTTTCCTGCTGGTTCTTGATATCGTGGTAAATAACAAAACGTCCACGTCCGTTGTGCTTAGCTGTGTACAGAGCATGATCAGCAAGGCGGTATAACTGGCTGAAAGATTCAGCATCCGTTGGAGCAACAGCACAGCCGATACTGCAGGAAAGTTTCCGGCCATTTAGTTCCGGGATATCTACATTTTGAAGATTTGTATAGAGCTTTTGCAAATGCAGATGGATACTGTAATCCAGACGTACATTTTTCATCAGGATCATAAATTCGTCACCACCGACACGACCGATGATATCGGTTGTCCGAAACTGTTCTTTCAGAAATCCGGCAAATATTTTCAGTACCTGGTCACCGGTTGCATGTCCATAAGTATCATTGATCTGCTTGAAATAATCCATGTCGATCATCATTAAAGCCTGTAAATCTTCAAAATCTTTTTCGCGCAGCCATTCGGAAATCGTGTGTTCTGCATAAACTTTGTTCAGAAGTCCGGTCAGAGCATCTGTATGCGCCTGGCGAAGAAGCGAAGTCTGATTCTTCTGGTTGATCTTCCAGAGTGCGAAGATCAGAAGCAGCACAATGCAGATAAAAAAGGCGAACAGAATGATTTCAAAGTTGTTGATAAAAGCAAAGTGCTGACGGGCTTCGACAGCAGGAACGATATAGCAGAGCATCCAGTCGTTGTACTTTAGTGGCTGGTAGGAAATATAGCGTGCATGTGATAAATCTGCTGTAATCTTGCGGCAGTTTGCGTGTCCTTGCTTAAAATCTTCCTGAAGGGTAGCGCCATCTTCCGAGGTCTGAAATACCCAGTCAGAGGAAGAAGTAAAAAAAGTTCTCCCGGATTTCGTTGTGAGTAGATTCAATGGAAATAATGTTGCCGTCCGAGTCTGTGATAAATGAGTAGCCGGAACCGGAATACAGATCCTCAAAGAGCATGGTAGTCAGTTTCGCGACATCGATGGAACCTCCAAAAACACCGATAATATTCTGATCTTTGTCATAAACAGGAACTGTGAGGACAACGAGGGTTTCGTTGTCTACGCTACTTGACAGAGGAGAACTAAGGACGCGTCTGCCTTCCAATGTCTTTTGAAAATAGTCCCGTGAACTTGCATCGGTATTCTTTCCATCGCTGGAGTGTCCGATACCGTCTGTAGAAAAAAGCATAAGCCGGTGAAAGGAGCTGGAAGAAGCCAGTTCAGCAAGAAGCTGAAGATTATCGCTACTGAACAGATCGGAAGTTGTTCCGAAGTATGCAGCAGGACTCTCCAGGAATTCATATTCTTTTTCCAAAACCAGTTCCAGGTGATCCTTTTGCTGCAGTGTGTTTTTTTGGATAACGTTCTGTACACTTTTATCAACGCTCTGTTGTACAAACCAGAAAAAAATCAGAAGTGTGAACGTCATTACAATCAGGAACGAAATGACAGCCGTTCCATATTGCATCAGTTCATGACGTGATATTTTTTTCATGTAAGCCCCCCTTATTTTGTACGTTAACAGATGAATTATCATTTTTTTAATTATAGCATGGATTTAACGAAATGTCATTTGAGAAATGTACAAAATGTATAAAACTTAAATAAAAAAGGAATGAATAATGTAAGATATTAACAAATACATTACATTATTCATTCCGATTCTATTTTGCGAGTCTGTAAATGGCGTCCAGATAAATCTTCATCCAGATATCAAGCTTGTCAAGTTCCAGATATTCATTGGTCTGGTGCATCAGATCCGGCTGATCCGGTAAAAGTGCTCCGAAAGCAACACAGTTATCCAGTGCGCGCGCATATGAGCAGGCTCCGTCAACCAGAGGCATAGCAGATGAATCGCCAACAACGGTACGGTAGGATTCCAACAATGCTTGTACAAGGAAAGAATCTTTTGGGATATGAATCGATTCTGTGGCATTTGGATTTTCAAAACGGAATCCGGAGCCGCTTAAATGCTTCTGGATAAGCTCCTGTACCTGCATGCAGCGGTAAGTGACAGGAACACGATTGTCAATAGAAAAGATGACTTTATAATCCTGTACTTCGACCTTTCCTACATTAAAACTTAATTTACCGGAAATTTCATCGGAAAGATCAATTCCCAGTCCTTTGCCGGTCAGATCAAAACCGATGTACTTCATATAGAAGGCAGCGATTCTGGAAAGCTCATTTTGAAGTGGTAATTCAGAAACAGCTTTCATAAGTCCGCTGATCGCATTGATTCCGGTAGAAGGATGGGCGGCATGTGCGGCAACACCTTCTGCAGTCAGGCGAAGAGACGAGTCCATTCTGTCCAGTCGGAAATGGCAATTCGTCTGTGTCTCCCAGGAGAGAAGACTCTTACGGATCACAGCTTCCATTTCTTCGGGAAGCAGAACAGATGCGTGATCTGCAACTGCATTAAAAGCGTTTCCGCCGGATAGAACAAGCTCTTCCGTGATATCTGTTACAAGTTGATATTGGAAGACACCCTTCTCGGCATAAATAAGTGGAAATACAGCATCCGGTGTAAAAGATATCTGTGGAGCAGGGATTTCCTTTTGATTGAAATAATAATCCATGCATTTCCAGTCGGTTTCTTCATTGGCGCCAACGATGAAGCGAATTCTCTTTTGCAGAGGAAGTCCCATTGCTTTCAGAATCTTTACTGCGTGCAGGCAGGCGAGAAGAGGACCTTTGTCGTCAAGAACACCGCGCCCGTAAAGCTTTCCGTCTATGATTTCCGGTTTGAAAGGATCACAGATCCAGTTTCCGCTGCAGGGAACGACATCTACATGCCCAAGGATTCCCAGAATTTCATCCTGTTCTCCATAATCGGCATGTCCTGCGTAGTTGTCAAAATTTTCAACTGTAAGTCCCATTGAATTTGCTATTTCAAGAAAACAATCGAGAGCCTTTGCAGGACCTGCACCGAAAGGCATTCCTGCCTCCGGTGCTGCTTCCACACTGTTGATCGATACCAGTTTTATGATATCCTGGATCAGACTTTCCCGATCTGCTTTTTATTTGTTTTTCAAAATCCATAACTGGCTTCCTCCTGTCTGGATAAGGTATTTATACATATAATTGAATGATTAGCATGATCGCACTGAATACGGTTGTCATACCCATAAGAGGCATGAT
>ENA-OQLB01000899-OQLB01000899.1-human-gut-metagenome-genome-assembly--contig:-NODE-899-length-14607-cov-1.466367_pt1 | contig 14607 bp, 21 predicted proteins | sample MGYA00242656_ERZ504813 | MGnify/ENA primary metagenome ERZ504813 (study PRJEB26092, sample SAMD00036388) | human gut metagenome | host: Homo sapiens | study: EMG produced TPA metagenomics assembly of... | reverse complement strand
ATCCGAGCCATCCCACCAATGCCAATGCAGCCAGTGACAGTACACACTTTCTGACAATGTTCATAATGCGCTGCTTTTTCATGTTCTTCTTCCGATTCGCCTTTTCCTGTTTATAGCGGTCTACTTTTTCCTGACTCATATCTAAAAGCTCCTTTGTCCCCTATGTATTTGACAGCTTCTGTCCTGCACTCTTTCTACATAGTGTACCACATCCGACTCTAAACTACAACAATAATTCCTCCGTCATTGGCATAAACCGTACTGATCCCGGATGTATCTACGATAAAACTGGACTTCACTGCAAACCGTTCTTTTAAAAGGCGCTGCACTTCTTTTGCTCTCTCCTCACAGTTACAGTGTGCAATAGCCAGAATCTTATCTCCTGCATTGACACATCTGCTGCCACGCAGTCCGCCATCTTCACAAGTGCTTTTTTCATGCCTCTCGTCTTTTTCCTTCTGACAGATCGTTCCCTGCGGAGTAGATCCCATGATCGGTTTGATATTCAAGGCTCCCGCTACCAGTGATTTGATTCCCGTAAGTCTTCCGTTCTTTCTTAAAGTATCCAGATTCTCCAGTACAAAATAAGTGTGCTGCTCCTCAATATAACACTCTACACTTTCCACAACTTCTTCGAACGTCATCCCGGCCTTTTCACACTGCTGAACCTTCAATGCGATCAAAGTCTCTCCTACTGAAGCGGAGCGTGAATTAAATACATGAATCTGTTTTTCCCCATATTCTTCTTCATACAGATTTTTCCAAGAACCGCACTGTTATATGATCCGCTCAATTCTGCCGATAGTGTCACCACATAAATACGTTCGGCATCGCAGTGATAACTTTCCATATATCTTTCCGGAGACGGACAGGATGTCTTCGCACAGGATGTACTTTCTGCAATCTTTAAAAGCAGCTCTTCCTGCTTCAAGCTGTCATCATCTGTCCACTGAGTGTCTTCTATCTGAATTCCGAGAGCAACGTGTTCAAATCCTCCGTCTGCTTTCATCTCCGGCGTAAATTCTCCGCAACTGTCAACAATTACTTTATAGCTCATGTCTTTCCTCCCAAACCACACTTTCTTTTTCCACCATCTATTATATGTGGTTTTCAATACTACGTTACTTAATATACCACACTTTGTGTCGGATGAAAAGACATTTTTATATCTTTTGCTTTTCCTATTCTGTCTGAAGCTTAATTCTCCTGGATACACTCAGGGCAAGTCCCATCTCCGTCATCAGGAACAGAACCGAAGTTCCTCCATAACTGACAAACGGAAGCGTAACACCCGTTGTGGGATCATGTTCGTTACAACCATGATATTTAAGATCACCTGCAGCGCGATATGTGCAAAAAATTCCGGTCACGATCAGTGAGCCGTACAGATCCGGTGCATTTCTTGCAATAAACATCAATCTATATAGAAGAAGTCCGAACAGGATCAATACTACGATTGCTCCGAAAACGCCAAGTTCTTCGCAGATAACGCTCAGAATCATATCATTCTGCGCTTCGGGGATCATACCAAGCTTCTGCGTGCTGTTTCCAAGACCTTTTCCGAAGAATCCCCCGGATCCGATCGCATACAGTCCCTGAAGCACCTGGAAGCCGGTGCCATCCGAGTGTCCTTCCGGATCCAGCCATGTTGTGATTCTTCCGATTCGGAATTATCACTGTTCGTCGCATAAACCGCAAGTATGGCCACTATCACGATCAAAATTCCTGCTCCGATGGCAGCGATCATCAAAAACGGCTTTGTCTTCGGATGTGCCACAAAAATCAAGACACAGGTAATCGCCATTACGATCACGGCAGTACTTAAGTTGTCTGTAAGAATAAACACTCCACCTGCTGCCACCCCGCCATAGATCAGAAGTCTCCGGATTCCAAGCCAGTCATTGACTTTTCTTCCCATCTTACAGATCTCACAGGAAATAAACAAAATAATCGCGATCTTTGTAATCTCAGATGGCTGCAATGTCATATTTCCCGGAAGCTGGATCCATCGTCTGGCTCCATTGATCGTTGTTCCAAGAGGCGTCTGCACCAGCGCCATCATAATCATGGCAAACACATAGATTTCAAAAGAAAAAGCTCCATAAACATGATAATCAATCCTGGAAACGATCAACATAACTCCAAAACTGCCCGCACTGATCATTGCCTGTTTGATAAAATAGGACATGTCATCCTGAAAATCCGCCTGAGCGCTGTACGCACTGGCACTATAGAGCATAATCAGTCCAAAGCAAGTCAAAAATATAATGACCAGCATCAGATTATAATCAAAATACGTGGTCGGCACACTGCTTTGCGCAATCTCTCTTTTCTCCCGTTTCTGTCTGGCAGAACGTCTGCTTTTCGTTTCCCCCTGCTCTCTTCTGCGAATCGGCTGTACCGTTTTGCTGCTCATAACATCTCCCTGTTTTTATTTTACTCGGTTATCTTGCGCTCATTGCCGGATGCACCGGTTTCCATGTTCAAAAAACCGGTCATACCATACAAGGAAAATGTAGACAGTCAGATCTTCCGACTGTTATCTGTCTTTTCATTTGCATGTTTTGCATGCTTGTGTTCATCCAGCATTTCACAAGAAGCTCTGTATCAAAGAATTTTTTTGCCGCATCAGAAAGAAACATTTCTTTTACCCGATTGTAATACGCATCTTCTTTGAGCCATACCCGGATCGGAATCGGGAATCCCAGTTTCTTCTTCTCTGCAGTCTTACTGCGGATCACCTTTTCTGCGCCCCGCGAAGTGCCACTTTTGTCTTCGGTGCTCTCACTTTATAATGCAACGGCAGTGTCTGGGCAAGCTCCAGTACTTTTTTTATCCAAAAACGGGACACGCACTTCCAGAGAATTGGCCATTCCCATCTTATCCCCCTTCATCAGAATATCATGTACCAGCAGAGATGCATATCCACATACTGCATCTTGGTCACAGAATCCTTGTCTTTCACGCGCTCATACAGTGGTGCAGTCACCTTCTGAATTCCCGGCTTGCAGCCTTTTTTCAAAATACGGTTCGCTTCTCTCTCTGTAAAAATATTCGTCGCATTGGCAAAATAACGTTCTTCCAGAGTTTTTCCGTGACGCATCAGGAAGCCTCTTCCTTTCATGCCTCTTGGAAGGCATCTCTCTGCAAAATTTCCAAGCATTCGTCTGATCGGCATTGGAATTTTATTAAACGAAGTATGCTCCAGAGGCTCACAGTAAATATTATATCCTCCGAACAATTCATCCGAACCTTCTCCGGACAGCACTACCTTTACCTTCTTCGCTGCTTCCTGACTCAGAAAATAAAGTGCGATCGCCGCAGGATCTGCCACCGGTTCATCCATATAATACTGGATATCGGACAGATTGTCCCAGTATTCCTGTGGAGTGATGACTTTTGCATCATTTTTCATGTTGATGCTTGCTGCAAACTCTTTCGCATCCTGAATCTCGCTGTATTTTCCTTCGTCGAATCCAACGGTAAAGGTACGATCCACCTGACCTAAATATGTCAGATAACTGGAATCCACTCCACTGGACAAATAGGAAGCAACTTCTACATCACTGATCTTGTGCATCTCCACAGACTCTTTCATGACTTTTTCAATGTCATCTACAACTTCTTCAAAGGATTTTGTCGTATCTCCTGTGAAATTCGGTTCAAAATACCGTTTGATCGTCATTTTCCCGTTCTCATAAACGAAATAATGGCCCGGCTGTACACAGAACACGCTTTAAAGAACGTCTCATTGGTCGGAACAAACTGAAAAGACAGGTAATTTCCCAATGCATCTTCATTAAACACTTTATCAAACTTCGGATGCTCCAAAAAAGATTTGATTTCTGATCCAAACATCAATGTTCCATTCATCTGCGCATAATAAAGCGGCTTAATACCAAAAATATCCCGCGCTGAAAACAGTCTTTTTGCCTTTTGATCCCAGATTGCAAATGCATACATTCCGCGAAGACGGTAAACCAGTTCTTCTCCCCACTGCTCGTATCCGTGGATCAAAGTTTCCGAATCCGTATTGGAAACAAATGTATGTCCAGCCTGAATCAGTTCTTCTCTCAGTTCCTGATAGTTATAGATCTCACCGTTAAATACAAGCACCTTGCTTCTGTCCTCGTTATATAATGGCTGATCTCCGCTTTCTGAAAGATCATGATTGAAAGACGCCGGAATCCAAGTGCCGCATCTTCATCCACAAATTTGCCGGAACTGTCCGGTCCGCGATGGATGATCGTATCTATCATATTCTCCAGCACCTGTTCTCTGTTCTCAACTTCTCCTACAAATCCTGCAAATCCACACATATACTGTATATCTCCTCTTAAAACTTATGTAACCTGTCCTTAACATTCCCAGTTTTCAGACAGGTTATGTAGACTCTTTTTTCAGATCCGGACAGTATCCTGCCCGCAACAACGCCTTTTAATATATCACATGCTATACTTAAATCCAAGAAAAACCTTACTTTCTCGTTTTCTTCATTCCGAATGAAGTGGCCTTGCGCCGTTCTTCCCACAACTGATGCCGGGCTTTTGTCAGCTGCTCCTCCAGATCTTTTATCTTTTCGCAATAGTAGTTTTTTTCCTCTTGTTCGGAAAGAATATCAAACCGGTATTCTACTTCCAGCCATGCAGGTCCGCCGTCCAACTCCGGAATATCCATCAGGTACTGCGGATCATCCGTCAGAAAGAGACTCTTTCCACGATCTGTAGAAACTGCATTGACTGGTTTCATCTCGTGTTCCACAGATCTTCCATTGATCTTCACACTGCAGATCTCACAACGGCACGCTGCATTGCATGGATCAAAGCGCATCATACTTTGCATTTTCCAGAAGCCAGGATTTTTGAATCTTATATCCTGACATACTCGGCCATGTCTCGCTGTCCTCCTCGCAGAAACCGTTTCCGATATCATAGTAACACTTAGATTCCTGACATTCTTTTCCACTGATATATCCGGACACAATATCGCTGTAGAATTTCATTCTCTCTGCTTCAATTCCCGAATAGTATGTCCTGCATTCTGTAAGCTCCGGAGATGCCATCAGTTCTTCATACATCTCATCAAACCGGCTGGCATACTGATAATCCACCGCAGCGATCTTCTGCCAGAGCGGCAGCCACTCTCCTGCCGGGCCATATCCTTCCTTGATCTCTTTTAACAGTTCATCTGATGTCTTTTTCTCAAATCCTCTTCCCGAAAAATTGTTCCGCTCAGCAAGACTGAAATTGGCTTCTGTCAGATATCCGGGACCTCCCAGATAATCATAAACATAAACCGGAACGCCCATTGCAAGACACCTCGGTACGGTTCTTCCAATCGTAATGACCAGATCATACTGCTGCAAAAACTCTGCATTCACCTGTTCCGTGCGATACCCAAGTCCGATCAGATCCACCTGATAATACCCGCCCATCTTTTCCTTGAGCTCCAAAAGCTCCTGCGGGATATGATTGGAAATGATCGCGATCTTATCCAACGCTCTTTTGTATCCTGCATACTCGCTGCTTCCTTCAAAATACTCTGCTTCCACACAGTTTTGAAAAACCCGTATCTTCGTTCCTTCCGGAACCTGCATGGCTACCATATCTGCACATTCAGGACTGACACACAGAATGAAGGCCGCTTCCTGCGTACAGACCGGAAGATTCTCCATGGCATTGATCACACTCAGCTTCGAGACAACCATTCGTTTATATTTTAATCCGTACCGGCTCACAAGATAATCAAACACCGGGAAATGCTGGATAAAGACAATCTCAAATTCCATCTCTTTGAGTGCCTCTTTCTGACATTCAATCACTGTGATCCCCTCTTCCAACTCCTGCAGAAGTGGATAAGACTTCTTATATACAGCAATCACCACATCATATCCCTTTTCTTTGAACAGATGTGCAAACTCCAGCACATGCAGCTCAGATCCTGTAAACTTCTGAAAATAAAGGTTGGTAATAAGTACTTTTTTCCTTTGTTCCATCTTACTTCTCCCTGTCTCCCCTGTTTTCCTCTTCTACCGATTATAGCAGACGCGGGAATATTTCTCCACCCGATAATTGCCTTTTTCAAAATCGAACAAAAAAAGACACTCGCCAAAGTGTCCAACTTGTGATCAATCGGGGTGACAGGATTCGAACCTGCGACCTCACGGCCCCCAGCCGTGCACTCTAACCAAACTGAGCCACACCCCGTCGTGCAACTACCGTTTTTCATTATACAAAACTTCCCGAAAAAAGTAAATGCCCTTTCGAATAAAAGTCAGGCAGAGTTATCCTCATAACTCCGCCTGCTTTTTTATGAGCGCTTACATCCGCAATTCGGATTTTTATCAAACTCAGGATTGAATGCATAGAAGTTTTTGCTGTCCAGGTGTTCCTGCACGATCCGAAGATTTTCACCGAATCTCTGGTAATGCACGATTTCACGCTGACGCAGGAAACGAATCGGATCACAGACTTCCGGATCTTTTACAAGCCTGAGAATGTTATCGTAAGTCGTACGGGCTTTTTGTTCTGCAGCGAGGTCTTCATGAAGATCTGTAATCGGATCACCTTTTGACTGAAAATAGGTTGCAGTCCACGGTGCTCCGCTTGCAGCCTGTGGCCACAATGCCAGAGTATGATCTACATAGTATGGAGCAAACCCGGATCTCTCAATTTCTTCCGGAGAAAGATTTTTCGTCAGCTGATGCACAATGGCACAAATCATTTCCATATGGCCAGTTCCTCCGTGCCGATATCCGTAAGTGTTGCGGTCACCTCTTTATATGGCATGGTATACCGCTGAGATAAATACCGCATTGATGCAGCGAGCTCCCCGTCCGGTCCACCAAATTGTGAAATGATCACTTTGGCAATCTGTGGGTTCGTTTGTGTAATCTTTACCGGATATTGCAATCGTTTTTCATAATTCCACATAATCAGCATCCTCCTTCCTGCCACGGCCACGGCTCATTGATCCATTTCCAGTATTCACTGCAGGATGCTGTGGCTGTATCAATCGTCAAAGGTCCGAAATTCATGGCATATTCTTTCATTGCCTGGTTGCGCATCCGGCTGTATTTTTCGAAATAAGCCAGTGCATCCGGATCCTGCGGGTGGGTATCCAGATATAATTTCACTTCATCCACCGCGAAACTGACAGCGTTGATATGATTTAATAATTCTGTTCTACATGGACGGTCTGTCATTGATTACATCCCCCTTTTCCATAAAATGGTTTGTTTAAAACAGGGAAGATTGTTCCACATTCTAATCCCTTATGAACATCATAAGTGTCTTCCCATGTCTGCCAGGGAACATATGCCATCGCGAGAGTCATATGTTCCAGTGGATCACGGGGAATGCGGCAGGAACAAGGCGACGAGACTGCTTCACCACAGGAGGAAGAAGGATTCTGTCGACGCTGCACCGGCATATTGCGATAAGGCTGCTGTTGACAGGTAAACCGTTCGTTTCTGGAATAAGACCGATTATTTTGCATAGTGTGTTCTTTCCTTTCATATAATTACAGTACATAATATGGAAAAATCTGCAAAAAGGTGAATTTTGATGACAAATACAACTCTTTCCTGTACAATGGTTCTGATAAGTGAAATACGACCAAAAAGGAGTTATGTCATGAGTATTTTAAATGTAGAGCATCTCACACATGGATTTGGAGATCGCGCCATTTTTGCAGATGTATCCTTTCGCCTTCTCAAGGGAGAACATATTGGACTGGTGGGCGCAAACGGAGAAGGAAAATCCACTTTTTTAAATATTGTTACCGGAAAACTGATGCCGGATGAAGGTAAGATTGAATGGGCAAAAAATGTCCGTGTCGGATACCTTGATCAGCACACGGTCTTAGAAAAAGGAATGACGATTCGAGATGGATTAAAGTCCGCATTCTCATATTTGTTTGAACTGGAAGAACGCATGAATGCAATCTGCGATTCTCTGGGAGAGGCCTCTCCGGAAGAAATGGATACAATGATGGAGGAGTTGGGAACCATTCAGGACACTCTGACTCTGCACGATTTTTATATTATCGATGCCAAAGTTGAAGAAGTTGCAAAGGCACTTGGACTTCTGGATATCGGTCTCGAAAGAGACGTAACCGATTTAAGCGGCGGACAGCGCACCAAAGTCCTTCTGGCAAAATTACTGCTTGAAAAGCCCGATATTTTGCTTTTGGATGAGCCGACCAACTACCTGGACGAAGAACATATCGCATGGCTGAAACGGTATCTCATCGACTATGAAAATGCATTTATTTTAATTTCCCATGATATCCCGTTCTTAAACGATGTGATCAATATTATCTACCATATGGAAAATCAGGAGCTGAACCGCTATGTAGGAGATTATCATCATTTTGAAGAGGTATATGCCGTTAAAAAAGCACAGTTAGAGGCAGCCTACAGAAGGCAGCAACAGGAAATCAGCGAATTAAAAGACTTTGTAGCAAGAAATAAAGCGCGTGTTTCTACGAGAAATATGGCAATGTCCAGACAAAAGAAACTGGACAAGATGGACGTGATCGAGCTTGCAGCAGAACGTCCGAAACCGGAATTCAAATTCCGATACGGAAGAACTCCGGGAAGATATATTTTGAGACAAAAGATCTTGTGATCGGATACGATGAACCATTGTCAAAACCACTGTCTCTTTCTATGGAAAGAGGGCAGAAAATTGCTCTGGTCGGCGCCAACGGAATCGGAAAGACGACATTGTTGAAAAGTATTCTCGGGCTGATTCCTGCGATTTCCGGCACCTGTGAACTGGGAGAAAATTTGCAGATCGGATATTTTGAACAGGAAGTCAAAGGAGATAATCGAACAACCTGTATTGAAGAAATCTGGCAGGAATTCCCTTCATTCACACAATATGAAGTACGTTCTGCTCTGGCAAAATGCGGACTTACAACAAAACACATTGAAAGCCAGGTTCGCGTCTTAAGCGGAGGAGAGCAGGCAAAAGTAAGACTCTGTAAACTGGTGAATCGCGATACCAATATCCTGCTTTTGGATGAGCCGACAAACCATCTGGATGTGGATGCAAAAGATTCCTTGAAAAAAGCACTGCTTGATTATCGTGGAAGTGTGCTTTTAATCTGCCATGAACCGGAATTTTACCAGGATGTCGTACACGCAGTATGGGATTGCAGCAAGTGGACAACAAAACAGATTTAAAAAGAAAAGGACTTGATCTTCATTGAATTTCAAGTCCTTTTCCAGATTTATCTAATCAAATCCGCAAATTCTTTCTCAAACTCCTTCCACTCTGCATCTGAAAGGTGATGCACAAAGTCTTCCTCTTTCCACTCCTCTCCAACACCAAAATAGCATGATCGGAGCACTGTCTTCTGCACAACTTCCGATTTTGCACCTGCTACTGTATCTAAAATCTCATAAACCACTTATTTCTTTTTGCGTCTTTTCCCCAGCAACATTGTCAGTAATCCAGACGAACCTGCAAACATAGATCCGAACAAACCAATATTAGACATATCCGCTGTCTTCGGCGATTCGGACTGCTGACTTGGTTTTCCAGGCTTTGTGTCAGCCGGCTTGTTCGGCTTCTGAGGTTCCGCAGGCTTATCTGCACTCTTTTCCCTCACAGTAACTGTGATCGTCTTTATTGTGCTTGCTCCTTGACTGTCTGTTACCTTATATGTCACTTCATAGGTTCCTGCTTCCTCTTTATTCACGGTGTTCTTCAGCACTTGGATCTTATCTGTCAGATTACCGTCTTCCTTATCTGTAGCTGTTACTCCTTCCAATACGGCGAATCTGTCTCCTTCTGTCAATACTCGGTCGGATGCATCGATCACCGGCACTTCATTCAGCACTTCCTGTTTTGGATTTACAGTTACATAAATCGTCTTTTGTTGTACTTGCTCCCCTGACTGTTCTGTTACTTTATACGTCACTTCATAGATACCAACTTTTGTTGTATCCACTTCATTATTCAACACTTCAATACTTCCACTGATATCTCCATCTTCCTCATCTGTAGCTGTCACCCCCTCCAAGGATCGAAAGTATCTCCAACTGTTAACTCCTTATCCTCTTACATTAATAACCGGCGGTGTTATTTTTCTTTTCTTCAAATACCGGTATATTAATGTAATATTTTTTTCCTACTTTACTGTCTTTTTGTAAAAAGCTCCCCGCTGCCATCCTCTTTTTCTGACCAGCCTTTAAACACCTTTCCTTCCGGAATCGTTACTTCCGGCAGTCTTGCCTCTCCAATCTTCTCACCCTCTGGCACAAATGCAAACGATTCCTTTGAATCTACCATATATTTTACAAGACAATGTCCTGTTGCATTGATATTCCAATTTCTAAATATTGGGTTGATATCTTCTTTTACAAAGACGGACGTATTCGTAACTTTTTCTCCATAATAACTGCTGATACCAGCTCCCGGAACCGTCACTGCTGCATTTTTCTCCTTCAGCTCATCTGTATCCCCAAACGGAGTGTGCCCTGTAATAGTCGGCATCTCTGGTGCTGTTTCTGACAAAAATGTTACAGAAGCTCTTTCCTTGATCGGTGTTGCATTACGCCCGATGGATCTTAATGATTCTGGGAAAACAAGCTCTTCAAACGAACACTCTTTAAATGCATTTCCCCTAATTCCACAATACCGCTCAAATCAACTGATGTAAAATTTGCTCCACCGCTGTCAAAAGCACTGTTTCCGATGATCTGAGCATTCGGCAAACTCAAAGTTTTCATTCTTACCGTGAACTTCGCCCCATTAAATGCATGGTTTGCAATCTTTGTAACACTTGAAATTTCAAACACTTCCAAGCCCTGAGAGCTTCTGTTCCCTGCATTCAGAAAACAAAAGCTTCCCAGTTCCTTCACTCCCGAAAGCCTCACTTCTTCCAGATTATTCAGCCCTGAAAATGCGTATGCCGGCAATGCTTTTGTTTCTTCTCCTGTCTCTGTATACATTTTTGTATGTTCTAAATCAACTGTCAATCTTTTCAGATTTCGAAATTTGACGTTGTGATCAGTTACACCACCCAGCCAGACAAGATCCTTGTATTCCAGATTTCCGTTTGTAATGCTCAGACTCTCTACATTCTTTGGCGTGATACTATTTTTATCTACGATCTCCTGTATGCTTTTCCCTGTATATGACTGATCATCAATCGTTACACCAATCTCCAATTTATCCTCCGGAACATCATTGACCGCATACGTTGTGATTTCCAGAGCATTTGCATACTGGTTCTCCGGCTCCTGCCCGGAACCTGACGAATAGCTTTCTCTGACAACAATTTTGACCTTTAACGCCTCTACCGGGTCAAACTCAAAAGTCGCTGCACGATTGGTGCCTGTTCCAGTAGATGGACTATATGTAATATTCTCAAAAGACCCTGCTTTTTTCCATCCCGTATCACTGGCCGGATCTGCTCCCGGATCTGTTGTATAATAAACATCTATATTCTTAAAAACACCGTTTCCCACACCATTTTGAGCCGGTTTTCCCAGATAATCGATTCTTCCGATCTTGGTCACCTGATCCAGACTGTAACTGATCCAATGCGGCATTTTTTTCTGTCCATCCTGGCTCCAGAGTGTATGCCACACTGTTGACTCATTACCGTCAAACGCATGCTGAGCACGCCCGTTGTTTTGCCCTTCCCCTGTAAGTTCTTCGCTGTCCGCCACCGGATTCTTCACAGACACTTTTGTATACTTTTCTTCTTGTTCCGACGTCACGGCTTCCTGCATATTCTCCTGTGCCAGTACCACCGCTGGAAATCCTGTGAGAGCAGTCGTTGTCCCAATCATAAGTGCCGAACTGACTGCCACGATTTTTTTTGTTCATTGTGTTCTCTCCTTCATTATTTTATTAGATTTGGCACAAAAAAGCGCACAGATCCTCCTTGTCACAGAGTAATCGGTGCGCTTTTTCTATCAGAGATTGCACATGAAAAGAGCCGACATTCCCCATTTGTCGGTCGCAAACACAGCTGTACATAAACATGGCTGTCATCCCCCTTTCAAATCTCTCAATGCTTTTACCTATGTGCTTGATTATACTAAAAAAAACTCCTTTTTTCAAGATTTTTCGGAAAATAATATCTGCAGTAATTCCTGATGCGGATGTTCTGAATCTGCCTGAAACACATCCACACAATTCAATGCCGCTCCCCCATCAAAAAAGGCCGGAAATAAAAATCCACATTCTGGTTTTCCCGGTTCATAATCTCCTGTAACCGGAGAGATCACGCAGATCAGATACTCAAACATCTGCTCAGATTCTCCCAGTCGTTCCTTATCCTTCGCCTTTGCAGGAATGTCATACCGGTCATGAAACAAATACACAGCATACTCCTGTTCTGTCTGATACACTTCTGTCACTTTCTCGTAAAACACATCCAACAGTTGCATCGTTTTTTAACCCCACAGTCCGGATTCCCATTAGCAGCTGACGCATACCTCCCTGTTCAGATTCTGGAAATACATAGCGTTTCAGATTCTGATTGGTCTGTGCAAATGGAACCGTTTTCGCAAGCTCCAGATTTTTTCTCACGTTCTGCAGGAGATAGTTTCAGAAAATTCACGTTAAATGTTCCGTCAATAAAACCTTCTGCGTCTGCATAGCATCCTGCGATTCTGGTCATGGAAGTTCGTTTTACTGTCATACGTCTTGTCAAAGCAAGTATTTCTTCTCGATTGATACTCATTGTTTTTCCATTCATTTTTTTCTTTTCCCTTTTCTATGGTTTTCGATAATATATCATCCGTTTCGAACAATCAGTATTCCTCTGTATATACTTCATATCTGTTTCGTCCTTTTTCTTTTGCGCGATACAACGCAATATCTGCCTTATCAATCAGACTATAAATATCCTGCCCTGCATATTCTGTATTATAAATCCCCATGCTGACAGTCAGTTTGTCTGATATATCTGAGTATTTATGCTCTATACTTTTTTCTGAAAGCTTCTTTTGAATCTCATCTGCTGTTCTCAAAGCAGCATCAGGCCTGATCCCGGAAATGAACATCACCATTTCCTCGCCTCCGTATCGAATAACCGTATCATTTTTTCTTACACTGTTTCTCAGTATATCGGCAACCTCATTTATCGCAGAATCTCCTTGAACATGTCCGTAATGATCGTTATACTTTTTAAAATAGTCAATATCAATAATAAAAACAGAAGTCGGTTTTTCCCATAATTTTTTCTGTTTTTCTCCAATAGTACGTTAAATATTTTCTGTTAAACAAGCCAGTCATAGAATCTGTAAAGCTCATTTTTCTTGATTTCATCCCGGATCTGACAGTCCAGACCACGATGACGAGCAACCCTAAGATCACCGTAATATTCACCAGCAGAGCCATTGATATTGTCCCTCTTTTTTTGCCAGCAGCTGATATTGATACACCTCTCGAAATTCGAAGAAACATAAGTCTTGCTAAAGTTCTTATTATTTTTGATTATCTGATCACTGTACAAGGTACTATATTTTTTATAGTTCTCAAAATCATTTCTTTCCTGGTAAATTTTACACATTTGCTGATAAATAACTTCTTCAAGACCAAGTTCTTCTTCCGCAGACTGACTTAAGAGCTGTTCATACAACGACAGTGCTTCTTCATACCTGGTTTGCGCCATATATAATTCCGCATACGTCAAATTGACATATACATCTTTTTTGCTTGAAAAATTCTTCGTCATCATTTTCAAGCAGCGCTGCTGCATTCTCAAGATATTCTTCTGCTTTTTCAAACTGCTCATTGTGAATCTCAGCTTTTGCCAAGATGTCATTTTTCAAAATTTCAATATCATCTCTGGCATACGCCTCAAGATTTGGAATCCACTCGTCTAACTGCTGCAGCCAGACAATCGCTTTCTCATATTGTCCAAGCTTAATGTAAGCATGAGCCCATTGATAACAGAAAGGCTCTTATCAGAAGCTTCCCTGTTTTTATCATCCAGAGTAACTTTTATTGCATCTTTGTAATAGGAAATTGCATTTTCATATTCTTCCAGCATAAAATTAATATCGCCAATGCAAGTCAAAAATTTGCACTTATAATAATTATCATCCGGAATATCTGATGTTGTATCAATGATATAAATACCATCAAAATAATGCATCAACGCTTCGGAGTACCTTTCATTCAAACTGTATAATTGACCTATGTTTCCGTTTAACTGAACTTTTACTTTATTACTCAGACCTCTTGTGTTGTTTAGATAATCGGTCAAAAGCTCCGTGCTCTCCCCAATGTGCGCAGCATTGTTAAATAAAAATGCTGCGATTTCCCTATGTAAAAACATATCATTTTTATACGCTTTATCCTGTGCCATATAGGTCAAAGCCATTTTACTGTTTTGAATTAAGTCCTCAGTCTCTCCCATTTCTTCCAGGGCGTAATTCAAAAAAATATAAGTATATATTTTTAAAAATGAATCGTCCGTATCTGTCATACTTTTTGCCGCCAATTTGAAATTGAACAAAATCGCTGCGCGATGGCCTGCCAAGCTGTGGCATAGCGATTTTCTGCTTTCTATAACAAAAAGCAGTGGAAAGCAAGTCCTAAAAGTAGTATTGTTAAGTCACCACAACGAAACAAT
>ENA-OQLB01000898-OQLB01000898.1-human-gut-metagenome-genome-assembly--contig:-NODE-898-length-14607-cov-1.686119_pt1 | contig 14607 bp, 23 predicted proteins | sample MGYA00242656_ERZ504813 | MGnify/ENA primary metagenome ERZ504813 (study PRJEB26092, sample SAMD00036388) | human gut metagenome | host: Homo sapiens | study: EMG produced TPA metagenomics assembly of... | reverse complement strand
GGATGAGATTACCGGTGGAAAAGGCATTACCTTTGCAACGGGCACACCGATCAGCAACAGCATGACGGAACTTTATGTCATGCAGAGATATCTGCAGAACAGCAAATTACAGAATATGGGGCTTGGGATTATTTGATTCCTGGGGCATCCACGTTTGGAGAGGTTGTGACCAGCATTGAACTTGCACCGGAAGGAACCGGATACCGAGCAAAATCCAGATTCGCCAGATTCTATAATATCCCGGAACTGATGAATATGTTCAAGGAGATTGCAGATATCAAGACTTCGGATCAGTTGAATCTTCCAGTACCGGAGCGGAATACGAAACTGTAGTATTGAAACAACAGACAGCAGAAAGAAATCGTAGCAAGCTAGGAGAGCGTGCGGAAGTGGTAAGAAACGGTGGCGTAGATGCTAGTGTAGACAATATGCTGAAAATTACCAATGACGGAAGAAAACTGGCACTGGATCAGCGATTGGTCAATGAACTATTGCCAGACGATCCGGGCAGTAAAGTGTCGGTCTGTGCATAAAAAAGCTATGAATCTGGAAGATACAGTTGTACAGAAATCGGCGCAGATTCATTTTTTGTGACTTGAGCACACCGAAAGGCGATGGCAGTTTCAATGTTTACGATGACTTGAAACAGAAGCTGATGGCGAAAGGTGTACCGGAAAAAGAAATTGCATTCATTCATGATGCAAATACCGAAGCAAAGAAGACGGAGCTGTTTGGAAAAGTAAATCTGGGCAGGTTCGTTTTTTGATTGGTTCAACAGCAAAGATGGGTGCCGGTACAACGTGCAGGATCGTCTGATTGCTCTGCATCATCTGGATATTGGCTGGAAACCGTCTGATCTGGAGCAGAGGGAAGGACGTATCATCCGGCAGGGAAATCACAATAAAAAGGTTCATATCTTTCGGTATGTGACAGAATCCACCTTCGACAGCTACATGTGGCAGTTGATCGAAAATAAACAGAAGTTCATCTCCCAGATTATGACGAGCAAAGCACCGGTCAGAAGCTGCGAAGATGTGGACGAAGCGGCACTGCCCTATGCAGAGGTTAAGGCACTGGCAACTGGAAATCCGGCAGTAAAAGAAAAGATGGCACTGGACGTGGATGTGGCAAAACTGAAACTTTTAAAAGCCAATCACATGAATAACCAGTACCGTCTGGAAGATGATATTGCAAGAAATTTTCCACAGCAGATTGCAAAATTGACCGAGACTATTGATAGCTACAAAGCGGATATTGCCCATTATCAGGAGCATAAAATCACAGATCCAGAACAGTTTTCCATGGAGATCAGCGGCAAAGTATTTACAGAAAAGAAAGAAGCAGGAGCGGCACTACTGGCAGTCTGCAAGGACATGAAAGCAGTCGATGCAGCAATGGATATCGGAAACTATCAGGATTCAACATGAGAATCCAGTTCGACAGCTGGAGTAAGGAGTTTATCCTGTCTGTGAAGCATGAATCGGTATCGAAAGTTCATCTGGGAGCAGATGCCCTGGGAAATATCACCCGTATCAATAATCTTTTGGAAAGCTATCCGGAGAAACTGGCAGAAGCGGAGCAACGATTGGAAACGGTACAGGAGCAGCTTACAAATGCCAAAGAGGAAGTTGGAAAGCCATTCACAAAAGAAGAGGAACTGAACCAGAAACTGGAGCGACTGTCAGAACTAAATGCTTCTTAATATGGATGAACGGGAAGACACAGAAGCAGAGCAGTCAGAATCGAAAGAGAAAGAAGAACGACCGGCACGTGGTTCTATCCATGAGAAATTGCAGATTTATAAAGAAAAAAGCCAGCGGGAAAGGTGAAACTGGCAGGGAAACCAGAAAACGGGACTTCGGTCTGGAATAAAGAGGAAAGATGGCATAATTTGGTAGAAGAAGGTTCTGTCGGTTATGCCATTTTTTAGAACACAGGAGGAATTTATATGGCAAGAAACAGGATAACGGGTAGAGAAACACAGAAAATGCAGGAATACACGCAGGGACAGATCAGTCAGGCAGAGCGTAGAGGCATAGAATTTCCAACAGATGTAAAAGAACAGCTTTTTGAATATGCGAATCTGATCGGTGAGGAAGAGAAAGTTAGGACTCTGGTAAGAAATCTAGCAGATGCAGTGATCCAGGCAGATGAAGAAGGGGTAGAGGATCTACTGGATGATGCAAGAATGGATATTCAGGATCTACCAGATCCACCATAGGTAAGCTGGAATTACGTGATTATGGATATACAGCAGAAGACATGGTGCCGCTTAGAAAAGAAGCAGCTTTGGATTATCACAGAATGGGTTCTAAGATTTATTGCCTGGGCAGCGATGGCAGCAAGGGAGAGTATGCAAGTAAAGAAATGATACAGGCGCATGAAGGTCTGTTTGGCATGGAATCGCAGATGTGGGAACGGATAGAGGAGAATGACCTGGATTATGCCGATGAAGATTTTGGAGCATTTCAGGAGCCTATGAGTGTCATTGAGCAGGAAGAAGCACTGAAATTATACGATGCCGGAGCAGATATCTATCTGATTACCAATTTTTCATCACCAATCTATGTCACGGAACGCATGGAAATTGAACGAGGACCGGAGCATTATCAGATGTCTATGACAGAACTGGAGCGTTTCCGTAACCTGGAATGGGAAATGCAGAAATATCCGCAGATTCAGTCTTTGAAAGAGGCAAACCTGTTGTTAGGAACAAGGCGAACCTTTGGTATTTATCAGATCAAGGACGATTCACCGGGCGAAAACTATGCATTTATGAATATGAGTTTATTGAAAATCATGGTATGCAGATAAAAAAAGAAGATTATAAGCTGGTCTATGTTGGAGAATTACTGGGAAATACGTCACTGGATGATATTTTTGAAAGGTTCAACATTGATAGACCGGAAGATTTCCGTGGGCATTCCCTGTCTGTCAGTGATATCATAGTTCTGAATGACGGGGAAAAGTAACCGCTCATTTTGTAGACAGTATCAGTTTTGAACAGCTGGATTCTTTCCTGAATCTGGAAGAACAGGTTCTTAGTGAACTGGCATATGAGGTAGGAGAACGTTACTTTGCTATTCAGAGAACAGAAGAAGGATATGATTATTCCTTTTACGATGAAAATTTCCGCCTGATGGATGGTGGCGTCTATGAAAATGGTGAAATTTCTATTGAAGAAGCGGCAGAGGAACTTTTGGAAGACGAAGGATGGACTGGAGAACGCATCCGTGGAGACTATGATCGGTTGATGGAGAAAGTAGAAGAAATGGATGAAGTTGTAATGGCAGAGATTCAGAAAAGCCAGGGCGAATATAAGCCATTGGCAAAGGTAGAAGAACTGGAAGAGGCAAATTACAACATGATTGATAACGTCCTCAACAATATGTCACCAAAGAAAGAACCTTATCTGGAATATTTTGCCACAGAATGTGATGAGTTCCATGATATGGGAGCTTATGAAAAAAGTACCGATGTTAATCAGATTGCTGCGGTCTATGAAAAATATAGGGAGAATCCTAAAACTGCGTATCTGGGATGCTCAATGGGAATTATTTATCGTGATCCGGAAGACAGTTACTATGATGAAGCCGAATTTGCGATCGTTAAAGGGAATACCGTATTCGGAGATCTGATGGATGATGTTCGATTTTATGGAGAACTTGCACTGGTACGGGAAGGGATCGAGAAAATTCATGAAGCATTGCCGGACTACAAGTATGTACCGATGAGGGATGTTCGAGAAGCAATGTATCCTGAGAAAATGACCACAGAACAGCTGGCAGAGGCACTGGATGAGATTGCAGAAGCTTTTGATCCGTATGAGTATCGAGATAATGTGGAGAGGGGAGAAAATACGGTGCAGGAAGTAATGCTGGATTTGAGAAGTGGAAATATTCATTCCTATATTTCATATCTGAAGGATATTGTAGACGAAGAATGCGATCTGTCTGTTCGTGCAGGAGTATTGATTGAAAGACTGAAAGCCTATGAACCTGAACTTCCAAAGGATATGGAACCAATGGTGTATGTAAACTATTGTGAAGAAAGTGATCTCATGAATCCAAGATGTCAGAAGCTGTCTGAGCTGGATGCAAAAACAGCAGAAATGGATAAAGAATGGTATGCAAAACGTGATCCGAAGACAGAGGAACCTACAAAAATTGCAAAGATATATGTGACTGTATATTATGCGGAAAAAGGTGAACAGATGCTGCATCATTTTAAGAAGTCAATGGATATTGGAAATGGACATGGCGGTATTGTGAGTCAGTTGAAGTATGATAATGAAATGAAGCTTACAGATGAGTATTGGATCAATTACCAGAAAGGCAAAGGAAGTGAAGAGTTCCAAAAGTATATGGAAGATCTGACAGACATGCAGAATCATGTGCTTCCGTATCTGCAGAGTTTTTTGCAATCTGGAGGAAAAAGGTGTGAAGGAGAGACGAGAACAGCAGATAGCAGAAAGATATGAAGGAAGAGCAGATGAGAGGGTAACAAGTACCGAAGCGAATGAAGTTGTTAAGGATGTAGGAAAAACAGATAGAAAACCGGCACAGCAGAAGCAGGCGGTAGATGGAAAAGATAAGAAATTATCCATTCATGAACGGCTTGAGATCAATAAGAGGATTATTCAAGAAAAGCAGGGAAAAGATAAAACGGAGAGAGGAGTTGATTTGGGTGTAAGGACAGTGTAGAATAAGCAGAACGAGTCGGAGGTCATGGATGATAACGTGGCTTCCGGCTTTATTGCGTATTGTCGGAAGAATTATAAATGGTATAATGAATGTAAATGCGATAAAAGAATGTCGCCTGTTATGCGACTTCCAAATGAGAAAAGTGTGTTATTCTGAGATCAAACAAGAGGCTAATAGAGTCAGGAGGATGACATTATGAGTAAAAAAGGATATAGCAGACCAGGATTCTTTGGATCCATAAACCATTATGATGCAAACGGAAAAAAGTAGGCGAGAGCAGACCAGGATTCTTTGGTGGTATGAACGACTATGATGCAAATGGAAAGAAAATCGGACATAGTTCGCCTTCCTTTTTGGTGGCATGAATCATTATGATAATAACGGGCACAAAATAGGTGAGAGTCGTCCAGGATTCTTTGGCGGTTTAAACCATTATGATGACAAGGGGCATAAGCGGGGGCATAGCAATCCAGGATTTTTAGGTGGATTCAATCATTACGGTTAAAACTGCACAGAGAGCAGCACAAGCGGCAAGGGCTGCGGCAAAAGCCGCCGTGGTTACGGTAAAGGCGATTGCCAAAGCGACCGCACTTGCCATTAAAGCGATTATTGCCGGAACGAAAGCCTTGATTGCCGCTATCGCCGCAGGCGGCTGGGTGGCGGTTTTGGTTATTATCGTGATTTGCCTGATTGGTATGATCCTCGGCTCAGTATTTTGGCATTTTCTTCTCAGACGAAGATTCCGGCACTGGAATGAGTATGCAGACCGTTGTGCAGGAAATCAATACCGAATACAATACCAAGCTGCAAGAGGAAAAGAACTCGGTATCCTATGATGTTCTTGAAATGAGTGGCAGCAGAGCCGTTTGGAAAGAGGTGCTTGCCGTTTACTCTGTAAAAACGAATACGGATCAAGATAACCCCCAAGAGGTTGCCACAATGGACGATGGCAAAAAGCAACTCTTAAAAGACATCTTTTGGGAGATGAATCAAATATCTTCCCGAACAGAGAGCAAGACCGAAACAGTTATTACCGAAACCGATGACGGACACGGTAATATCGTGGAAACTGAAAGCACGGTCACACAAACCTATCTGTATATTACCGTCAGCCACAAGACTGCCGAGGAAATGGCGGCGCAATATGGTTTTAACGAAGAACAGAAAGGCTACCTCGCTGAACTGCTTGCAGATGAAAACAATTACCTTTGGTCACAGGTGCTTTACGGCATTACAGGCGGCGACGGACAGATCGTGACCGTTGCACTCTCTCTGGTTGGCAATGTGGGCGGTCAGCGTATTGGTCGTGGTACGGTTTTAACTCCCGTGTAGAATGGTGTGCTTGCTTTGTATCTTGGTGTGCCAACGAGTGCGGCTATATCGACGCTGGAGTTATCCCAAAATATGCAGGCTGTGTCAACGGAGTACAATGGTTTAAGGATCGTGGACAATGGCTGGATGGCAGCGCCGAGCCTGCCCCCGGAATGATTATTTTCTTCGATTGGGCAGACGAAAGTGGTCAGGATGGATTATCCGACCATACGGGTATTGTTCAAAAGGTCGAAAACGGCAAGGTTTATACGGTCGAGGGCAACTCCGGCGACAGTTGCCGAGTCAATGAGTATTCTATCGGTTATTACGAGATTCTTGCTACGGCGCACCTGCCTATTAAAATACACAAGCCGCCTGCATTTTGCAGGCGGTTGGATTACATATCAGAAAGATATTGTGCCGGTTTGAAAACTAAAAGTCTCAAAATACAGACTTAATAATTGCGATTTCACTCTCAAAGTGCTATAATACAAACTATATTTGGGTGGAGGTGCGGAAATGAAAGTACGGTACAACAAACTTTGGAAACTTCTGATTGACAAGGGAATGAAAAAGAGTCAATTACGAGAAGCGGTCGGGGCAAGCAAAAGTACATTTGCGAAACTCGGAAAAAATGAAAATGTTACCCTTCCCGTGCTGTTGAATATATGCGAATACTTAGAGTGTGATTTTGGCGACATAATGGGAAGCCGTACCCGAAAATGAGGTGTAGGATCAATGAACAAGAAGATTTTAATTGTGGATGACGAAAAAGAAATCGTTGATCTGCTTGAAGTGTATTTGAGTAACGATGGTTATTCAGTATATAAATGTTATAATGGGTTAGAGGCGATGAAATGTATCAAACAGTCGCAGATTGATTTAGCGATACTTGATATTATGCTGCCGGATATTGATGGTTTTCGACTTTGCCAAAAAATTCGGGAAAAGTTTTACTTCCCTATTATTATGCTTACCGCCAAAATTGAGGATAGCGACAAGATTATGGGGCTTACGATTGGTGCGGATGATTATATAACGAAACCGTTTAATCCTTTAGAGGTTGTGGCAAGAGTAAAGACGCAATTAAGGCGTTATCAGAGCTATAACAGTCCTAATTTGAGCCAATCCGAAGAAAAAGACGAGTATGACATCAGAGGTCTACTGATAAACAGAGTCAGCCACAAGTGCTACTTGTATGGCAAAGAAATAGCCTTGACTCCGTTGGAGTTTTCTATTCTGTGGTATCTGTGCGAACATCAGGGTAAAGTTGTCGCCTCGGAGGAATTATTTGAAGCCGTGTGGAAAGAAAAGTATCTTCGCAACAGTAACAATACGGTAATGGCGCACATTGGGCGGCTTCGGGAAAAATTGAATGAACCTTCAAAAAATCCGAAGTTCATTAAAACTGTTTGGGGGGTAGGGTATGAAATTGAATAAAAAAGAAAAAAACTATCTGCTCTCTACCTTGTTCAAAGGGTATGTAATTCAATGTGCGATTTGCTCTGTGCTTATTTTTGGCGGTACTTTTCTTTTAGGAATTATGGCAGAGGAAATTCTCCGCAAGTATGTTTTGTATTATTACTTGTATTACAGAACAGTATATCTTTATATAGTGGCTGTAATCGTGTGGGGTGGCTGTATTATATACATGACATACCTACTTTTGAAAAAAGTAGTCGCCTATGTGTACGAGGTACAGGCTGCGACAGGAAAAATGTTCGATCAGAATGTCAGTTACATTGAAATGTCCCCGGAGTTGAGTGAAATCGCCGCTAACATCAATCAGTTAAAACAAGAGGCTGAAAGTAATGCAAGGCTTGCAAAAGAAAATGAGCAGCGAAAAAATGACCTGATTATGTATCTTGCACACGATTTGAAAACACCGCTTTCTTCTGTAATCGGGTATCTTACTTTACTGCGTGATGAGTCGCAAATCTCAAAGGAACTTCGAGAAAAGTACCTTTCAATCACTCTTGGTAAGGCAGAACGGTTAGAGGATCTGATTAACGAGTTTTTCGAGATAACACGATTCAATATATACGATATTACATTACAATACACGAAAATCAATTTAACTCGCCTGCTGGAGCAACTTGTATATGAATTTAAGCCTATGCTCAAATCAAAGAATTTGCAATGTAATCTTTGTGTTGATGATGATATAATGCTTCGATGTGACGCAGACAAAATTCAGCGTGTTTTTGATACCTTTTGAGAAATGCGGTTATCTACAGTTTTGAAAATACGGATATCACGATCAGCGCACAATGTCAGGAAGATACGGTCAGCATTATTTTTTGTAACCACGGCGATACTCTGCCGGAAGAAAAGTTAAACAGGATTTTCGAGCAGTTTTATCGGCTTGACGCAGCGAGAAGTACAAGCAGTGGAGGAGCTGGATTAGGTTTGGCGATTGCAAAGCAGATTGTTGAACTACACAATGGTACAATCGTTGCAGAGAGCCAAGAGGATCAAAACAAGTTTTCAATTACTTTGCCGTTGGCGTAGGAAAATTGTAAGAATTTGCATAGAAAAAAAGAGGAATATCTTACGAGCAATCAAGAAAATACGGGCTTCTGTTTTGGTACAATAAAAGTATCAAGATAGAGGCTCGTATTTTTGTGATACAGCATAAGGAGGAATGATGAAGTTGCTAAGAAAACAAATGCTGCTATGTTCTATTTTGTTTCTTGTATTTACGCTATCTGCCTGCTCTGCAATTGGGCAGACAGACGAAAACAATCTTACAGATAGCGCAACATCCGCAGAAAAAACGGTATCAGTTGTACGAGGGACAATTACTCCAACCGTTTCAACGCAAACGACTATTGTTCCGGCAGTACCGTTTATTATTTTCTCACCCGAAAATGGCATATTTAATACAGCGGTAGAATTAGAAGAAAAAATCACTGCCGGGCAAATTATTGGAACTGTGAACGGCAAAGAATTGAAATCTCCGGTGGATGGTACAATTACCTCTATTGCCCCATCCAATGAAAGCGTACCGAGTAATTATCCCGTAGCGATAGTGCATTATACAGGATTTGCCCTCAATGTAGAGGCAGATAATTTTTTGAGTACCTTACCGGAGTATGCAGAGTTGAAAGCAAAATTTCAAGTATATGATGGTGTAGGACCAACCGATATGATTGCCGTGGTGTCGCCTGCCGCAGATGAAAATGCGTTTACGGGAATCGTGCCGCAAGAGGGCATTCTGCAATGCTTGATCAGTCAAACAGTCGATGTGAAATCGGGGCAAAGTGCAACGGTAGTCATAACGGCGACAACGAGAAATGATGTCCTTATATTGCCGCTGTCGGTAATAGCGGGTAGACAAGGGACGGGATTGGTTACTGTAATTACTCCGAATGGAGAAAGAGTGGAAACAAAAGTGAACATTGGGTGTGACAGACGGAGCCAATATAGAAATACTGTCCGGCTTAGAGGAGGGCGATGTAGTTTCTGCTACTCCGCCAAACCTTGATCCGAGGGGGATTTGATAAAATGAAAGGAATTTCCGAAAAGACTTTAATCAAAATAAAGGATTTGAAAGCAAGCGTCAAATTGAATAATGGCGATATGCTGACAACAGTAACCAACGCTAATATGGAATTGCAACGAGGGCGCAGTTATGCCATTGTCGGAAAGTCCGGCTCAGGCAAAACAAGCCTTATATCCATTATTGGCTTGTTAAATCGGGAATATGAGGGCGAGTACCTTTATGATGGTATATCTATTTCTGCTTTGAAAGACCGTGATCTGTCTATACTGCGAGCCAATAATATCGGATTTGTATTTCAGAACTACTCTCTGATTAAGCACTTGCGGGTATGGGAAAATATCGAATTACCCCTACTCTATGCCAAAAAGTCGTTTACCGCCAAACAGCGTCACGAGATAATTACAGGCTTGCTAAAAAAGTGTCGGCTTAGAAAGCAAGGAAAATGATTACCCAATCAATTTGTCCGGCGGTGAACAACAAAGAGTTGCAATCGCAAGGGCGCTTGCAGTATCTCCGGAAGCATTTTATGTGATGAGCCTACGGGAGCGTTGGATAAAAAGACGGGAACGCAGATTATGGAACTGTTGCACAGCGTCGTAAAAGAAAATGGAATTATGCTGCTGTTGGTTACGCACGATCCTGATATTGCAGATACCTGTGATACGATTTTTGAAATGGATGGAGGGAGGATAACTTGTGCTAAAATGATACTTAAAGACCTTCGTCTGTCTCCACTTAGAAGTATTCTGACAAGTGTTTCAATGCTTGTAGGCATTATCGCAATGCTTGGATCGGTATTAGTTGGTACGCTTGGACGGGAGTATTTGATTTCCGTAAACGCACAGGTATATGGCTGGTCACCTACTTACTCATTCGTGATAACGGAATCCGATTTTCACGATAGAAATAAAATGGAACAATTATTCCAGAGATTTGAAGCCATTGATGATGTAGCCGCTGTTACTTTTTCTATGGGAGAAGATATTCGATTTGCACCAATGAAAGATTTAACGCCAATACCGCCGAATGATGTTTACCAAAACCTGATGGCTTTTGATTTAGTTTGCACCACGGAGGCATATAGTCAAGTCTATAATCTTCCAATGACATCCGGTAGATGGTAGAGCCTTCGAGTGAGGGCGGCTCGCTTGAAGTGGTCATAAACAAAGAAGCTAAAAACTATTTTAATGATTCGCCCTATGCTGCAGGAAATGTAAAAAGCACACTTTCGTTAACCCCATTCAATATTGTCGGAGTAGTAAACGATGGCAGGGATTTTCCGACTATCTATGCGGATTCTGCGGCGATCCTCAATTTCGCACCAGCAATGTGGCAAGTACAAAATGCAAATGTGTATTGGCATCCCACAACAGGACTGACAATCGAACAGATACATTCTGCCCTTGGCGACATTTTGACTGATACCATTGGCGGTTACTGGGAAAGTGCTGGGCGGAGTGATATTGGAGATACCTATGATTCGGTATTGTCCATACTGCAATTAGGGCTTTTGGTTACTTCGCTTTTGTTGCTGTTTGTTTCCGTATTAGGCAGATCAATATCGGACTATCTTCATTGGAACAGCGCACACATGAGTTGCTGATCCGCAGAGCGATAGGTGCTTCACGAACAAATATTGTGGCATTGGTTTTAGGCTCACAGTTGATTTTATCAATATTCGTTTGCCTTGCAGCTATTTTGATTTCGCTGATTTTGGTGCATTGTATTGGAGCGTTGCTCCCTGTGGATTCCCCGGTGGGAACACCGAGTTATCCAATCAGCGTTGCTGTTGTTGCAGTTGCTGTGTCTGTGCTTACAGCATTATTGGGCGGATTATTACCAGCATTGAAAGCAGCAAAATTAGAGCCTGCATTGGCTCTTAGATAATAAAACTCAATTCAAGGAGGAAACAAAATGAAACGAACAATCTCAAAATCCGAAAGACCGTACAGACTGTTATTGTGTGTTATGATTTCTTTGCTGGTGATTATGCTGGCAGGCTGCTCCACTTCTTCGGACTCCGACACAAACACAAGAGGTTTCACGGACTTTGCTACCATTGAAGAAGAATACCTAACGACCATTGAGATGTTGAATTGGCCGGAGGGCTTTACGCCGCCTGATGCTTTGGAAGGCGAAGATACGGGAGCGTCTTTTCAGATAGGATATGGCGATACAAGAGCATCTAACCTTTGGGAATATTCTTGGATGCAGGAATGGCTTGATACTTACAATACGGATTCGGAAAGGGCGGCAAAAGCCTTAGCTGAACTCGAAAAAGCCTTTGATATGCCTTATATGGGAACAGATCGCTGTGATGACGCCACACGCAAATATCTTCGTGATAATATTGATAAAGCTAAGTTGGGAGATCCGTCTGGATTTACAGAGTGTATTCAGGCAAATTATGCCGATTAAAAATGGCACATAGGAGTTTTGGTGTTGGGAGGTGAGCACATATATGCAGAGAAAACGCCGTAAGAAAAAACGATTTGGAGTATTTTTGTTTTTGCTTGTAGTTGTATCGGCATAGGTATAATGTTTGTGCCGTGGGCAATGCAGCCGGAAAATTTCAGAGAGGTAAAGAATAAAATAAATGGTTTTCTCTACAAAGAAGATTTTCCTGACTCTTATAATGCAAAATCGCTGATTTTGGTGGATTGTTCTGATGATGAAATATTTGTTTCAAAAAACGAGAACGAGCCACAAATTCCTGCAAGTTTAGCCAAGCTGTTTGTTATTGAGTATGCGTCAACTTTAGCAGACCTTGATAGTATCGTTGTTGCAGACTATGGTGCTATTTCACTCACGAAACCTGGCTCGTCTGTTGCTCAAATCAAGGAAAAAGAATACTTTTACACAATCTATTTGCGGCAATGTTAGTACCGTCAGGGAATGACGCAGCTTATGTGGTTGCTGATTATTGTGGAGGATTACTTTCGCCGCAAGCAGAAAGCTGTCAAGAGCGTGTGAGGATTTTCATGGAGAACTTAAACCTGCATTTGCAACAGCAGGGTACTTAGACACAGTTTTATATGATCCGAGTGGTTTTGATATGGAGGCACTTACCACCACTTTAGATTTGAAAGAAGTAGTATATCGGTTGTTGGAATACTCGTGGTTTAGAGAAATTGTATCTCAAAACACTTATACGGCAACACTGCCTGATGGCAGTACACAAATATGGCAGAATACAAACGCCTTCCTTGATCCGACATCCGAATATTACAACGAAAATGTATGCGGAATTAAGACTGGCTCTCTGTCTGACGACTATAACTTGATTGTGCTTTATCAGCAGCACGGAAAAGAGTTTTTGATATGCAGTTTAGGCTCTCAGTCCGATTCCTCTCGTTATGACGATGTGAATTTTATTCTGAAAACGATTGATGAATCGTATTATCTCACGCAATAAATCTTATGTTGTCCAAGACAAAAAAACTAACCAAGGGGGGTGATAATATCGGACGAATCGTAATAATGGAGTTCAAAGCACAAGACTCAACAGCCTTTGACGATATGCTGGCTTTTGTAAAACAGCACCCTGATTTTGAAAAATTAGAGATTTCATATGAGCCGACATTATCCCTTTCCGGCTTAGAAATCAATTTGAGCCGGCGCAGAGTTATCAATAACGGTCAGGAAATTGAACTGACCGTCAAAGAGTACGATATACTCTGCTTGCTCGCAGCCAATAAAGGTCGTGTTCTTACATACGAGCAGATTTATGATAAGGTGTGGGGCGAAATATCAGCAGGCAATGAAAAGGATACCGTAGGCTTTCACATTCGGAATCTTCGTAAAAAACTTTGTGATACAAACTCTCACTTTTCCATAGATAGTGTTCGTGAGATCGGCTACCGCTTTAACAGTCAGTAAGCAGTCCCTCGTAGTTCATAATGAATTGCGAGGGATTATTCATTTTCTAAGACGGTATGTCGGAATTTGATAAATCCCTGCAAATGTTGATTTTATACGACTGTTAAGAGCAATATCGTGTCTAAACTTGCGACTGGACTTTGCATTTTCTACGAGTTATCTTCGTAATATCTCGGCATTATACTACTGGAATGTTTATCATAAACAGGGCATGATTTATGGCAGAATGGGCAGTCGTTCTCGTGCCATTTATTAGGTCTTGCTTGGATACGAATATGTTTAACTCCATTCTTATCAGAGTAAAGATTACAATTTTTTATAACTGTGTTCTTGACATTAAGGACACTTTTGCATAATGTATTAACTGAAGCCACTTGTGAATACTCCTTTTGTGTTTTTCTTCGCAGTTAATACATTAAAGGACACAAGTGTTTTTTCAATATGGTGTTGTTAATTTATGGTGTTAGGCTTCCACCATTATGCCAGAAGCCTCATATAAATTTATTGGGAAGAGTTACCGATCAAGTTTTCTCAGAATCCGAAGAATGGGATATTGATACGGTGTCAGAAACTATTGCATCGGAATATGAAAGAGCAACGAATCTTTCGATAAATAAAGAGAAGCAGAATTTGCCAATAGAAGAAAAACGAACGATAGATGTTAAAGAAATACGAGAATGGCTGAACTTTATTATTACGATTATATCAGTTGTTTTGGGAGTTACGAATTCTTCAGCAACAACGATAAATAATTACAATTATACACAACAAGTCAATAATTATTACATCGTTGGAATGGGATATGATGCGAAGGAGCTAAATACGACTAAATATAGAATCGTTAATAGAGAATCTATTGTACGACTGAAGCATGACTGCCATTCGATTGTAATTGAAAAGCTTGAGGAAGGGAAAGTTGTTAGAATTATAGATAAATATAAAAAGTGGCGACAGATAATTGGGAGAATGAAGATGGTGAAGAATGTATGGGTGGATTCAAAATTATAGATTAACTGAGTTTAAAGTGCTAGAAATAAATGATGTATATTTGATGAAATAGAATCTATAAGTGAAGGAAGTATTATGTGTGGTAGATATTATATTGATTCTGATATGGCAGATGAAATCGAAAAAGTAGTGCATGATATAGACCAACGAATCCGGCAGGAACATTTTGCAGGAGATATTTTTCCAACCAATGTAGCATCG
>ENA-OQLB01000897-OQLB01000897.1-human-gut-metagenome-genome-assembly--contig:-NODE-897-length-14615-cov-2.436154_pt1 | contig 14615 bp, 16 predicted proteins | sample MGYA00242656_ERZ504813 | MGnify/ENA primary metagenome ERZ504813 (study PRJEB26092, sample SAMD00036388) | human gut metagenome | host: Homo sapiens | study: EMG produced TPA metagenomics assembly of... | reverse complement strand
TCCTTCCCAGCCTGGACACCAGGGCAAGCAATCGTTCCAGGCTGGAGGGACACGGGATCAGCCGATCGATGGCGGCTTTCAGCTTTGCCTTGTAGCTGGTGCCGTTCTGTGCGGCTGATGCTCAATGTAGCTCTTGCCTTATCCCGGCAGACGATGACGGACAAGCCGTGTTCTTTGCACAGCCGGTCGCTGGCCCGGCGTATCTCGTGATAGCTGCGCTTGTTGGAATGGTAGTGCTTGTGGTCGGTGAAGCTGACCGCATTGAAAATCAGGTGATTATGGACGTGATCCTTGTCAATGTGAGTGGTGAGGACAAATTCATATTTGCCGCCCAGGACCTCCCGTGCCAGTTCCATGCCGATCCGGTGGGCTTCCTCTGGCATGACCTCCCCAGGTTCAAAGGCTTGGATCAGGTGACGGCCCAGGTGTGTGCCCTTGTCGATGGAATGGCGGCGTGTCCATTCAAATTCAATGTCGGCGGTCTCGGCGGCGCAGCCGAAGGAGGACACCAACAGCTTCCCGTCCGTCTTGTCAGGATTGCAGATATAGTCAATCGCAGCTTTCAGCGTTGACTTAATAGGATGCGTCTTTGTAACTGCCATATCTGATCCAGCCTTTCCCGGATTTCCTCCATGTCGGCCTGATAGGTGGGGCCTCCGGCGTTGACCCGCTTGGCAATCTGATTGATGTTCCGCCAATGGCGGACAGAAGTTTGTTCATCTCCTTAATGTCCCTGGTGTCCACCTGGATGATATATCCGTCAATCGCCATCTTCCGCAGGTAGGCGCCGATCCGCTTTGTCTGGAGCTGGGCCATCTTCTGTTCCATCAGTTCCTTTTCCTCGGCGGTCACATAGAACTTCACCTGGATATTTCGTTTTCGGTTTGCCATCGTGGTATCTCGCCTCTTTTCGTATCAGGTTTGGGATGTTCCCAACAAGCATTTTCGGGTTTAGGGAGAGGGTTCCCTAAAGCCAAAAATCGCAAGCGGGTACTCGTTTGCTGTGCTTGCTATCTACTCCATACCCCCACCGAAAGGCGGTATTTGTTGCGCGTTCCTTTGATTTTGGACGCAAAAAAAGATTGCAGCCGCCATGCGCTGCAATCTCCCGATTTCTCATATTGTGAGGTTAATCCTCTGCTTTTTCGACTTCCGTTATCTCCCTTGCTGTTGCGGTTACAATCCGTATGCCTTTATCGCTCATACCGTCCAGCAGCGCGTCAAGCTGCCGCCGCCCGGTGGATTTCTCCGCATTGCTGTTCGGGAAGAAAAATTGATCTACCGAAATATGATACCGGGTTACAAGGTCATAGAATACCTGTAAACTCGGCTGTTGTCCCTTGTTCTCGATATTCGCAAGGTAGCGCGGGGAAATATATAACTCGTCGCTTACCTTTTTGCGGCTCTCGCCGTATTCATTTCTCGCGGCTTTTATAGCTGCCCCGAAAGCCTTAAAGTCGTACAATGGTACGGGTCTTTTTGCCATTTTCATTCACCCTGTTACATTTTACAGTTCACCTTTCTTTTTGGATATGTCCACACAATTCATATCATTAGGTTAAATACTTCCTGTTGTGTATTGACAGTAGACTGATTTTCTGATAAAATAAAATTTATGTAAAAGGAGGCGGCGTTTATGTTGCATAGCATGCGTATTAGATAAGCATTGAAAAAAAGGATTTTCCCATTTTCAACATGGGCTTTTTTGTCATGCTTATTTTGCGGATGCTATACAAAAAACTAACGACGTATAGATATAGTATAGACATAGTGCAAGCTATGCCTTAGTTTTGTTGTACTGCTCTGTGCATTATAAATGCAGGTCAATGCTCATGTTGAGGATTGACCTGCATTTTTTGTGTAAAAAGGACGAGTGAAATATAATGCTTAAAAAATATTGGATAAAATGTCCGATTTGTAACGGAAAGACGAGAGTTCAAGTATTTCATAATACTGTATTAAAAGATTTTCCTCTTTTCTGCCCTAAATGCAAATTGACGCATATCATTGATGTAGAAAAATTAGAGATTGTAATCAAAAATACAGAAAAACAAACTTTTATTATTTAGAAGAAAGGATATAAAAATGAAACGTTTACCTAAATATACGCCTGCGGAAGTACGGAATGATCCATACGGATTTACTTACAAAGAAATGTCGGAAGTTATTGGCGAGAATGAAGCAAAAGCCTTATATGAAGAATTATATAAGCAATTACCACGCAAAAAAAATCTATCAATGTTGGTAAAAAATATTTGCAAAAGCAGTGATACTGAAAAGTATGTTTACGAACTGAAAGACAACAAATACATTGAAACGGTTTTTATCAAGCGGCGAGATGGTGGAACTGTTTGCGTGAGCACACAAGTCGGTTGTCCTGTTGGTTGTATTTTTTGTGAGTCCGGGCGAAATGGCTTTGTTCGTAATCTAACATCGTCAGAAATCGTACAACAGATTATATTGTTGCGTCGAAAAGTAAACCGTATCGTTTTTATGGGTATGGGAGAGCCTTTATTCAATTATGACAACTTGATAAAAGCAATCCATATTCTCCGAGATAGATATGGGCTCAACTTTCCAACCGACGGCATTACCATATCAACAGTTGGTCCGGTCGATCAATTAAAAAAATTGCGCGAGGAACATCTTAAAATTCAGTTGACAATATCTTTACACGCAGCAACACAATCTGCAAGAAATCGTATTATTCCTCACATGCGCATATATGCTATTGAAGATGTTGTTAAGCAAGCCTTATCCTATTCTGAAAGGCATAATCGCAAAATTGTCTTTGCGTATTTGCTTTTACCGGGTATAAATGACCGGCCCTCAGATGTAAGACAACTTGCAAAATGGTTTCGGGGCAAAAAAGTTATGATTAACGTGTTACAATACAACCCAACAAGCAATTCAAGAATTAAAGCACCACAGAAACGGGAAATAGTTGCATTCAAACATCAATTAGAGCAAGCAGGACTTGAAGTTACTATGAGAGTTTCTCATGGCAGAGAGATTAACGCGGCTTGTGGACAGTTAGCTAACACATATAATAAATTCAAAAAAAAATGATTAAAAGTGCCAGACGCATAGACGCAGAGCCGATAACGCATTAGGTCAAAAAACCTATGTGTTATCGCTTTTTTATTTAATATTGCGCAAAAGCCGCTGTTCCCTATTATAGAATGGATTGCGGGTAGTGTATTAAAGTCGCCCTTTTTTAAGGATACGGCGGTATCGGGGAGGTATCGCCGTGTCCATTTTTATTTACTGTAACCCGCCTAATGCTTTGCGGTCAAAAAAAGCTATGCTCCGCAAGCGGGATATTCCGGCTATGAGTATGAACTGTCAATACATCTAAATACTTCTTACATTTCCTTTGCGCTCGTCCGCGTCTTGCGGACGGGCGCATTTTGCTTTTTTCAACTTTTTTCTGAAAAGCGCACTCAAGAGCCATCTCCCGAACGGGTACGGAGCGAAAGGGGCAGAGAGGACAAGCCCTTAACTCCCGTCCTCTACTCCACGCGGGAAGGAGGTGAACTCTATGGAGCTATCTTCTTCCGACAAGGAAAGAATACAACATCAGTACGACGCATTAGCAAAGAAAACTTTGGTTGGCGAAGCGAAAAGCCACCGCCGCACTCTTGCGAAACGCGCAGCACGCGAAGTACCTTTTTCGGATTTGAGCGAAAGCGAACTCGCGCAGCTTTTCACAACGGACGAATACGAAAGCGATTATTTCCGTTTTCAAGTGTCCGGCTTTGATGTACTCGTCAAAAATGAACTGCTTGCCGAAGCCCTTAACGCTTTGCCCGAAAGGAAACGCGACATTATCCTTTTGTCCTACTTCTTGGATATGAGCGACGCGGAAATTGGCGAACTGCTGAATGTTGTACGCACGACGGTTTTCCGGCACAGGAAATCCGCGCTTGCGAAAATCAAACAGTATTTGGAGGGAAAAGCAGATGATGAATACCGTTAGGAAATCTGAAAATCTGTTGCCGTTCCCTGTCATTTCCGCAGCGGCAAACGGCGACACAACCGCCATGTGCGCGATCTTGAAGCATTACGAGGGTTACATAGCGAAACTTTGTACCCGCACGCTGAAAGACGACGCGGGCAATACCTATTCCTATGTGGACGAGGAAATGCGTAACAGGCTGCAAGTGCGCCTTATTACCCGCACCCTTGCTTTTCATGTAGGATAATCTTTTAGCCCATGCGGGGAGCGTGTCCCCTTTCCACGCTTCCGTTATGGGCTATTTGTCGTTCCGCAAAAGCATATCCGCTGTTGATGTGCTTTTGCAGGCCGACAAAGCCTATTGTTCTTTGACAAAGAAAGCGGCCTTTGGTGCGCAGCATAACAGGCAAACGGGTACATTCCGTCTGTACCGAGCCAGTCGGCGGGTACGCCATGACAGCTTTTCCCCATAGGGGAAAGCCGAGCGAGAACTACCGCGCCGTAAAACAGGTTTAGCAGCTTGTGGGCGACGACATACAAGGCGGCACAATGATACTCCCGCGTTGAACACCCTCAAAGTATTGCGCGGCGCACCCATAAGCATGGGCCGGGGTGAAACTCCCGTGAGGTTGCAGCTAACAACCGCCCGTTTTTGCCTTTTGACGAATATAGTTTATCCATACAGGAAAAGGAGGTTTTTCTAATGGATAAAAAACAGACAATTACAACCGAACGCAAAATAGGGAAAATCACCTATCTTGTTCAAGCGTTGCCGAGTGAAAAGGCAACCGATACAATCCATAAAAAGATTGAGAAACTCATTGTAAAGGATTTGCAGAAAAAGCCCGGAAATCCGGGATTTTTAGCGTCCGAGTAGTGCATTAGGCGGCGGGATATGGTATAATGATAGCAACACATTATACCTGTTTATTCGGCTGTCGGAAAGGAGGACTAATGTTACAGTCGAATAAAATCACCGCCCTTTACTGCCGTTTAAGTCAAGAGGATATGCAAGCCGGAGAAAGCGGAAGCATACAGCACCAAAAAATGATACTTCAACGCTATGCGGACGAACACCATTTTTTGAACACAAAGTTTTTTGTGGACGACGGATTTCCGGCGTGAGTTTTGAGCGCGAGGGGCTGCAAGCGATGTTGCAGGAAGTGGAAGCCGGACGAGTGGCGACGGTCATTACCAAAGACCTTTCCCGTCTTGGCAGAAACTATCTGAAAACGGGCGAACTCATAGAGATTGTATTTCCCGAAAACGGAGTACGCTATATCGCGATCAACGACGGAGTTGACACAGCGCGGGAGGATAACGAGTTTACCCCCTTGCGGAACTGGTTTAACGAGTTTTACGCCCGCGATACAAGCAAGAAAATCCGTGCAGTTAAACAGGCACAGGCGCAAAAAGGCGAGCGTGTCAACGGGGAATATCCATACGGCTATATCCCAGACCCGAACAACCGCCACCACCTTATACCCGACCCGGAAACCGCGCCGATTGTCAAACAGGTTTTCGCTATGTTTGTTAGCGGCGTGCGTATGTGCGAAATCCAAAAATGGCTTGCGGAAAACAAAGTCTTGACGATTGGAGCGTTGCGCTATCAGCGTACAGGACAGGCGCGGTATCAGCGGGCAATGATCGCCCCCTATACTTGGCCGGACAAAACGCTCTATGACATATTAGCAAGGCAGGAATATTTAGGGCATACCATAACCGCGAAAACTCACAAGGTATCCTACAAGTCGAAAAAGACCCGGAAGAACGAAGAAGAACAACGCTATTTCTTCCCAAACACCCATGAGCCGCTTGTTGACGAGGAAACCTTTGAACTTGCGCAAAAGCGGATTGCTACCCGCCACCGCCCGACAAAAGCAGCGGAGATTGATATTTTTTCCGGCTTGCTGTTTTGCGCTGGTTGCAGACATAAGATGTATTACCAACAGGGCGTAAATATCGAGCCGCGCAAGTTTTCCTATTCTTGCGGCGCATGGCGCAACAGGGCAAGGACAGGCAGCGAGTGTACCTCTCATTATATCCGCAAAAACGTACTTCTTGATTTAGTGCTGGAAGATATGCGGCGGGTTTTGCGGTATGTTAAGGAACACGAACAGGACTTTATCTGTAAAGCTACCGAGTACGGCGACATGGAAGCGAGAAAGGCATTAGCGCAGCAGCAAAAGGAACTTTTCAAAGCACAGGCGCGTATGACCGAACTTGACACGCTTTTCCGCAAGCTGTATGAGGACAACGCATTAGGCAGACTGACAGATGAACGGTTTGTGTTTCTAACTTCCGGCTATGAGGACGAAAAGAAATCCCTTGCCGCAAGGATAGACGAGTTACAACAGCAGATCGCAACCGTTACCGAGCGAAAAAGGGATATATCAAGGTTTATTCAGATTGTCGGGAAATACAGCGACATACAGGAATTGACCTATGAAAACGTCCATGAGTTTATCGACCGTATTTTGATACATGAATTAGACCGGGAAACCAACACCCGGAAAATCGAAATCCATTATAGCTTTGTCGGACAGGTTGATACCGAGCAGGAGCCGACGCAAGTTGTCAACCATGACCGCCGCAACATGGTAGATGTAAAAAGTATCGCTATCTAACCCCAGCAAACAACAGCCCGGTCTTTGGAATCCATTTCAAAGTTGAACCAGCATTTTTAAGTCATTGAGTACAGCGTTTCCGATATAGTTCGCTTCATCTATGATGATGACAGGCGTCTGTCGTTTCTCAAGTACGAGACGGTTAATTTCATCCTGGATGATTTTGAAGTTATCGGTCTTGCGGAATGCAGGCTGGGCTCCAAGTTCAGCGGCAAGATTCCGGTAAAAATCATTTACAGTCAGGGTGGAAAGACTGGAATAAAACTACTTTATAAAGGGAAGTATTCAGTCCCGAAGCCCAGTTCCTGACAGCGGTGGTCTTTCCTCTTCCGGCGCTTCCGGTCAGGAGGCCGAAGCCTTTTGTGGTAAGCAGGTAGTTCAGACGGAACAGAACCTCCTTGTATTCCTGTGTTTCTACGAGGACTTCCTTTGAGTTCTTTAGGAAAGGATTAAACTCCAATCCGTATCTTGCAGTGTAATCCATAATCATTCGTCTCCTTTGCATAAGCGTACTTTTTCTCTTTTTATCAATGCGTTTTCGGTTTTATTGAGAAGCCGGATTGGTGTCAGCGTCCCATCAGCTTCCACAATGAAGATTTCTTTCATATCCGGGGAATAGCGCAGGCGGATACGCTGCCGTGCAAAACGATAATCAACTTCGTATTCAATCTGGTCGATGACGATTACACTGTCAGCAGATACCCGGCGTTCAATCTCCAGAAGGAAATTTTGACGGATGTATTCCTCGGAAAGTCTGCGGATCTGCTCCGGTTCCGAAAAGAAACGGTCCTGTGGGGACAGTCCACGGAGGGAAGAATGGGGGGATTGGTTGTATTGCTGGACAAAAGCGTACAGACTTCCCCTTAGTTCTTCCAGTGAATGGAAATCCCGCATATCAAGGGCTGCCATCCACTGATCCTTCATCGTCCGGAACCAGCGTTCAATCTTGGCTTTTCCGGTGGGAGTGTATGGCTGGCAGTAACTGAGTGTTGTACCGATTCTTGCGGCAAGGAGTTCCATTTGCCTGTTTTTGTAAGACTTACCATTGTCAAAGTTGAAAACTTTTGGGCGCCCATACTTTGCTATGGCTGATTTCATAACCGACATCAGGTTGATAAAGTTATCATGATAGAACACATCAATTCCGGTAATGAAGCGGCTGGCATCATCAATCAGGGCAATGATATAGATCCGGTGTTTTTTGCCATCCGAATCTGTAAGGCGGGGACCGACGCTGCTGTCCCCGCACCAGACCTCATTGATATGAGGGCGTTCATAGCGGCGCATATCCTTGTTCGGTGTCTGCCGCAGTTCCGACTGAAGCCGTTTCACAAAGCGGCTGACGGTGGATTCGGATACCTGTCCGTTTATTACAGAGCCATCGGATTTCAGCTGCCTGTAAATAGCGGCCGCAGACATGCGTGGATAGTTGGTCTTGAAATACCGGATTCTCTCCTGAAGTTCTTCGTCAAGCTTGCGGCTCATGCCGGCATCTGAGCGCCCTTTCGGGACGAGACCTTCAAAACCATGGTTCTGATAGTCCAGATACCATTTTTCAATGGTGGCGGGAGCATAATGATGGAGCTTCCCATCGGGTTCCATGAGTCCTTTTGCAGAAATTTCCGTGTAAAAAGCGGTCTTGCTTGGATAACGTTCATCAAGTCCTGCAATAATCGGTGCGATGGCGCCATAGCGCATCAGTGCGATTTCCTGTTGTTTTTCTTGTTTCATAGATTTCATCTGCCTCCTTTTTCTAAAGGATAAGGGATAAAACCAGACCTGTCGTGTAAGGTTATGTTGGCAGGATAAAAAGTTTATTGGAGGTTGATTTAATCTGCATGAACTGTCTGGAAAAGAGGGAAAAGCATCCTGAAATCAGGCTGGGGATATCGGGGAGGTAAAGCCTCATGGAGAGCAGCCGCTGCTTCCAATGTAAGCGGTAGTTCCGGATGATGGATTTCAGGTTGTTTTCATCCACGAGGTATTGTTCTTCCAGTATGTTCCGGAATCCGGTTTCATGTTCATAAGCCTGAATCAGACGGACGTGCAGGGCCAGGGGGATCTGGGAATACGGGACCATGGATGAAAGCAGTAATGCATGGGTATGTCCGCAGATTTTGCAGTACACACGAACAACGGAAAGGGAGAGGATCCTGTCAGCAAGCTGGATGCTGCGTTTATAAGAGCCATGTTTAGGTGAAGGCAGAAACTAAACTTTGGTAGGGGAGGTTTCTGCTTTCTTAATTTCATGGTTACAAAACCATATGATAACACAAGAGGTCTCAGGATAAAACAATTTGATGGAAAATACATCAGATTCCTTTATTCCAAGACCTCTTTTATTACGCCTTAAAGATGAAAAATAAGTTTGTTATAGTGTGCTTGATAATAATATACTTCCCTTCTTCGTTCTGGAACGTCATGCAAAGAGCTTCTCCCTTTTCTCCGGTCTCCCGGTCTTTTGTCATGCATCTTCCAGATCGATCAAAACGCACTGTCTCAACTCTTCCATGTCCTCTGATCCATATACCGGATGTTCTACAACATTCTCTGACTTCGCTTTCTCCATTCCAAGCCGGAAGGCTTTCTGGATTGCTTCGTACTGATCCACGCTTTCTGCATTGATCTGCATGATTTCTTTCGCTGCCATTTCTGGCAACAGTCCATCTTCTTCCAGTGATGCATACTCTCCGATCAGCTTCTGTATACCGCTCATAGCTACCCCTAACGAACTCAGCACGCTCCGCTCTGTTTCTTGATGCTCTTCTCTTGTCATAGTGCCGTTGCCGTATCCGTTGATCCCGGTTGACATCTGGTACTGCGCATATTCCAGACTGTTTAAAATATTCTGTAACTGTGCTTCTGTTTCTGTCATTTCAAAAAATAATTTGCTCATACTTTGTTTTCCTCCTACGCTTCTAACATTTGAATTCGATACATTGGAACTGACGCAAGGATGCCGCCCTTTAAAACTACAATTCCCGATGTTTCCCGAAACTCTATCAGTTCCCCTTCCACCTCATGGAATGTTTCTTCATTCTCCCCAACTCGTTCCCCTGCATCTGCCAAAATGGATACCCATTCTTTCTTGAACAGTAGTCTGCTCTGCTTCATGTTTCGCTTTCCTTTCCAATTCGTTTGCAAGTGCCAGTGCTAATTCTTTCGAGAACTCTGTCTGGTACTTCCTGTAAAATCTGTCGGTATCTTCTACTACTTTCTCCCAGTATTCCTTTGTGTTCTCTACGCTCCAGACTGATTGCATCATTTTCCAATAGTCCTGAAACATTTCAAATTCTTCACTGCCTTTTAATAATTTTACGCTGCCCATCTTTTAATCAAACGGTGTCGGTGTCCGTACCGTCTTGAATCCATCTTTGCTTTTGAGTTCCTCTTCTGTTTCCTGGAATCACATTTCATTTCCATCAAAGCGGTATACAATCTTCCCTAGTTCTCCCTGCCGGTTCTTATCCACTTTCAGACCTTTCCTGGTCTTATCCTCATTGTCCAGATTCCACAACAAAATGATAATGCTTGCATCCTGTTCAATGTCTCCGGCTTCTGATACTTGCAATGACCGCATGGCGCAAAGAAGACGCCGAGCTAAAGCTAAACAAAATAAATGAAAGCACTCCCCGGATCGAGTGCTTTTATTCTCATTGTGGGTAAATTGTGGGTACAGCTTGATTTTTACGCTTGTCTGTGCTACAATTCCACCTGCTGAAAGTGGCGTATTTAAGGCATTTCCAGCAATCAACTATCGTGTGTTCGAGACCTTCCACACGTAAAATAAAACTAAAGGAGATTTTGATCTATGAAAAAAGAAAAAACAATCAGCGTACTGTTTCTGGTACAGTCAGCAATGATCGCTGCGATTTATGTGGTCCTGACCATCGTATTTGCCCCGATCAGTTTCGGACAGATTCAGTTTCGTATCGCAGAAGCACTGACCATCCTGCCCGCCTTCACTCCGGCTGCAATTCCCGGACTCTTTGTGGGATGTCTGATCGGAAATATTTTAGGAGGCGCAATTCTTCCTGACATTATTGTCGGAAGCATGGCAACTCTGCTCGGTGCTATTTTCACCTATCTTCTGAGAAACCGCAGCAAATGGCTCGCACCACTACCGCCGATCATTGCAAATACAGTTCTGATTCCATTTGTTCTTTATTATGGATATCAGATTCTGCTTCCAATTCCATTCCAGATGCTTACCGTGGGAATTGGTGAAGTTCTCTCATGTGGAATATTGGGTATGATTGTCTACACCGCTCTGAATAAATATAAGACAGTTATTTTCCGTCAGTAACAAAAAGGAAGAAGTTCTTTCACAGAGAATAAATTCTCTCAAAGACTTCTTCCTTTTTCTGTTATTTCATATAACCGATAAACGTGTTTCCACTTCCTGCTATCATAGCGCTCATCTGTTCAATCGAAACTGTATTTTGGGATGCTGTATCCGGATCGATGTAAGTGATATCCGTCATACTATATCCTGTCAGCAGGATCGCATGATTGGCATCTGTCATCGCAATGACCGGAAGGCCCTTGTTGATAATATACAGAACCTGTTCCAGACTACATCCGGTCAGGTCTACTTTTTTGGCATTATACGCTGCCATCACCTCTTCACAGGTCTGAAGAGAGGTCTTTCCTTCTCCATTTCCAAACGGTGCTATCTCTGTATCATAAACCAGATCTCTGTTGCCTTTTTCCCATACATATGCCTGTTCTGATGAGATTACTACTCCCGAAATCTGCTCTGCTCTCTGAATTGCATAAGCCGCCTTATCGTAAATCGCAACCAGTTCTCCCATTCCATATACATAGTACTTTTCAGACTTCGACTTGTCATTCAGCGTGATCGTGATCGGCTTTTTCCCCACCACCTGCTTCGGACGCAGGATTTTAGGAACAGTATCGGAAATTCCTTTTTCATAAGTCAGCCGCATCTGCTTTTCTTTTAAATCTGTACTGAAAGCTTCCAGAGTTATACTTTTTGTCTTCTTTTCTTCGTTACTGCTGATATAATCCTGACTGGTAACTGTATAAGTCTCTCCTGATTTTACAACCCTGTTCAGAGTCATCATATTTTCTTCAATAAATACATCGGATATATAAATCTGATCTGCTGAGTATGTCTTCATCACTTCATTTTCTGAATTTCTGATCTCCAGCTCATACATCGGGAACAGTTCCCCTCCCGCTGCCGTATGACCGACATCTTCCTGCCGCAGATATCCATACACAAAATCTGATCCGATAAATCCAAGCGGTCTGATTGCTTCCCCTGATTTTGCGGCTACAGCATTTTCTTCATCTGTTTTCAGATTCAATACCTTGATTTCCTGTGCGGTATTGATCGTTCCTGACGTCTGGTATGCGATCAAATGCCCGTCTGCAGACACCGTATACTGCCCTTCTTCCAGATTTTTTGCCAACACTGTCTGCTCATCCTTTGTCAGATCTATCTTGTAAAACTTTCCGCCTGCCAGAATATACAAAAGATTCTGATCCTGATTGTAATACACCATTTTTCCAAGCTCTTCCTCTGCGATTGCAAATGATTTTGTACTTGGAATAAACGCTTTTTCCTGTACTACATTTTTTTCAATATCATAATAGTAAATATCAACTCCGACTTCTCCCTCATGTGCTCCGCGATTCATATACCCATAAACTGCAAACGCAGTACTTCCATTCTTTTCCACACTGATGATCCGGATATTATGCTGGTCACACCTGCTCCGAGCATCATTTCCTTCGATATTGCTAAAACTGAATACCTGTGCAAGCTCATTCTGCTTTACATTGTATGTCCATAAATTTCCATTTCTCACGAAAGAAACAATATTTCCTGACGAATTTGTTTCATACAATATATCGGACGATGCTATACCCAGAAGAATCCCGTTCTGATCCAGCACTTTCTGATTTGCATCAAAAATCTGTTCCATCTTCCGATTATAATCCAAAAGGTAGATTTCCCCCTGCACGTAGCGAATCCTGAAAAACTCGCGGACATCATACGTCTCGATCTCTCCCGTATCTCCGGCACATGTCACCTGATACTGTGCAAGCAGCGACGTATAGACGGAATTGCTCTCTTTAATGCTCCACTCCGGTTCCTCAACCACCTGCGGACTCAGATTTCCCCATGTCACATGATCTGCATCAGAATGGATGGTAACAGTCTGGTAAGTTGTATTGTCCCCTTCTGCACTCGTTTCAAGATAGTTTTTCAATTCCTCCTGACTGTTTTTTTCCAGCGTCTTTGCATGAAAATCCTGGGCAAAATCCAGACATTCTTTTAAAGAAAGTTCATCCGGTCTTGTAATTCTGGTATAAAAGTGAGCCTGTTCCTCCATGGAAAGAATCACTTCCAGAACAGCTTCTGAAACTTCATCCGGAAGACCTTTTTTCAGATCCAGCAAAATCGTCTCATCAGAAATATCCTTCTGTTTGCCTTCCAGATAGGTTTCCTCTCCATTCAGCGAATACACTTTATATTCAACGCCTGTGATTTTATTTCCAAACTCTTCAATCTGTATCTGAAGTGTTCCGTTTGCCTCCAGGGGTGTAATGGTGTCCCGCATTGCCGTAACATCCATCTCATTTACATAGCCGGCCAGAGCATTCACAGTCCTGCCTTCCTTTTGAAATGAGATTCTCGGAAGTGTAGGATCTCCCAGATCAATGATCTGATCGTCTACACCATTGTTCATAAACAGACTGCTGACAAAAATTGCTGCCACAAATACTACAAGGAGTATTCCTGCCTTTCTCATTCTTTTTTTCATGATTCTGTCCCCTTATCTAATAACACTCCCAGCATTGGTCAATCCCCAAAAATTTCCTGCACTCCCAAACCTGGCTTTCACTCCCCTGTTTTGCCTGATTCGTCTTTACTGCACGCAGAAGAATATTTTTCGGCGTATGTTCCATATCGATAAATTCCAGAACCTGAGTCTCATAACCAGACTGCTCCAAATATTTCGCTCGAAGTCCGTCTGTCAGAAGCGCCGCAAACCGCTCTTTTAAAAGACCATAATCCAGAATCGGCGCCAGCTTATCATATCCGGCTCCTTCCCGTTGCATCTGCCCATTCAATTCATGCTGACAGCATGGAACCGACAGGATGACCTTCGCATTCCATCCCACCGCTTTGGCAAGTGCAAAATCTATCGCTGTATCACAGGCATGAAGCGTCACAACCATATCCACTTCTCTGACACCTTCATAATCCGCGATATCTCCCACCAGAAATTCCAGTTTGTCATATCCATATTTGCGGCTTAACTCATTACAATGATGAATGACATCCGATTTCAGATCTAACCCGATGATACGGATATCGTATTCCTTCAGAACATGCAGATAATAATACATGGCAAATGTCAGATACGATTTTCCACATCCAAAATCCAGAATCGTGATCTCTCTGTCTTTCTCAAGTTTTGGAAGAATATCCTCAATAAATTCCAAAAACCGGTTGATCTGCCGGAATTTATCAAATCTGGAATGTACAATTTTCCATCCTTTGTCATCACACCCAGATCCTGGAGAAATGGAACCGGAATTCCTTCCTCTAAAATATATTTCTTACTTCTATTATGTGACAATTCTACCGGTCTTACACTGCCTTTTGACGCTTTTTTCTGAATGGTTACCTTGCCTTTTTTGCTCACTAAAACAGTGTAATTCATATGCACTGTAGATGCCTGCATCTGCCGGAATTCTTCCATATATTCCAGCAATCGGTCTCGTGCCGAAATCGGGTCCAGATTCTCATGAAAGGCCTGTGTTTTTGTAAAAGACTCCAGTTGAAAAAATAAATTGCCTTTTTTCTCGATCGGCCGAACCTTTACCTTTAAAATTCCCTCTTTTTTCCTCGGATTGCTCAAAACTGCCTGAACAAATTCTATATTTAAAATATCTGATAATAATTTTTTGATCGTTTCCATGCGATTCCCCTTGTCATTTGTTTTCTATATAAGCTATGTGTGAACAGTAACTATTGTTCAGTAGTGAGA
>ENA-OQLB01000896-OQLB01000896.1-human-gut-metagenome-genome-assembly--contig:-NODE-896-length-14618-cov-1.716445_pt1 | contig 14618 bp, 19 predicted proteins | sample MGYA00242656_ERZ504813 | MGnify/ENA primary metagenome ERZ504813 (study PRJEB26092, sample SAMD00036388) | human gut metagenome | host: Homo sapiens | study: EMG produced TPA metagenomics assembly of... | reverse complement strand
CCCTGGACATAATTGTATCGACAATGCTATCCATACCTTTGCAGGAGTTCAATTAAGAAATGAATGTCACCAAATCATGTCTAAACAGCGTTATCTTGAGCCCACCGGAAAAGCAAAAATAACTAATGCTTATAATCTTCCTTGTCGTTATATCGTCCATACAGTTGGTCCTATCGTTCATAATGTACTAACAGATGAAAAGCGCTTTTTATTAGCTGAATGTTATCGTAATTGTTTAAAAAAAGCTGAGGTTTATGGATTAAAAAGTATTGCTTTTTGTTGTATCTCTACAGGAGTATTTAACTTTCCTAAAAAAGAAGCAGCTCAAATTGCAGTCAATACAGTATCCACATTTCTTAAAGGAAGTCAGATTGAAAAAGTTATTTTTAACGTTTTCAAAGAGGACGATGAAATGATCTATCAGCAATTACTAAATAATAAATCTAAATAGAATCGTAATATTTTTAGGTGTTTTGACAACACCTTTTTTCTTTTGAATGATTTAAATCATTTTACATATTTATGGTTTTGATGAATACTAAAATCAAAAAGTGCTATACTAATATTAAAGAAACGTTAAATTTGCGTAAGAGTTTGTAAGTAATCCGACTTTACTTGATAATTTTTTAATAAATATTATGTTATTTTTAGAAACAAAATAGGAGGCGCCATTTCAATGAATAAATGTAAAGAAAATCGTGAATTATCTTGGCTTAAATTTAATGATCGAGTATTAATGCAGGCTAAAGATAATAAAGTCCCTTTAGGTGAAAAGTTAAGTTTTATTTCTATTTTTCAATCAAATCTTGATGAATTTTTTATGGTTAGAATTGGATCATTATATGATCAAATGCTATTCTATCCTAGTTCTAAAGACAATAAAACTGGAATGACTGGTGAAGAACAGCTAAAGGCATGTTTACGAAGAATTACTTATTTAAATAAAAAGAAAGATCGTATTTATCAAAGTATTATGGATGAATTAAAACTCATGGATGGGGAATCGTAAAATACCGTGATTTAAAGAACAAAGAAGATCGTAAATATTTTGAAAGTTATTTTGAACGAGAAATTCTTCCATTAATCTCTCCCCAGGTTATTTCAAAACGTCAACCATTCCCTTTTTTAAATAACCGTGAAGTTTATGTTGTTGTTCAGTTAGAATCAAAGAAGGGAAAAAGAAAGATGGGAATCGTTTCTTGTGCAAATGCTATGGATGAACGAATGATTGCGATTCCTAGTATGCAAGGGAAGTTTATTTTGATTGAAGATATCATCCTGCATTTTATTTCTAATATCTTCTCTAAATATACAATAAAAAATAAAGGTTTCATCAGAGTTACAAGAAGTGCTGATATTGATGAAGATGATCACTCTTTAGAAGGTCATGAAGACTATCGAGAAATGATGGAAACATTAATTAAACAACGTAGAAAATTATGTCCTATTCGTTTGGAAGTATCACCAGGCTTAGAAGAGTTAGAAATCTTGATGTTAATGAACTTCTTGAACCTCAAAAAACATCAGGTTTTCGAGTGCAATGCTCCATTAGATTTGAAATTCACTAGTGAGTTACGTGATCATTTACGCTACATTCACCCAGAAATGTTCTATAAAAAATTAGAAGCTAAAAACAGTCCTTTAGTTGAAAATACTGTTCCAATGATCAAACAAATTTTAAAAAAGGATATTTTATTATCATATCCATATGAGTCGATGTCACCATTTCTCCGTTTATTAGATGAGGCTAGTCGAGATACAAATGTTGCCAGTATTAAAATGACTTTATATCGTGTTGCAAAGAAATCTAAGATTATTAAATCATTGATTGAAGCTGCTGAAAATGGTAAAGAAGTTGTTGTTTTAGTTGAATTACGAGCACGTTTTGATGAAGAAAATAACATTGACTGGTCAAAACGACTTGAAGAATCTGGATGCCGTGTTATCTATGGTTTAGATGGACTTAAAGTTCACTCAAAATTATGTTTAATAACTTATAAAAATAATCAGGGTGTTCATTATATTAGCCAGGTGGGAACAGGAAACTATAATGAAAATACATCAAAGCTTTATACTGATTTATCACTAATGACATCTAACTACGAAATTGGGGAAGAAATCAACAGCATTTTTAATCATCTATGTCTTGGCGAAACAGAAAATGAAGTTAATCTTTTAATGGTTGCTCCTAACTGTATGATTACAAAAATATTTGAACATATTGATAATCAAATTGCTTTAGCCAAAGCGGGTAAAGAAGCTTATATTGGATTTAAATGCAATTCCGTCACTAGTAAAGAAATGATCGATAAGCTAATCGAAGCAAGCCAGGCAGGGGTTAAAATTGATATGATTGTTCGTGGTATATGTTGTATTTTACCTGGTGTTGAGGGATTAACTGATAATATTAGAATAATTTCTATTGTTGGTAGGTACTTGGAACATTCACGTATTTACATCTTTGGTAAAGGCAGTGCTCAAAAAGTATACATTTCTTCTGCTGATTTAATGACAAGAAATTTATCACGTCGTGTTGAAGTCGCTGCCCCAATTTTAGATGAAAAATTAAGAAAACGAATTATTACAATGTTTAATACAATGTTGAAAGATAATGTTAAAGCATGCCGCTTATTAGAAGATGGTACTTACAAACGAGTAAAAAATAAAGAGCCAGAATTGAATAGTCAGGAATATTTTTTCAAATAATTGGCAATATAAATAATAATAAAGGAGTGATTATATGCGGGTAGGTATTTTAACAAGTGGTGGTGATTGCCAAGCACTAAATGTAACAATGCGTGGTCTAGCAAAAACTTTATATCGAAATGTAAACGATATAGAAATTATTGGCTTTCTTCAAGGCTATAAAGGGTTAATGTATGAAGATTATAAAATTATGAAGCCCAAGGATTTTTCTGGAATAATTAATATTGGTGGGACAATTTTAGGAACATCACGTTGTCCTTTTAAAAAAAATGCGAGTAATTGAAGATGACTTTGACAAAGTAGCTGCAATGAAAAACACATATGCAAAATTAAAATTAGATTGTCTTGTTGTGCTAGGCGGAAATGGTTCTATAAAATCAGCTAACATGCTCTCTCAAGAAGGATTGAATGTTATAGCGCTACCTAAAACAATCGATAATGATACATGGGGAACTGATTATACTTTTGGCTATCAGTCTGCAATTGATATTGCAACCACATACCTTGATCAAATTCATACTACCGCTGCCAGCCACAACCGTGTTTTTGTAATTGAAGTAATGGGACATAAAGTTGGCCATATTTGTTTGTCAGCAGGAATTGCTTCAGGCGCTGATGTAATTTTGTTACCAGAAATTCCTTACGATATTAAAGAAGTAGCTAAGGCTATTAAAACTAGAGAAAAAAATGGGAAAAAAATTCAGTATTATCGCTTGTGCGGAAGGCGCTTTATCCAAAGAAGAAGCAACACTATCAAAAAAAGAGTATAAAGCTAAAGTTAAAGCCCGCAATGGTCAATCAGTTGTTTACGAGATTGCAGCAGAATTAGAAAAATATATTGATAGCGAAATTCGTGTGTCATGTATTGGTCATGCCCAGCGCGGAGGACAGCCATGTCCATACGATCGAATGATCTCAACTCAATTTGGGGTAGCTGGAGCCCGTTTAGTTATGGGCGGAGATTATGGCAAATTAGTTATCTTAAAAAATAATGGAGTTACTGCTATTCCCTTAGTTGAAAGTGCTGGTAAACTAAAATATGTTGATGCTGTAGGAGCAAAAGTTAAAGACGCTAAGTTACTAGGTATCTCATTTGGTGATTAAAAAGTCTAAATATAGATTAATTTCTATATCTAGACTTTTTTACTTTAATTCACTAGTTACATCAATGACTTCAACTAATGAAAATTGCTCATCATTAAATTGATACTTTAAAACAACACAATTGGGCATATCATTAGGTAGCGATACTTGCTGATTTTGTTCCCATCTTTTCGCAAAACAATAGCAAGAAAGACCGTGTGAGACTATTAACACTGTTTCTTGATCAGTATTTTTCATAAGTTCTAAAACAGTTGTTGAAACACGTTCACTTACTTCATTTTCACTTTCACCACCAAATTTCTTAAAGAAATTGCCAAATGGAAAAGGGGGATCAAGATCATCGCTTTCTCCTTCATAAATACCAAAATTCCATTCTTTTAAACCTTTAAGCCGCTGATATGGGAGGCTAGTTACAATTTCTAGAGTATCACAAGCTCTTTCTGAAGATGATGCATAAGCACCATCAAAAACAATCTCATTATTCTCCAAATACTCTTTTACACATCTTGCTTGTCTTTTTCCCAGTTCTGTCAAAGGTGAATCACACCACCCTGCATTAACCTTTTTTGATTAAATAACGTTTGTCCATGACGCATCATATATAATGTTTTCATATTTTGACTTCTGGTATATTGTAATTAACTTATTTAACCGTCAATTGTATACACCTCTTCCTTTCATTAGATTTCATTTAGAATCGAATTGTGAATAGGTACTTTTGTTTTTGCCTTCTGTAGCCCGACTACCTGGAAAAGGTTAATACCACATCTTTGTATCTTAATTGTAATCAGTTAGATAAGTTTTTGAACTTGTATTTCGCATCAGGTCTTTGATACTCTGTTTGTGGTTTGATCACATTTCATTACCTTATATAAAGAGAGGATGTGTTTTCCATATTTTACACTGATATCGATGTTGACAAATTTAGATGAGACTAGCGATATCCATAACTTCAGCTCTACTGTCAAAGTCATAGAATTTGTAGGTATAGACCCCGGTACTTATCAGTCAATTTCTCGAACAGCACAGTCAAAAACGTGGTTCGCGCTATTAAGAAAAAGCTATATCAATACATTCTGCCAGTCTGCAAGTACAATCTCACTTTCAATAAATATTATAAACTAAAACGACTGTAAGGTAAATTCCACAGATGTGCCCAGGACCACTCAGTACGAAAACTTACAAGAGTAATCTATAAATTATTGTCTGAAAACATATAGTTTGATAAAAACTGCTCATTTAAAAATACTGAACTTAATATTTTTAAAAAGCTGCATGCAGTAGTAGTTTTCAGCGTAACCAAAATTCACTTTTCAAAGAACTAAAAAATATTTTAGCTAATTATCAAAAATTACTTGATTTATATATAGTTAACTTTTCTTGATCATTTACAACCGATAAACTTGTGTATCTAAAAAAATACAGTATACTTAAATTATATATTACATTTTTTTATTTACATCATTTTAATCAAAAATTGAAAAGGAGCTTACTAAAATGAAACTAATAATTGAAGAAAATGAACAAAAAATGAGTGAAAGTGCAATGTTTATTCTATTAGGTGCCATGATGCAAGATAAACGTGTCAATATTTCACTTACTTCCGGTCGTTCTCCTAAAACGATGTATGACATGATGATTCCTTATGTAAAAAATCAGGCTAAATTTAAAGATATTGAGTATTATCTTTTTGATGAAAACCCATATATTGATGAACCTTATGGACCAAACTGGAAGGATATGCAAGAATTATTTTTTAAAGCCGCTAATATTCCTGATGAGCGTATTCACATTATGACTTCAAATGACTGGCAAGACTATGATAATAAAATTAGAAATGCTGGAGGAATTGATGTAATGGTGATTGGTCTTGGATATGATGGACATTTTTGTGGTAATTGTCCTCGTTGTACACCTTTTGACAGTTATACTTACTGTATTGATTTCAAGAAAAAGCAGGCCGTTAATCCAGATTATGGAGACCGTCCTCGACAACCTCATACTTTGACAATGGGTCCTAAAAGTCTAATGCGAGTCAAACATCTAGTCATGATCGTTAATGGTAAAGAAAAAGCAGAAATTTTTAAACGCTTCTTAGATGAGCCTGTTAATCAAGATGTGCCGGCAACAATTTTAAAGCTTCACCCTAACTTTACTGTTATTTGCGATCAAGCAGCTGCTAGTTTGATTGATCCACAACAATATTCTAATTTATAACAAAAAACACAGTGATCTATTTTTGATATTCTCTCTATCAAGTAGATAGGGCAAATGACCAAAAACTACTTATGAGGAATCATATCATTTAACAATCACTGTGTTTTATATTATATATTCTTATGTTTTTTGATTTCATACATCCGACTATCAGCACATTTAATAACCTCTTCTAAACTTTTACCATCATTAGGATAAACAGCATATCCCATGCTAACTTCCGGATAATATTCAAAGCCATCTAAATTTATCTTTTCTGTTATTTGCTCAGCAATTATTTGGAGGGTCTTCTTGGTGGAAGAATTATTTTTAATAATGATGACAAATTCGTCACCACCTACTCGAAAAGCATAATCCTCTCGTGATAAGTACCTCATGATCCGTAAAGCTATTTCTTTTAATAACACATCTCCTGCTAAATGACCATATGTGTCATTTACAACTTTAAATTTATCTACATCTAAATAAACAAAAATAAACGAAGTTTGACGAGCAATTAAGTCGTTTAAAACAAAATTCATTTTCCGACCATTATAAAGCGTTGTTAGATAATCACGATTAGAAATATCGATCATTCTTCGGCGCTGTTCGTTAATTTTTAGTAATGTATAAACTAATAACGGTATCAACAATGACAAACAGATAGCTAATATAATAACTGGCATTAAATCACTACTTCGAACCCATCCGTTAATTGGTGAAACACTCGAAGTCCAAGTATTTCCTGGAACTTCAAAACTTAAATTTATTGTGTCATCTAATAGTTCATGATCGGATTTCAAAATAATCTGTTTTTTATTATTATCTGGATCAATACGCCATAACTGATATTCATATCCCATATTTTCAAATGAATCTAGATGTACTGAATCAAAAATTTCTGGTACATTTAAAACAACAATTGCAAATCCCCAAAAATTATTTTCTCCATTTTCTTCTAAATAAATTGGTTGTCGAACAACAATTCCCTTTCCTGATTGATAGAGTTCGAACGGTCCAGCCAAGGTAGTTTCCCCAGTATCACGAGCTTTTTTAGCTTCCGTTGCACGTTCTGGATCTTCGAAGATATTTCCAAAAGCTCCTTCATTACCTTCAAGAGGATAAACATATTGAACGTCTCCCTGCGGAGCTAATTGAATACTTCTAAATGTATTATCATCATTATATAGTTGATGTGCAACTCGATCAAAATCATTAATATTACCATTACTATCTACAATTAGCAGCTTCAACGTTTCAGCAGTTTGAATATACGAAGACAGGACCCGATCTAGCTGACTAACTTGAGCCTCTGTAAAATAATGAATTTTCTCTTTGGCTGCTGCTACCTTATCATTAATGACACCGTACAAGATAAAAAATGATAGAATGCTCATTATCATAAATATTAAAATTGCAGCAATAAATGGCTTATGTTTCTTTATCATCACTCTACCCCTATCATAACTATAGAACATAATTATATCACTATTTGCAACACTCCTCAATTTAAGTAATTTTAATAAAAAAACAAACTATTACAAAAATAGCTGCTTTTCACTTATATTATACTTAATAATTTTGATTTTCTTTGATCATTTCAGCAAAGATTTCTTCTGATAAATGTTTTTTAGCAAACGGATAAACTACTGTATCCTCTTTTTCAATATGCCTTCTTAGTAACATACAATAAGCATGTCCATTTGAAATTATTGTTAGTTTATCAATTAACAAATGATTGCGATGATAACGTTGAAGTGCTTCATCCCACTGTTTAACATACAATCTTGCAAGATCATGTTCAACAATCATACCATGTCGAACCAAATTTTCAGCAACTTTACCTAAATACTCTATCATATATCTAAATAAAATCTTTTCTTCACGCTGATGATGTTCTTTATCAGCAAACTCTCTAATAAATAAAATATCTCTTTTCATTTGTTCATAATCAAAAATATTTGCTTCCATAAATTCTATTAAACGTTGCTCTAATTCATTAACAAATGCTAATATTTTTTGATGATCAGCTTCTAAATCTTTAATTATATTGTTTGTCATTTTATTCCTCCATCTTTAACATATAAGTATTATAATTAAGTCTTGAAAATACTATATGGCTATCTGAAAGTACCCCATCAAGCCAAGCTTTGCGATATTTTTGAAATATTTCAAATCTAAATATTGATGAACCATTTCATTATATTCATAAATAATTTGATTTTCCTCTTGGCTCATTATTTTAATACCTTTATCACAAGGCATTCCATCGATAAGATAATTATTAATTACTTTGAATAATTCTATGCAGTTATGATAGTTCTCATTGATTGAAATTTCTTTGCCAGCCTCGAACAACACTTCCCTAACTTCCTCAAAATCACTTTTTTTCTATATGTTCAACAATAAATGCAAATCGTTTTTCTACTATCATCAATTCCATAGAAAGCCATTGATGAATTGCTTGATGATCAATAATTTCCTCTAGACTTCCATCTTGAATTGTGCCACATTCCTGAGCAACAATCTCATTAAGCTGGGGACAAATTCTTTTAAGAATCTTTTGATTTAATTGTTCTTGATATTGAATTTTTCTATATAACCAATAATGTACTGGCCCTAAAAACGCACTCATTAAATTCCTCCTACTGATTTAATTGTTTTAAAATTTCTTCAACATCTAAACCATGGACTAGACAAGCATCAGCTAAAGTTTCAGATTGCGATGCCGGACAACCAAGACACCCCATTCCACTATCGCTTAAAATTTGTGCTGCTTGTGGATCCATACCAATAATACTTCCAACTAGCATATCGCGATGAAACTTATCTTCTTTTTTTGTCTGAGGAAAAAAATAAATTTAAATCTTCTTGAACACTTTGAATACCAGAAATTTGAAAATTATCTACAAGAAAATCAACAATATTAGGTGATAAAAAGGCTGGTAAAGTTGGTCCTAAATGAATATTTTTAACTCCTAATGATAACAATGCCAATAAAACAATTACAGCCTTTTGTTCATACCAGGCAATATTATAAATAACTGGTAACTCATTAATATCTTCTAATGCAAATACCTCTTTAAGTTTTAAAGCAATCATCGCTAGTGAATAAGAATCATTACATTGACCAGCATCTAATACTCGAGGAATACCATTGATTGTTCCTAAATCTAGTTTATTATAACGATATTTAGCACAACCAGCTGTTAAGATAACACTATCTGTCGGTAAGCTTTGAGCAAAATCAGTATAATATTGACGGGTTGGATGACGCCCATCACATCCCGCCATTACAACAAACTTTTTAATATCCCCATTTTAACAGCTGTTACGATTTGGTCAGCCAACGCAAGTACTTGATGATGAGCAAAACCACCAACAATCTTACCAGTTTCAATTTGAGTAGGAGCTAAGCATTTTTTAGCATGCTCAATGATTTGTGAAAAATCCTTATAGCCGTGTTCATCTTTATCAATATGAACACATCCCTCAAAACCAACTGCTCCAGTTGTATAAACCCGTTCTTGATAACTAGCAAGTGGCGGTACTAAACAATTTGTTGTTAATAAGACCGGTCCATTAAAAGCCTTAAACTCTTCTCTTTGTTTCCACCAGGCATTACCATAGTTTCCAACAAAATTTGGATATTTTTTAAAAAATGGATAATAATGAGCAGGTAACATCTCACTATGAGTATAAACATCTATTCCCGTATCTTTAGTCTGTTCTAATAGCATTTCTAAATCTTTAAGATCATGACCAGAAACTAAAATTCCCGGGTTATTTCGAACTCCAATATTAACTTCTGTTATTTCTGGATTTCCATAAGTGCTAGTATTAGCTTGATCTAATAATTCCATTACCTGAACACCATATTTTCCAGTTTCCATCGTTAATGCTACATAATCATTTAAAGACATCGTTGAAGTTTCAATCTTAACCAAAGTAGTTTCAATAAAACGATCAATCTCATCTTTTCGAAACCCTAATGCATGAGCATGTTTATTATATGCTGCCATTCCTTTTAAACCATAAGTAATCAGCTGTTTTAAACTTCTAATATCTTCATCTGCTGTTTCTAAAACTCCAACCATCTGCATTCTTTTCTCAATTGCTTCTATCTCCATCTCCATCCAAAGAGCTCTGTTTGAAAGTACAGCTTGATCATCTAACTGTAAAAGCAGCTCTTTTTTTAAAGTAAGTGTTTTTCTAACAGCTTCAATAATCATTTGATCATCAAAGTTGGCATTAGTAATTGTAATAAATAGATTTTCACTCACTTGATCATCATATACATTATTGATTTCTTTACCTTTACAACGTACCTCATTAATTACCTCAGCTAAGCCTTTCGTAACATCAATTAATAAATCTTGCAGCCCTGCTGTTTCTGGGGTCTTTCCACAAACACCAACTTGACTACATCCCTGATTTCCTACTGTCTCTTGACACTGATAACAAAACATTTTATTTCCATCATAATTTCTCCTTTATAATCTCTATATTTTTAATAATCACATTAATCGAGAGTATTAATCTTGACTCCACAGCCATACTATAATAAAGTATTTATAACATTTATGTTGTTTTTACAACAAAAGGAGCAAATTATGAAAAAATTACAAATTTTAAAACAATGTTCATTATTTAAAGGAATTGATCCTGCTGAAATTGAAAAACTAATTAAACTGCTTGAAAAGCCATGAAAAAAACAATATCAAAAAAACGAAAACAATTATCAGACAAGGTGATATTATTCATGAAATTGGATTAGTTCTTGACGGTCAAGCACATATTTATCATATTGATTTTTGGGGTAATAAAACAATTATTAGCGAAATTAAAGCTAGTGAATTCTTTTTTAGAATCTTATGCTTGTGCCTTACAACAAGAAATTGATTAAATGTCGTAGCTACAGAAATAACAACAATTCTTTTCTTAGATATCTCCCATCTTATTAGATCATGCCAACACTCATGTTCTTTTCATCATAAAATAATTCAAAATCTCCTTTCAATCGTCTCAAACAAAAATGTCCTTTTAACTCAAAAAATTCATCACTTAACTAGACGAACAACTCAAGAAAAAATTCTTTCTTATTTAAATTCGCAAGCACTAAAAAATAATTCTTTAACTTTTGAAATTCCTTTTAATCGTCAACAACTAGCTGACTACTTAGCAGTAGAGAGAAGTGCTTTATCTAGTGAATTAAGTAAACTACAGAAAAATGGTATTATTGCTTATAAAAAGAATACATTTCAACTAAAAAATCATGAAAATATATAAATTCATGATTTTATCATCTTCCCTCTTTAATCTTGTAATATTTCCAGATTTAATAATATCAATATTTTTAGCAATCTTCTTTTCTAGAATAGTCATTTTAATCCTCCTTTAAATTTCCAAACTATTCCCGTCATTCCAATGCATCGTTTCATCAAAATTCCCCTTTTGATTATAAAGATAATATCTCTAACTGTCTTTTTTTACTAAAGCTCGACAATACCAACTCATAAGCCTCATCTAACATATCCTTTAGTAATTGATCGCTAATCGAACCATTTACTTTTATTGAATTCCAATGTTTTTTATTCATATAGTAACCAGGAATTATATCTTCATGCTGTTCTTGAAGATCCATTCCGTTTTCTGGTCTTAATTTTAAAGTTATATAATATGGATTATCTTGTTCATCTAGACAAACTGCCACACACATCTTACCGTCAATAACATATCTAATCCAATTCCATTCTGTTTGAAGATTTTTAGAAATTCCCGCCTTCGCTAATAAATAACTGTCTATCCATTCATATTTCACCTTTTAATCTCCTTTGACCCCTGTTTAACCAATTAATGCACTAAACAAAATGTACATTAAAGTTCCAAACATAAAAATACTCCCTAAAACAACCAAATAAAGCTTTTTATTCATTGCTAGATAGGCAATATATTCTCTTAATACAGCATTGGCTAAATAATAGAAAGCAGTCTTACCACCTAATCCGCTCATTATCAGACCAACTTGGCGGGCATAAATACCTGCCCTCATTAAATGATAACTACTGCTGGCATAAGCGCATTTATAGTTTTCACCATGGCTTTTTTTCTTCCATGACCGCTTTAGAAAACTGCATGTTTTCAAGAGTGTTTTTAGACTTTTCTTCCGTTATAATTAATTCTTCACTATAACCCTGTTCAATCGCATACTCTTTCATTGCTAGAGCTTCGGCTCTCGTTTCATCACTTCCTTGTCCTCCGGACATCAACAAATAAGGTGCAAATCCTTTTTTCTTTTCTTGCTTTTTAGCAAACTTTAAAGCCGCTTGTATACGCTTTGCTAATAAAGGAGAAACATTTCCATTAATTAGTCCACTTCCTAAAACAATGATATAATTTAAATTTTTCTAGGATGAAAAAGATTTGTTAATATCAAAGTTTCTATAAATAAGAAAATATGAAAAGTAAGAAATAAGATCATTACGATCAGCCACTCCACAATGCCATAATTGTAATGGTGGATTAATCTACCTAAAATGATGATAGTGTAATCAGTAAAATTATCCCTACTGCTACCAACAAAGTCAAAATATGCGAAAGACTGAACCTCTCTTTTCGAAGAATGATAACACTATTTATTAATAAGAATGCAATTAAGATATAGACTCCAAATAATAAAACAAACAAGGCAAATAAAAAAATTACACCAACTAATAAATATACTAATCTATTTGAATAATTAATTCCTAACATTACTAAAAAACTAGCAAAGGTACTTAAAAACATGAAAAATAAAAAGCCAGCTAGTAAGTTTATATTTTGCTTTCTTTTTATCCTCCAAATGCGCCTAACCATAAAAGTGTTAGAATAACCAAGATCAATATATAGGGCATCATTTACCACCGGCTTTCTTTCAACTCTATTATAGACTAATAACGCCGATATACCAAATAATACACTTTTTCAAAACTAAATACACCGTGATAGTTTCTATATTATTCATTATTCAGGATTAAACGTATAACACTAAAAAGTACAAATTCCTTTGTACTTTTCTCTGCTTAAAAATGTGTTTCATCAATATCAAGATTGTCTAATGCTTGATTAATAGCCGCCATCTCCTGTTCAGTCAACTCAACTTCCATTGCTCCTAAATTTTCTTCCAAACGATGTATTTTGGTTGTTCCTGGAATAGGAACAATCCAATCTTTTTGATTAATCTCCCAAGCTAGAACAATTTGTGCGCTAGTAGCATTTTTACGTTCAGCAATTTCTTGCACTAAATCTAATAAGGCCTGATTACGTTTCATTACTTCAGGATTAAAAACGTCCCATATTATTTCTAAAATCACCTTCAGCATACTTTGTTGCTGGCGTATATTTACCTGATAAAAATCCGTTTCCTAGTGGAGAATAAGCAACAAATCCTACATTTAACTCCTCACAAACTTTAAACACTTCCTTTTCAGGCTGTCTAAAGACCATTGAATACTGATTTTCAATACAAGTTACTGGACATACCGCATGTGCTCTTTTTAAATAATCTAATGGTGCATTTGATAAACCCCAATGTTTTATTTTTCCTTTAGCTATTAACTCTTTCATCACGCCAGCCACTATTTCTGGTTCTACTTCAGGATCAACTCGATGTTGATAATATAGATCAATATAATCAACGCCTAGTCGTTTTAACGATCCCTCTAATTGTTCTCTAATCGAATCCGGCTTACTATTTAAAATATTTTGTGGTTTACCATCAACGATTTCTTGTCCATAAATACCAAATTTTGTAGCAATAATTACTTCATCTCGAGGGAAATCTCCAATGCTTTACCTAATAAAACTTCATTTGCTTCACCATATACAACAGCTGTATCAAAAAAATTGCATCCTAAAGTAACCGGAAGTCTGAAAGTATGGATCAAAGAAGCATAAGTAAGGAGAATCTGCTATGGAAGAAGCGCTGATAAAAAGAATACCGCCTCACAGTATTGAGGCAGAGCAGTCTGTCATCGGCGCCATGCTCCTTGACAGAGATGCGATTTTGATTGCATCGGAAATCCTGACAAGTGATGACTTTTATCAGAATCAGTATGGCATTATTTTTGATGCAATGGTAGAGCTTTGTAATGAAGGAAGCCGGTTGATCTGATCACTCTGCAGAATCGACTGAAAGAAAAAGATCTTCCTCCGGATATCAGCAGTATGGAATATGTACGAGAGCTTATTGAGGCAGTTCCTACTTCTGCCAATGTGAAGTATTATGCCAACATTGTAAGTGAAAAAGCACTTTTGCGTCGCCTCATCAAAGCGACAGAAGATGTTGCAAATACCTGTTATCTGGAAAAAGAAAGTACAGAGATGATTCTTGAAGAGTCGGAAAAGAAACTGTTTAATATTCTGCAGAGAAGTATTGGTGGGGATTATGTACCGATTCAGCAGGTTGTGTTGAATGCAATCAACAACATTGAGAAGGCATCCAAACTGAAAGGCAGTGTAACTGGTATTCCGACAGGATTTATCGATCTGGATTACAAGACGTCAGGTATGCATCCGTCAGATCTGGTTTTGATCGCAGCACGGTCCATTCTATGGGTAAAACTGGCAATTTG
>ENA-OQLB01000895-OQLB01000895.1-human-gut-metagenome-genome-assembly--contig:-NODE-895-length-14641-cov-3.542717_pt1 | contig 14641 bp, 16 predicted proteins | sample MGYA00242656_ERZ504813 | MGnify/ENA primary metagenome ERZ504813 (study PRJEB26092, sample SAMD00036388) | human gut metagenome | host: Homo sapiens | study: EMG produced TPA metagenomics assembly of... | reverse complement strand
GTGCCGGAAGCGTATTTCTTGTGACCATCCCTATCAAGCAGGTCGGTCGGGAAGGGGCTGTTTCTGAATCCGGCAGAAAGAAAGAGGCGGAGAAAGTCTTTGTTGAGTCGAAATAGAGCAAGCCTTGGACGAAGAAAACGAAGCAATTGTCCGATGATATGGACGATACGACCGATGGCGGAGACAAAGAACAGCCTTTGGTGCTGGTTGTGGATGACAGCGATGACTTGGTGGCTTCATGAAGGATAGTCTGAGCCTCTATTTCCGCATACAGACCGCTTCGAACGGAAGGGAGGCATGGCGGCTGATACCGGATTTGCAGCCGGATATCATTGTAAGTGACGTGATGATGCCCGAAATGGATGGCAATGAGCTGTGCCGTTGGGTGAAAACCGACAAACGCACCGAGAATATTCCGGTCATATTGCTCACTGCCAAGCAAGCGGTAGAAGATAAAGTGGAAAGCCTGACTATCGGGGCGGACGATTATGTGACGAAACCTTTCAATGTGGAGGTACTGATACTGCGCATGCGTAAACTGATTGACTTGTACGGTAAGCGCAGACAGCGTTTACGGATTGAACCTGAACCGAGCCGGATAGTTATCACCTCGTTGGACGAACAGTTGGTGGCGGATGCCATCAAGTATGTGGAAGCCAACATCGGCCGCAGCGACTTGTCTGTCGAAGAGTTGAGCCGTGAACTGGGGATGAGCAGGGTGCATCTTTATAAAAAGCTTTCGCAGATCACGGGCAAGACACCTATCGAGTTCATTCGCATCATCCGCCTGAAGAGAGCAGCGCAACTGCTTCGTGAAAGTCAGCGGAATGTATCGGAGATTGCCTATCAGCTCGGCTTCAATAATCCTAAATATTTCAGCAAGTACTTCAGGGACGAGTTCGGCGTTTTGCCTCTGTCTATCAGGAGAGAGAGGGTAAATAACCGGAATTCGATATAAGGTTCCGGATATGGGTTTCATCCGTACAAGAAAGAGTTTTCATCAGCGGATAAAACCTCTCTTTGCCTTGTCTGAAACAGGAAGAGATTAGGAGAAGAGTTCTATCTTAGCGTGCGATGTATATCGCAGGCGCTAAGATATATATCGCAAGGCGCAAGATATACATCGCAAGCGCTAAGATAGAGTTTTCTCCCGTTGGCGGCGAATGTTTTCAGGCAGGTCTCATCATCTTTCGGACGGCATCTCGTTCACTTCTTTTCTTAATATCGGGTCAAATAACAACAGATACCCATTCCGGAAACATTTTATCTTTAAAGGCATCAAAAGATACCTTTTGTCTCAACATCCGGGAGGTGTGTTCCGGAAGAGGCTTCTTATCTTTGCACCGGAAGAAAAATCACTTTAAAGAACAGTAACGTATGAATTGAAAAACACTTCAGTTTATTTGCTTGCCGCATGGATGCTTGCCGCATGTGCCGGAAGCGGACTTCAAAAGACGGAAAACGGCGTGATTATAGAAGTAAGCCGACAACGGCCTGCGGATGTGCGTAAGGTAAGGTTGGAGGTGATGGGCGAGAAGCTCATCCGCGTATCGGCCACTCCGGAGAAAGAGTTCTCGAAGGAACCAAGTCTCATACTGATTCCCCGGCAGCATAAAACAGCGTTTAAGGTGGAGGAGCAGGCGGATGAAGTCTGTGTGAAGACCTCCGAATTATGTGCCATCGTTTCAAAGAAAACCGGCGAAGTGCGTTTTACCGATGCTGCCGGAAACCTGATTCTGGCGGAAGACAGCAACGGAAGAACCTTTGCCCCGATCGAAGTGGAAGGTACCAAAGGATATACCGTTCGGCAAGTGTTCCAATCGGCAGGCGATGATGAGGCCTACTATGGCCTGGGGCAGCATCAGGCGGATGAATTCAACTACAAGGGGAAAAATGAGGAGCTGTTTCAATACAACACCAAAGTTTCCGTTCCGTTTATTGTTTCCAATAAGAATTACGGTGTGCTTTGGGATAGTTATTCCCTTTGTCGTTTCGGCGACCCGCGCGACTACTCGCAGTTGGGCGGTGTATTCAAGCTGTATGACAAGGATGGCAAGGAAGGTGCCTTGACGGGTACATACGTTCCGGCCGATAAGCGCGTGGAGACCATCGTGCGCCGTGAGGATTCTCTCTATTTCGAACACCTGGATCGTGCCGCCCGTTTGAAGAAAGTGATAAACCTGCCGGACGGATTCCCGTTTATGGGAGCGGGCGTGACGTATGAAGGCGAGATAGAACCATCGGAAACCGGCTTATTCCGCTTCATCCTCTATTATGCCGGCTATACCAAAGTATATATCAATAATGAGTTGGCAGTGCCCGAACGTTGGCGCACGGCTGGAATCCCAACAGCTATAAGTTTGCGGTGAATCTGGAAGCAGGCAAGCGTGTTCCTTTAAAGATTGAGTGGAAACCGACGGGCAAGTCTCTTACTGCGGATTGAGAGTGCTCAGCCGGTGGCCGATGAAGAGCAGAACAAACTCTCCTGGTGGGGCGAAATGCAGAACGAGATAAACTATTACTTCGTATATGGCGACAATATGGACGAGGTGGTCAGCGGCTATCGTACACTGACCGGCAAGAGCCCGATTATGCCGAAGTGGGCAATGGGTTATTGGCAGAGTCGTGAAAAGTACAACACGAAGGAGGAGGTGCTCTCTACCTTGAAGGAATTCCGCAAACGTCGGATTCCCATCGACAACATCGTCATCGACTGGTTGCACTGGAAGCAGGATGCGTGGGGAAGCCATGAATTCGACCCTGAACGTTTTCCCGACCCCAAGGGGATGGTGCACTCTATCCATTCCATGAACGGCCGTGTAATGATTTCCGTGTGGCCCAAGTTCTATGTGACGACTGAGCATTATAAGGAATTCGACGAGAAAGGTTGGATGTATCGGCAGGCCGTAAAAGACAGTATCAGAGACTGGGTAGGTCCGGGCTATCTGGGTTCTTTCTACGATGCTTACGATGCCGATGCGCGTAAGCTCTTCTGGAAACAGATACAAGACCATTACTATCCTCTCGGAATCGATGCATGGTGGATGGATGCCAGCGAACCGAATGTGCGCGACTGCACGGATATTCAGTATCGTAAAGACCTTTCCGGCCCTACGGCTCTGGGACCTTCGGCCAAGTTCTTCAACACGTATGCTTGATGAATGCCGAAGCTATCTATGACGGCCAACGCGGCATCGAGCCGGACAAGCGTGTCTTTCTGCTGACTCGTTCGGGCTTTGCCGGGCTGCAACGCTACTCCACCGCCACTTGGAGCGGTGACATTGCCACCCGTTGGGAAGACATGAAGGCGCAAATCTCTGCCGGACTGAACTTTGCCGTCAGTGGAATTCCTTACTGGACGATGGATATCGGTGGATTCTGCGTAGAGAATCGTTACGTGGCAGGCCAGCAGGAACTCAACCGGACGGGACGCGAGAATGCGGACTATAAAGAGTGGAGAGAATTGAATGCCCGTTGGTATCAGTTCGGTGCTTTCTGTCCTTTGTTCCGTGCGCATGGACAGTACCCGTTTCGCGAAGTATGGAACATTGCTCCCGAAGGGCATCCATGCTATAATTCCATCGTTTATTATACCAAACTGCGCTATAACATGATGCCGTATATCTATTCATTGGCAGGCATGACCCATTTCAACGATTATACCATCATGCGCCCGTTGGTGATGGACTTCACGGCAGATGCAAGCGTCAACGATGTAGGCGACCAGTTCATGTTCGGCCCGGCACTGATGGTTGCTCCGGTTTATGAATACGGTGCACGCACGCGCGAGATGTATTTCCCCGCCGGTTGCGGATGGTATGACTTCTACACCGGAACCTACGTGAAGGTGGCCGGAAGCTGACAGTGGCTGCCCTTATGAGCGCATTCCGCTCTATGTACGTGCAGGAGCCATCATCCCCTTTGGCCCCGACATGCAATACAGCGACGAGAAGCAGGCAGAGGAAATCACGCTCTTTGTTTATGCAGGGCAAGACGGGGCATTTACCCTCTACGAAGACGAAGGGGTGAATTATAACTATGAGAAAGGAAAATATGCTGCCATCCCATTAGTTTACAACGATGCAGAGGGAACTTTGACCATCGGCGATCGCACGGGCGAATATTCCGGTATGTTGGAAGAACGTATCTTCAATGTGGTGAAAGTGGGCAAAGATAAAGTGCAAGCCTTTGACTTGAAGGCGAAAGGTGCAGTGGTGAAATACAACGGAAAAGCACAGCGTGTGAAACTCTAATAACGTCTATTCGTGATGAAGAAACTATTGTTGCTTTCAATCGGACAGTCCGGAAGCATACGACTGACGGCTGCGGCCGATGGACTGAAACAAGGAGCGGCGGTTGTGAAAGTAAACTAACGTACTTCGGTCGGAGAAAAGTATTTGTTCGGTGGTTTGTTTCATTATCTTTTCCTTGTTGAGAATTAATACCGTATGCTTGTCCGGAGGTATCCCCTGCAAGAGATACCTGTAGGCAGGCTTAGGTAGAGATATATCTCTATCGTGCTGGAAATATATCTCCACCGTGCTGCATCTATACTTCCAGCCGGGGTCATCTATATAGCCGGTTGTGACAGGACGGTTACTACTCTTTGAAGTAAATATTTTTCTTCTTCCTGCAAGACTTCGGGAATTGGAAGTGTGTGGTGTATTTTTCATGTGGCCTTTTCTTGCAGGTTTAATCTTTTTTACTATGTTTGCAGATGGTTACTTTAATAGCTATGGCCTATGCAGACATTATTTACCGGTGATCCGTCTACTACGGTGCAGTATTTTCCCCGTGTTTCCATCAAGATACATTGTTGCAGGTATTGGTGGTTGAAGAATTGGGAATACAGTACGCTTTCGTTTCCTTTCTGGCGGATTTACCATAATACCGGAGTTGGCGGTGTCATCGAATATCGGGGCACGACCTATCGCATGGAAACGAATAAAGTCTATCTCATCGCTCCAAATACGGATTACAGCTCGCGCATAGAAGGGAATAGCATTCCCCGTCGGGGGAATTGCCTATGTGGAGGAAACCTCGGCGCCTTGGCGGAAAGTGAGCGGGAACAGTTGCTGGCAAATGGGGCCATCGGGCATTTGTTCGTTCATTTCTCGTTAGGATTTCCGTATGATAATGCGCTGAAGGGTGTCTTTCCTATCGACCTGACGGAAAGTCTGGAAGCGAAAATCGACCATATGCAACGCTATCTCCTGAGCAGTGGGCAAATATCCACGTTCGGTATAGGGGCTTTTTTGAACGTTCAGGCACTTATCTGTGAGATACTTTTGGGCGTTGAGGGAAGCCAATGGAAGCCAAACACCGGCGATGTCCGCATTGCACAAGCCATCAGTTATATTGAAGACCATTGCGAAGAGAATCTGTCCAACGAACTACTGGCGAGTAGGGCTTGCATGGCCACTAACTCCTTTTCTCGTCTGTTCAAGAATGAGACGGGAGTCACTTTACAGAAGTTTGTCAAGAAGAAAAGGATAGATTATGCTTGTATGCTCATCACCCATACCGGAATGAGTATCGAGGAGATAGCCGCCAAGACGGGCTTCTCCAACCGTTTCCATTTTACCCGCGTGTTTTGTGAAATCATGAAAGTGGCTCCGGGCAAGTATCGGGATTTGTTCTTATTTCCTCCTGCATAGAAACACTATCTGAAAGAGTCTGCCTCACTGCAACTTGTTGTTCGTTTCCGCGTATATATAGGAAGAAAAAGACTCCTTTACGATTGCGTATGTTTGTTACAGATACAACATGAGGCGTATCGGATATTTGTAAACTCCGAATATTGTCGTATGTTTGCATCCGTGACTTTATGTTAAACTAATCTAATTTTGCTATGATTAAAGAGAGATTATCTAAAGTGCTCTCCATTTCCTTGCTTTGCTTAATGGGGGGGGGTAATTCTTTGTCCTTCAATCAGTTATGCTGATACGAATACAGCATTGGTAGTTCAGCAGACACGTACGGTGAAAGGACTTGTGAGTGATGAACTCGGTCCGGTCGCCGGTGCAACGGTTATTGTAAAAGGTACGCAGAACGGAGTCATCACCAATGTGAACGGAGAATTTACGCTTTCGGGTGTTAAGGTGGGCGATGTCATCGAAGTGTCATACATCGGTTATGCCACTCTTAGCGTGAAATACAATGGCGAACAACGCTTGAGTTGCAACTGAAAGAAGATTCGCAACAACTGGGTGAAGTGGTGGTGACTGCTTTGGGCATCAAGCGTGAAAAGAAAGCGTTGGGTTACTCCATGCAAGAGGTGAAGGGAGCCGACATCTTGCAGGCTCGTGAGACTAATGTGGCTAACGCTCTTTCCGGAAAAGTATCAGGTTTGCAGATAATACGTTCGGGAAATGGCCCCGGCAGTTCTTCTAAAATCCAATTGCGCGGAAACAATTCATTGACAGGCCTGAACCAGCCGCTTATTGTGGTAGACGGTATTCCGATGGAGAACTTCACTGGAGCGGCAAATAATGACTTTTGGAATCCTTCGGCGGATATGGGTAACGGTATTTCGGACATCAGTTCTGATGACATTGCTTCCATGTCGGTGCTGAAAGGTGCTTCGGCTGCCGCTCTTTATGGTTCGCGTGCGGGTAACGGCGTTATCCTCATCACAACCAAGTCCGGACGCAAGACCGAAGGATTGGGTGTCACGATTTCGGGAACCGTATCGGCCGAAACCATTTTCATGTCGCCCAAGATGCAGAATTCATTCGGGCAAGGTTCTAACGGTACGTTCGACAAAGACGCCGGCTCCAGTTGGGGACCGAAAATCGAAGGACAGGAGTACACAAACTGGAACGATCAGAAGGTGCGTATGAGTTCGTTCGACAACGTGGGCAACTATTTTAATACCGGTATCAATCTGACGGAGACGTTCTCGTTTACACAGCAATATAACAAGACGTCAATCTATACGTCGCTCACCCGCATGGATGATAGTAGCAAGATTCCGAGTTCCAAACTGAAACGTACCGGCTTGACGCACGTGCCACATCTACTTTCGGAAAAGATGACCGTTGGACATTTGATACCAAGATACAGTATATCAACGCCGAGGCCCAAAATCGTCCTATCAGTGGTAAGAACAATTCCAATAACTTCTTGGCCATGTATTTGTTACCTCGCTCGATGGATATTCGCGATTTCTCGGCAGGCACGCGTTCGGACAACAAAATGTTGTGGTACGGCAGTAGCCAGCAAATCAATCCTTATTGGATGGAAACGCACAAGCTGAACCGTGATGTACGCGATCGTTTCTTGTTGAGCGGCTCGTTGAAATATCGCTTCACCTCATGGCTGGACGCGAGTTGAGAGCAGGTTCGGACATGTACTTCACTGAGTATGAGAACAAGACATATTCAGGAAGTTCATTGAAAAACACTTACTCTATCAAACAGGAACGTTTCTATGAAAACAATTACAGTTTCCTGCTCAGTGCCCGCAAGGATAATCTGTTCGGGAAGTGGGGTGGAAGCGCTACGTTCGGAGGTAACTTGATGATGCGCCGCCATCGCTCCATTTCCACAAGCCCGGGTGAACTGAAAGTGCCCGATTTGTTCACTGTAAATAATGCGACGAAGTCGATTAGTGTAGCGAAGAATTCAGCCGTAAGAAAATCAACTCGCTTTATGGTACAGCTCAAATCAACTACAATGGTTTCCTGTTTATAGACGGAACATTCCGTAACGATTGGTCTTCTACTTTGTCGAAAGAGAATCGTTCGTTCTTCTATCCTTCAATATCCGCATCATGGGTCATCTCGGAAATGTTAGAGAAAATGGACAAGCCGTTGCCCGAATGGTTTACCTATGCAAAACTGAGAGGTTCGTATGCAGAAGTAGGTAACTCTCTCGAGCCTTATCAGCTTTACAATACTTACTCCATCGGTCAGGCACCTGATAATACAACGACTGTATCTCAGGATAAGACATTGTATAACAGTAGCGTACGTTCGGAGTTAATCAAGTCGTGGGAGTTTGGAGCAGAGATACGTTTCTTCAATAATCGTTTGGGATTCGATTTCTCATGGTATAAATCAAATGCTACCCGCCAGTTGATTAATTTGCCGATGGATAACCTTTCCGGTTATGAAAAACGTAAGGTGAATGCCGGAAACATCGAGAACAAGGGCTTTGAGTTGATGGTAAACGCTCGTCCGATAGAGTTGAAGAACGGTTTCAGCTGGGATTTGATGGTGAACTTCTCTGCCAATAAAAACCGTATCATCGAACTCTATAAGACAGCCGATGAAGAAATCACTCTTTATCCCTTGGGCGGTTACGACAACTTACAGGTATATGCCACTGCCGGAGGCAACTACGGAGAAATCTGGGGAACCGTGCTGAAGCGTGTCACTGATGAGAAATCGCCTTACTACGGTAAGCTGATCACTCAAAACGGATTGCCTACGGCAACCACCGAGAAACAAAAAATTGGAAATCAGCAACCGGACGCTTTATTAGGTATCAGTTCTACCTTTAATTATAAGGGATGGTCGTTGAACTTCCTGATCGATTCTCGTTTCGGTGGCGATATCTTCTCGGGTACTCACCAGACGATGCAGGCGGCAGGTACGTCCAACGTCACAGTGGTCAATGGTGAGCGTCCTCAAATGGTTGTGGACGGTGTATTCATGAACGAAAAGGGAGAATATGAGAAAAACACCACTGAAATCTCTACACAACAATATTGGAATGCTGTGGCAGGAGGAAACCTCGGTGTGGGCGAAATCAATATTTATAGCGCTACCAATATCCGTTTGCGTAATTTAGGATTGTCTTATACTTTCAGCAAGCAACAATTAAAGAGAACTCCTTTCACACAATTAAAATTGGGCGTTTCTTGCAACAACGTATGGATGTTGAAGAGCCACATGAACGGTATAGACCCCGAATCTATCTATGCTACAAGCACCAATGCCACAGGATTTGAGTATGGTAGCTCGCCTACTTCACGCACTTATCTGTTTAATGTTACTTTCGGATTCTAAACTAAATACATTTGCGAATATGAAAAACTATAAATATCCATTATATGCGCTTCCCGTCGGACTGTTTGCGTTGGCTTCATGTTCCGATTTTGAAGAAGTAAACACCAACCCAACAGCAGCTAATATCGAACAGGTTCGTATTGAGTATGCCATCAATAAGTCTATTACCGGAACTCAGCAGAATCCCGAAGTGGCGGAGCGTTGCTTTGTGCTGAACTGGCAGACGGCGGCACGCCAAGTCGACCCGAATACAAACGGAGGTCTTCCGGTTGGCGAATACAACGACGACTGGATTAGCAATTATTATTCACACTATGCAAGTTGGATGTCGCCTATTGTACTTGCTATCAACTTGGCCGAAGAAAAGATGAAAGGTGAACTGAATTCACACGAAGCCCAAGTGATACCCAATATGAAAGAAGTGGCCCGTATCTGGCGGGTATATCTGATGAGCGAGTTTACCGACAGCTTCGGAGCTATGCCCATTGAGGCTTTCGCAGGAAAAAACCCGAAGTTTAATTCTTGCAAAGAAGTCTATTACTTTATGCTGGATGAACTGAAAGATGCTGCAAGTAAGATTAAGACTGATGTAAAAGCCGATGACAAGGAAAAAGAGTGCGACCGCGCTTATAAATTCGACTTCGGCAAGTGGGTGAAGTATGCCAACTCCATGCGTATGCGCTTGGCAATGCGCCTTTCCGAAGTAGATGCCGCCAAAGCCAAAGCTGAATTTGAGGATGCGGCTAAAGGTGCTTACATCTCCGAGAGTGGTGATAACTTCACGGTTAAGGAACAACCGGATGGATGATCTGACAGGTGTCATGACGCGCGAATGGAACTACTTCCCACTTTCGGCCACGATGAATAACCTGCTCGTCGGTCTGGGAGGTATCACATCAGACGAACAGCTTGCCGGTAAGAATGATTTGCTGGCTCGTATCAAGCCGGCCGATTACATGGGTGTGCAGTACACCAACATTATGCTTTGACAACGAACGATCCGGCTAAGGGATTTTGGTTCGATGGCCTGCATAAGGTAATTGATCCGCGTGCTTATAAACTCTTCTCTATTCCCGCAATTTTGATGATGCCAACTATTGTAAGTATCCTTCATGGAACTCGAACCACAAAGTAGTGAAACGTAAACTGCTGAAGGATAAAGACGATGCCGACGGATTGGTGGAATTGGATGCCACGTTTACGTGGAATACTGCCGCTTGCGGTGAGTGGGGCGATAAAGGCTCATTGAACAAGATGTATTATTGGCCTTGGGCTATCCCGCATTTGGTCTTGAAATATCGTAAGAGTGAAAATTCCCGTATCTTCTTTGCCTCTTGGGAGTCTTACTTCCTGCTGGCCGAAGCGGCTCTGAAAGGCTGGAGCGTTCCTATGGGCGCCAAGGCTGCTTATGAGCAGGGTGTACGCGAGAGCTTCGCATATCATGGTGTGGGTGGCTTTGCCGACGCTTATTTGGCATCGGAGGACTATAATAATGTAGGAACCTCCGTAAAATGGGAACACGTGCCGAACCGGCAGCGACCAAAACCATGAAGATGGTGAATGGATATACCAAAGCAGAATCGACCTATACCTTTACCTATCCTGTGGCTTCGGAAACGCTGTATGGCAAGGCGTTGAACGACCATCTGACAAAGATTATCACGCAGAAATACATTGCACAAATGCCATGGTTGCCCTTGGAAGCATGGAACGATCAGCGCAGATTGGGTTTGCCTTTCTTTGAGACTCCGGCTGTAGAGCAGGCCATTCGTACGATGCCCAGTCTCAATGCCTCCAACTACATGAAGCAGACGACGAAGTTCTTCCCGCAACGCTTGAAATTCCCGTCGGGTTTGGAAAACAGCAGTCCCGAAGGTTACAAACAGGCCGTGCAATTGCTTGGAGGACCTGACGATGTGTTCACTCCGCTATGGTGGGCTAAAAAGTAAGAAGATTGAAGTGCCCCCCCCCCGGAAAGTTGGACGTTAAATAAACGCTAATTATTTAAATCTCTATAGTAGTGAGCTCGGTATTGTACCGGGCTCATTCTGAAATGCACCCCAAAGTTTTTTGTCTAACTTTTGGGGTGCACTTCATTTGACACAACCTCACAGATTTAATGAAGTTAACCTGTTGGCGGAATTAAATTATAGGTATAGGCGTTTAGTGCGCACTAACTTTATGGATTTTGCCTACTTTTGCAGGCATGGAACAACGCGATAAATTCAAAGGAGTGGAATCAATCAAATTTTATAGTCGTTTTACCGATGATGCCTCATGCCTTGAGTACTTGTCCTCGATAAAGTGGGCAGACGGCTTCAAATGCAAGAAATGCGGTCATACCAATTATTGCAATGACAGATATCCCTATTCTCGCCGTTGTACACGCTGTAAGTATGACGAGAGCGTTACCAGCGGAAGCATGTTCGACAAGATAAAATTCCCGCTTGTCTACGCTTTCCACATAGCCTTCAAAATATCGACAAAGAAGAAAGGGATGTCCTCTTTGGAACTGGCGGAAGAATATTGTATGCGTCAGAAAACCGTATGGGAATTCAAGCGTAAGATACAGAAAGCCATGCGGAGCAGCGGTAATTATCCTCTTAAAGGAGAGGTACATGTCGATGAGTTTTATATCGGAGGAGAAGAGGAAGGAATCATTGGACGAAGCACGGAAGGCAAAAAGAAGCTTGTGATAGTCGCTTTGGAGATTGTCCGAGACGGCGTGGGACGTGCGTATGCCCAAGTGATAGATGATGCTTCGGCAAGTTCTTTTCGTCCGTTCTTCGACAGATACATATCAAAGGACGCAAAAGTCATAACCGATGAATGGTCAGGCTACCTGCCGTTAAAGAAAGATTATCCAAAATTGGAGCAACGCCCTTCGGATAAGGGCAAAGGGCATCCACAGATTCATATTCACATCATGAACATAAAGGGATGGTTGCGTGGAATACACCACCATTGCTCCAAAGAGCATCTTCAAGGATACCTTGACGAGTATCATTTCAGGTTCAACCGCCGTAATAATATGGACACAATCTTCGATATGCTACTTCGTCGAATGATTTGTCAAAAGAAAACTGACTGATAATCAGCTGTGAATGTAGTGCGCTCTAAACGCCTATACCTATAAATTATAAAAGATTTATGTTTAAAAAGTTGTGCATATTGTTGATATTTAGTAAATTAAAGGTGACTAAACTTTTAATAGACAAATATCGTATGCACAACTTATATGCAATATTCGCAAAATTACTGAACATATGCAAGCAAATTGCCGGCAATTTAGTCAATGAATCCGGGAATGTACCAAGACGAGGAGTCGTCCCTAAATTCTCAGACCTTGAAGTAGTGGCTTTGAACATGGCATCAGAGGCTGTTGGTATTGACAGTGAGTCGCTGTTGTTTGCAAAGCTACAGGAATATAGGGTTGAAATACCCAACCTTATTTCCCGCCGACAATACAATGACAGGCGTAAAATAACTTCCTCCCTATGTAATGCAATCCGAGAAGAATGGTTTCTAAAATGGATGGTGGTGAAGACTATTTCTGTATTGATTCGAAACCGATAGAAGTATGTCGTATTGCCCGTTCCAAACGTTGCAGTATGGGAAAGAAGGATTTTAGAAAAGCACCTGGGGTAGGATACTGCGCATCACAAAGCATGTATTATTATGGGTATAAACTCCATGCAGTCTGCTGGTTAAGTGGTATCATCCATTCCTTTGACCTCACTAAGGCAAGTGTGCATGACATTCATTACCTGAAGGATGTGAAAGTGGATTATAGTAATTGTACAGTCATAGGGGACAGAGGATATATAAGTGCCCAAGTGCAATTGGATTTGTTTGAAACTGCCAATATCAGATTGGAGGTACCATACAGATGTAATCAAAAAGAATGGAAGCCAACATTCCCAGCTTTTGCCAAAGCGAGAAAAAGAATTGAAACCCTATTCTCGCAATTGTGTGACCAGTTTATGATTATAAGGAATTATGCGAAAGATACAGATGGATTGTTTGCCCGGATTATTGGGAAGATTAGCGCACTTACAATCCTTCAATATATTAACTACAAAAATGAAAAGCCTATTGGCAGAGTTAAATATGCGCTATTTTAATTCCGCAACAGGTTAAAGTTCTATTTAACCTTTGGAATCAAGGCTTTCAAGTTCTTGCAACTTCTCTTTCTTGTATGAATAGAGTTGCGGTGAGGGGGTACCCCTTGGGCGTTTTCTTATTCGCTTATATCTTGCACCAATGCTCCTAAAAAAACGTTTGAAGGTAATGTCGCTGGCTTTTTTTACCGGAAGCCTTTTCCCAGGCTTCGCGTGCTTTTGACACGCTCTGACGGTCTTCCTCTATAGCCTTACGGACTGCTTTCTCATCGGAACAATCCATTATAGGTTTACGACCTTGGCCGGGACGTGTTTTTAAGCCTTTGATACCATTTTCTTTATAACGTTTTATCCAAGCGTATACTGTTGGTATTGTCACATCGAATATTTCAGCTATTTCTGAAGCTGATTTTCCTGATGACTTCAACAATATGGATTTGCATCTGATACGATAGTTATGAGTAGGGCCATTATGATAGCCTTTCTCCAATTCGAGGCGATTAGCCTCACTTAATTCAAGCACTTTTATATGTTTCATGATTTACATTCTAAAATATCATGATACAATATTAATATTTTATGTTGAATATAAAATATTTTAGATCACTTACTTATCTCTTTTGTTTTAATAAAGTAAGTGTCAAGGCTAAAGTTACTTGTTTGTTTAGCCTTGACATTAAGAATCCGTTCTTCGCTCAGTCTTATAACTTATTTGTCTATTATTTATATTCTTTAGGTACGTCTGTATTCCTTCCTGCTCATAGAACTGTTCAAGCACGCGCTTTTCGTATTTTCTTTCCAGCATCCACATAGGTCTGTCTAGTGTCATTTCCCAGTCTGACAACATCTTATAATATTTTCTTATCAAGTCAGGATGTTTGTCGGCAGATTATTCTGTTCGCCTTCATCCTTACTTATATCGTATAGTTCTGCTGGTCTGTCAGGGAAACGCATGAACTTCCAGTCGCCGTCTCTCACAACGCCTCTGTTTTCAATTTTCCAGTAAAGAGTCTGGTGAGGACGACCGTTATTTTTGCCAGTAAGATAGGGAATAATGTCTACACCATCCAGCGGATTTGCAATTTCCTTGTCGTAACCTGCAAGATTGATGAAGCAGGCAAGAAATCGAGGAAGCTTGTAGGCTTGTTGTAGTGGCTACCTTTCTTTATCACACCAGGATAAGAAATTATGGCAGGAACTCTTACACCACCCTCAAGGAAGGTAGCTTTCATACCGCTCAGAGGATAGTTGGAAGTTTCAGTTCCGTTAGGTCCACCGTTATCGTTAGTAAACACTATGATTGTATTTTTGTCAAGTCCCAGTTCTTTAAGCTTGTCGAACACCTGTCCGCAAGCCTTGTCCATTGCCCATGCCAGGCAGCAAGACTTTTTCTTTTACCTTTCAGGTGAGCAAATTTCGCCAGGTCTTCCTTTTCAGCCTGTAGCGGAGCATGTACAGCGTTGAATGCCAGATAAACAAAGAAAGGTTTTTTTGCATTTTCCTCAAT
>ENA-OQLB01000894-OQLB01000894.1-human-gut-metagenome-genome-assembly--contig:-NODE-894-length-14645-cov-1.805827_pt1 | contig 14645 bp, 23 predicted proteins | sample MGYA00242656_ERZ504813 | MGnify/ENA primary metagenome ERZ504813 (study PRJEB26092, sample SAMD00036388) | human gut metagenome | host: Homo sapiens | study: EMG produced TPA metagenomics assembly of... | reverse complement strand
CAGCGCATCGCCGCCCACGCCCACAGTGCGATTTTACCCCGCGTCATGCGGCGCGCGTTTGCCGTTTTTCATACAGAACACCCGCAAGGCCGGAGGTGAAGTCGCCGTCGTCGCGCGTCACATCCTCATAGCCGAACGAAAGCACCGCAAAGCCGTTGTCGATGAGCTCCTCCGTCGGCATGTAGCGGTCCGGCACATCGCTTCTGAAATTGATGTGGACAAAAAACGGGTGCGGCCCCTCTGCGGTCGGCACAGCCAAATACACCGGGAACGCGAAATCTTTGCCGTTTACCACAACGCGAAACGTCAGCTTTTCCAGCGTCGCCTTGCCCGCGCAGAAATTATCCGCAACGCCGGGCTCCGCTTCCCAAACGAACGATTCCGGCGCCTTCGGCAAGCAGCCGTATTCCTCCCGCTGCAAAAGCTCCAGCATCTCCGCGCGCGATTTTAAACTCGGCACATTCCTCTTTTCAGTTCATCCAAAAACATACAATCGTCCCCCTTATGCGGTTATTGTAGCCGTCCTTTCAGGCGTTTGTCAATCTTCAAAACCACCAAAAAAGCTGCCCTCTCTTTGTCAGAGAAGACAGCTTCGTTTTGTTTTACAGGCGTTTTACGCGCTTTCCTCTGCGTGCTCGAACTGACTGTTGTAGAGGTTTGCGTAGAAGCCGTTTTTTGCGAGCAATTCTTCATGCGTGCCCTGCTCCACGATGTCGCCGTCCTTCATGCAGAGGATGAGGTCAGCGTTGCGGATTGTCGAGAGGCGGTGCGCGATGATGAAGCTTGTGCGGCCGCGCATCAGGTTATCCATCGCAGTCTGGATGGAAAGCTCGGTGCGCGTATCGACGGAGCTTGTCGCTTCGTCGAGGATCATGATGCGGCTGTCGGACAAAATCGCACGGGCGATGGTGAGCAGCTGCTTTTGTCCCTGCGAGACATTCGTCGCTTCTTCATTGAGGATCGTGTTGTAGCCGTCCGGCAGTGTGCGCACGAAGTGGTCGACCTGCGCCGCTTTCGCCGCCTTGATGACCTCCTCATCCGTCGCACCTAAACGGCCGTAACGGATGTTCTCCATGATGGTGCCGCTGTAAAGCCATGTGTCCTGCAGAACCATGCCGAATTCTTTTCTGAGGTCGCCGCGGGCAAACTCCGTGATGTCCTTGCCGTCAAGGTAGATTCTGCCGGATTTAAGGTCGTGGAAGCGCATGAGAAGCTTTACCATAGTCGTTTTGCCTGCACCCGTCGGGCCGACAATAGCGATCTTCTGGCCTGCTTTCACATCGGCGGAGAAATCGTGGATGACAGTTTCGTCGGTGTCTTCGTAGCCGAAGCAAACGTGGTCAAAGCGGATATCACCGCGAATATTGCTGTTTTCCACGGTGTATTTCGGCGTTTTTTTCGACGATCTCGGGCTCATCAAGGAAATTGAAAATGCGCTCTGCTGCCGCCATGGTGCGCTGTACCTGACTTGAGATGCTTGCCATCTGGGTGATGGGCTGCGTGAAACTGCGCAGATACTGGATGAACGCCTGAATACCGCCGATGGTCATGCTGCCGCCCGCCGCCATAGATGCGCCCAAAATGCACACCACAACGTAGCCGAGGTTGCCCACAAAGCCCATGATCGGCTGCATCAGGCCGGAGAGAAATTCCGACTTCCAGCCCGCATTATAGAGCTTTTCGTTTTCGCACTCGAATTTCTCCATGGAGCGCGCTTCGCCGTTAAACGCCTTCACGACGACGTGCCCGCCGTACATTTCCTCCACGTGGCCGTTCACCGCGCGAGGTATTCCTGCTGGCCGACGAAATATTTCTGCGAGGATTTCACAATGCGTCCGACAAGCAGCAACGAAATCGGGACAATGCACAGCGCGACAAGCGTCAACTGCCAGCTGATGGAAAGCATCATAATAAGCACGCCGATGATGGAGCACACAGACGTGATAAGCTGCGTGATACTCTGGTTAAGACTCTGGCTGAGCGTATCAACATCGTTCGTGATGCGGGAAAGCACGTCACCCTGACTCGTTTTGTGAAAATACGAGACGCAGGCAGTCGATCTTCTCCATAATGGCACGGCGCATGTTGTACGAGACCTTCGCCGAAACGCCGGACATCGTAAATCCCTGAATGTAGGAGAACAGCGCGCTCAACGCATATAACCCCACAAGGAACAGTAAAACTTCGCGATATAGCCAAAGTCAATGCCCTCCGCAGCGCCGGTGATGATGCGCATCAAGCCGGCTGTCAGCTCATCGGTCGCTTTTGCGAGGATCTTCGGGCCGACGATCGTGAACACGGTGGAAAGCGCCGCGAAAATGACGACGATGAGTATTTTAAACTTAAACGGGGAAAGATACGAAATAAGTCTTTTAAAGCTGCCTTTGAAGTCCTTGGCTTTTTCGGTGGGCATCATGCCTCTGCCGGGCCCGTGCGGACGCGGTGCGTTTCTTTTCGGTTCGCTCATGCCAATTCCTCCTTTGAAAGCTGACTTTCCGCAATCTCGCGATATTCCGGGCACGTTTTCAAAAGCTCTTTGTGCGTGCCTTGCCGACGATTTTGCCTTCATCCAGCACTATGATCTGCTCGGCGTTCATGATGGTGGAAACGCGCTGCGCGACGATGAGCACAACAGCGTTTTCCGTGTATTTCGTCAGCGCACGGCGCAGCTTTGCATCCGTTTTGAAATCGAGCGCGGAGAAGCTATCGTCGAAAATATACACCGGCGCTTTTTTCACGAGCGCACGGGCAATGGCAAGGCGCTGCTTCTGACCGCCGGAAACGTTGCTGCCGCCCTGCGCGATGGAGCTTTCCACGCCGTTCGGCAATTCGCTGACAAATTCCGTAGCCTGTGCGCAATCGAGCGCTGCCAGCACCTCGTTCACATCGGCGTCTTCCTTGCCGTACTTGATGTTGGAATCGATTGTGCCGGAGAACAGCATGGCCTTCTGCGGCACGTAGCCGATGTTATCGCGCAGTTCCTTTTTGCGAAAGCGTGCGGATATCCTTGCCGTTCAGGTAAACTGCGCCGTCGGTGACATCGTAAAACGCGGGATGAGGTTGATGAGCGTCGATTTTCCCGCACCCGTCGCGCCGATAAACGCCGTCGTTTGGCCGGGCTTTGCGGTAAACGAAATGTGGCTCAAGGTATCTTCCTCGCGTTGCCGTAGCGAAAGGAAACGTCGTCAAACGCAGTTCGCCATTCTCAGTCTCGAGAGTAACCGGGTTTTCCGGCTCTTTAATGGAAAGCTCCGTCGTCAGCACCTCCTGCACACGGTCTGCGGAAACCATGGCGCGCGGCACCATAATGAAGATCATCGCAATCATCAGGAACGACATAATAATCTGCATTGTGTACTGGATATACGCCATCATGTCGCCTACCTGCATGGTGGATTCCGCAATGGCGTGCCCACCCACCCACATGATGAGCAGCGTGACAAGATTCATGATAAGCATCATGATCGGCATTGTAACGCTCATCACGCGCTGGGTAAAGCGGTTTGTGCGGGTGAGGTCTTCATTCGCCTTATCAAAGCCGCGCCTCCTCGAATTTCTCATTTCGTAAACGCGCGTACCACGAGCATACCGCTCAAATTCTCGCGGCTGACGAGGTTTAATCTGTCCGTCAAACGCTGCAAGCTCTTGAATTTCGGCATTGCAACGTTTAAAAGTACGACGACAAGCCCCAGCAAAACGATGACCGCGAGCGCGATGATCCAGCTTAGCGAAACGCTTTTTTGCAGCGCGAAAATAATGCCGCCCACGCCCATGATCGGCGCGTAGCACATCAAACGCAGGCCCATGGAAATAAGCATCTGCACCTGCGTCACGTCGTTCGTCGTGCGCGTGATGAGCGATGCGGTGGAAAATTTATCGAACTCCGTGTTGGAAAAGCTTTCCACCTTGCGGAACACATCGCTGCGCATCTGCTTTGCCACGCCGGACGAAATACGCGACGCGAAGAAGCCGACAAGCACCGCTGCCAGCACGCCGAGCAGCGCGATGCCGAGCATCTCAAGGCCCTTCATCACAATGTAGTGCATCTGCTTTGCGTCCAGATCGACGCCGAGTTCCTTATAGAACAGCTTTGTAAACGTTGCGCCCACCTGCGAGCCGATCATCGACTGCGCGTTTTCGGCAGAATCGATCGCGTCGCTGAATGTCTCTTTCGGCATCTGCTGTAACATGGGGATAACAGCATAAAGCTGACCCATATCCATGTCCTGCACGCCGCTTTCGGTGTCCACCGCCTGTCCGGTCTGCGCGCCGTAATCCTTCAGAAACGTCATGAACGCATACGCCGCTTTACCGTAGGCATCGCCCACCGCCTGCACGTCTGCATCTTCGCTTAAAGCGACCGCATCAACGTCCTTGATATTCTCGTAGGTTTTCGCAAGCTTCGTCGCTTCATCGCTGCCGTGCTCCACGGGCGTGTAGGCGTTTTTGAACGTCCCCGCCTCGCGTCGTTCATAACAGCGATCAATAAGTCAACGGCCTGTTGGTTCAAAACCGCAGGTGCAGCCTCATCTACGCCGCCAAGCTGAATGCCGGTGTTCACAATGTCGCTCATCAGGTTCGGTAATGTCAAGTCACACATCGCCTGCCCGAAAAGCAGCAGAATGCACGCCAGCACCAGCGCCGCAAACGGCTTTAGGTACGTTTTCAGCAATTTCATTCGGTTTTCTCCTTTCTCATCTCCGGGTATCTGCCTGTCTCGGTAAAGTTTTCAAGGTTTCGCCGCATTTGCTCTATGACGCGGTGGAAGACCTGCATGTCTTCCGGGCTGACACCGGCGCACATTTTTTTCATAATATTCATGCTTCAGCTCTCTGCACCGCTTAACAGCCGGCTCGGCCTTCGGCAACAAAACCAAATGTACCATGCGACGGTCGTTTTGGTCCGGTTTTGTTTCAATCCATCCGCCGCGCACAAGGTGGTCTACCGCCTTACTCATCAACGAGCGCGAAACACCCATGCGCCGCGCAATGCGCCCGGCCGTATCGACCTTTGTTGTGGAAAGGCACATGATCACACCGGATTCCACCGCGGAAAGGTCTTCATCCGCCAGCACCTTGCGCAGCTCCGTATTGATGATGCGCGCGATCTGCGTTAAGTGCTCCGCAAGCCCGTCGTGAAACGGCACAGCCGTACACGCTTGCTCGTCTCGCTTCATTCCTCGCACCTCCTGTTGCTTACTGCTGAACATCGCCAAAAGTTCTTAACGATGTCCATTTCCGGAAACAGTTTAAAACTGAATTGTTCATTTTTGAACTGTTAAGGAATGAACATATTATAGACCGATAAAACCAAAAAAGCAATGACTATTTTGTGAACAAAGATGCCAAATTATATTTTAGAAAACCATATAACCGAAAAGAAAAAAGACCCGCAAACACAGCGAACTGCATTTGCGGATCTTGAATCAGACAATTATAAGCTGAAGTTAAATTACTTCAGTTCGACCTCAGCGCCAGCCTCGGTGAGCTTCGTCTTAAGAGCTCAGCGTCGTCCTTGGAAACGCCTTCCTTAATGGTCTTCGGAGCCTCGTCAACCATAGCCTTAGCTTCCTTCAGGCCCAGGCCGGTAGCTTCCTTAACAACCTTGATAACGTTGATCTTGTTTGCGCCAGCAGACTTCAGAACAACGTCGAACTCGGTCTTCTCTTCAGCAGCCGGAGCAGCAGCGCCAGCGCCAGCGACCATAACCGGAGCAGCAGCGGAAACGCCGAACTCCTCTTCGATAGCCTTGACCAGCTCGTTGAGCTCGAGAACGGTCATGGACTTGATTTCTTCAACAAACTTTGCGATATCAGCCATTGTAATATCCTCCTAAAATTTTAAATTGAAAATTATCCTGCAAACTTATGCAGTTTCCTGAGCCTTTGCAACTTCACTAAGTGCAATAGCAAGACCACGCGGGCCGGATACGAGAACGCTAAGCAGCATCTGAACAAGACCTTCCTTGCTCGGGAGATCTGCGATTGCAGCGATCTCTGCCGGAGACATGACCTTACCGTCATGTAGCCGGACTTAATCACGAACTTACCGTCGGAATCCTTTGCAAACTTGTTCAGGATTCTTGCCGGAGCGATCTGATCCTCGTGGGAAACAGCCAGAGCGGTTGTGCCTTCGAGAACCTCGGACATACCCTCGATCTCGGTGCCTTCGATAGCACGCTTGAGAAGAGTATTCTTAACGACAGTGTACTCAACGCCGGCTTCACGCAGTTCCTTACGGAGCTTTGTGTCGGCCTCTGCAGTGATACCCTTGTATCTACGACCACACCGGATACGCTGTTAGCGTACCTTATCCTTCCAGCTGAGCAACAAGTGCCTGCTTTGTTTCCAAAACGCTTTTACTGGGCAAAATATTCACCTCGCCTTTCAGTTATGATTCGGAAAAGCGCCAAAATGAACGATTTTCCTCGGTGCGAAAACTAAAAATGCCTTCCCACTTACCGCAGGAAGGCATAAAAAGTACAAAGTAACTTTTCCGCTCCCTCGGCAGGCGGTAAAACCTTTCAGCCCGGAAAACCCGGTGCACCTGCTGTCTTAGGTAAACAGCTTTGTAATTATAGCATGGCAGAGAAATTCTGTCAAGCCTTAAATTTAAGATTCAGACGAATCTTAGCCAACCTTGTTCGGGTTGATCTTCACGCCCGGGCCCATCGTTGCAGCAACAACGCAGGAGCGGATGTACTGACCTTTGCAGCAGCCGGCTTTGCCTTGTTGATGGCTTCCAGCAGCGTGTTGAAGTTTTCCGTCAGCTTCTCTGTGCCGAAGGAAACCTTGCCGATCGGGCAGTGGATGATGTTGGTCTTGTCAAGACGATACTCGATCTTACCGGCCTTCGCTTCGGTGATTGCACGTGCAATGTCCGGAGCAACGGTGCCGGCCTTCGGGTTCGGCATAAGCCGCGCGGGCCAAGGATCTTACCGAGACGGCCAACCATACCCATCATATCCGGGGTCGTGATGAGGACGTCAAAATCCATCCAGCCTTCGGACTGGATCTTCTGGATCATATCATTGCCGCCGACGAATTCAGCACCGGCTGCACGAGCCTCGTCTTCCTTCTCCGGCTTGCAGATTGCGAGCACGCGGACGGTCTTGCCCGTGCCGTGCGGCAGGACGATAGCACCGCGGACCTGCTGGTCTGCATGACGGCCGTCAACGCCCAGCTTTACGTGGACTTCAACGGTTTCGTCGAACTTTGCTGTACCAGTCTTGACACAGAGGTCAAGCGCTTCCTGCGTATCATAAAGGCGGCTGCGCTCGATGAGCTTTGCGCCATCGACATACTTTTTACCGTGTTTCATTCATGTTCCTCCTAAAGTGGTAGATATCGGATTCTCAGAGAGTTTCCTCCCACCCGGGTAAAATCAAATCAATCGACTACTTCGATGCCCATGCTGCGTGCAGTACCGGCGATCATGCTCATAGCACTCTCGATGGATGCAGCGTTGAGATCAGGCATTTTCTGCTCGGCGATCTTCTTTACCTGCTCGCGGGTAATCTTTGCGACCTTTTGTCTTGTTCGGTGTGCCCGAAGCTGTTTCGATGCCGCAAGCCTTCTTAATAAGAACTGCTGCAGGCGGCGTCTTTGTTACAAAGGTAAAGGAACGGTCTGCGTATACTGTGATGACGACCGGGATGATAAGACCAGCGTCGCCCTTGGTGCGCTCGTTAAATTCCTTTGTAAATGCCATGATGTTAACACCGTGCTGACCGAGAGCCGGACCAACCGGTGGTGCCGGGGTAGCTTTACCGGCAGGTATCTGGAGCTTAATAAAGCCCGTAACCTTCTGAGCCATTTGTTTGCACCTCCAAAATTCGTGGTTGATGGCGGAACGTCCGTGAAAATTCAGGCGTTCCTCCCACAGGGGGACGTATCCCCCTCAATAAAAAGCGGATTACCGCAATTTACCGTGTGTTATTCCACCGGTTCCGCCTGGTCAAGTTCCAGGTCAACCGGGGTTTCACGTCCGAACATCGAAACCGTGACGCGAATGTGGTTCTTGTCCACATCAATCTCTTCCACTGTTCCGATAAAGCCTCAAGCGGGCCGTCGGTAATCTGGACGCTGTCACCGACATTGTAGGAGACTTCGACATTCCTCGTCTCCACACCGAGTCGCTCCACTTCTTCATCCGTGAGCGGAATCGGCTTGGAAGACGGGCCGACGAAGCCCGTGCAGCCGCGGATATTGCGAACCGCGTACCACGATTCATCCGTGAGGATCATCTTTACAATGACGTAACCCGGAAAAATCTTGCGTTCCACTTCCTTGGTCTTGCCGTTTGCGGCAACTTCTGTGACCTTTTCGGTGGGTACGCGAATCTCAAAAATCAAATTCTGTAAAGAGTGGTTTTCCACCGTCTTCTCCAGATTTGACGCAACCTTGTTCTCATACCCGGAATAGGTATGAACCACATACCATTTTGCTTCGTCCGACATTTCGATTCCTCCGCTTCTCAAATAAACGCGCGATCATTCGCGCTGCTTATTTCGCCACTTGCATGACGAGACCCAGCAAATTCATGAAGACGGTATCCAGCAGGAAAATGAAGAGACCAAGCAGGATGATCGTCGCAAGAACGACACCCACATTTTTGAAAACGTTCTTCGGCGTAGGCCAAACGATCTTTTTGATCTCGCCCTTGCAGTCGCGGAAAAACTTTCCCGCTTTCTTCGTAAAGCGAACAAAGCCGTTTTCTTTTTTTGCTTTTTCGGCCATAACTTCGTTCCTCGCTTTACTTCGTCTCTCTGTGGAGCGTGTGCTTCTTGCAGAATCTGCAGTACTTGTTCATCTCAAGTCTGTCGGGATCATTCTTCTTGTTCTTCTTTGTGTTGTAGTTGCGCTGTTTGCATTCAGTGCAAGCTAAAACGACCTTTACTCTCATGACGGCACCTCCCGTTTTACGGAAAAAATTTGGGATGTTCTCCCAGCCTCCCTCAAAATTTGGGCGCAAAAAAATAGCCCCAACTTGAGGTATACCTATAATAGCATAGGATATGCGCTGCTGTCAAGAGCTATTTTGAGATTTTATGCGGTTTTTCAGTTGCTCAGGCGTGCTTCCACCTTTTTGCCCTTCTTCTTTTCCTTTTCGGGCTTGATGTTCTTGCCGATGAGTTTTCTGGAGTGCTTATACACCTTCTGCAGGTCGCAGCCGTCCGTAAAGTTCGCGATGATATTGTTGATGGCCGCCTCGTCCTTAATATTATTCAGAACGCCAAACTGAATGACTGCACGGGTGTCCATATCACCCGCGGCGTACATGTCGCAGAAAATGGTGCACATGCGCTTCATGGGCTCGCTGTCCTTATAGTTTTTCGCAAGATTCTCGCACTTCGGCGCAACCTTCTCAGCAGCAAACAGTGCCGTGCGCACCTGACCGTACACGATGCGTTCCTCGTTCATTTCGTCGCGCAGCTCCGGAAACACCGGCACCAAGCGGTTGAGGAAGAACTGCGGATCCGCATTGTTCTCTTCGTCCTTCTTGCGGCGCTTCCTCGCGGTCTGCACGAGCTCGCGGCGCTTAGAGCCCTGCACGAGCTCAAGAAAGTCGTTCGCGATGCTCTCCGCGTCCTGCATGGTGTTTTCACCTTCATCGAACAGCCACATGGAAAGCTGACGCCAGTCGCCCGGCTCCTTCGGGGTCTTCATCGTCGCGCTGCGCAGCACAAAGCGCCGCTGTTTCGTCTCATAGAAAAGGCCGTAGGCCACTTCGCCCGTCGTAAACATCACGCCGCGGCCGTTGTCGGTCTCCAGCGCCACAGCTTCGCCAAAGCCTTGCTCATTTAACGCTGCCTGCAATTTTCCTGTATCAGTTCAAAAGCTTTCTGCTCCAAGTTATGATCACTCCGTTACATTAGTAATTTAGAGTATAGCACAGTTTTCGCGCATTGTCTATGAAAAATCCATGAATTCCCGGAACTTATTTTTTATCGGAACATAAATCCATTGCCATCATGCATTTTATATGCTAATATAGGCTCGTATTGAAAATATGCGGGCTCGGCCCGAAACAGAAATGAAGGAAATCGATTATGACAGAACCCGGCGGCGCTGCCGCTTTAAAACAGAATAACCTCGCCGCTCTGCGCAGCGCGCTGTACCACACGGATTTCGCCACAAAAAAAGAGCTTGCCGAGCAATGCAGGTTAAGCCTTGCGGCCTGTACGGCGCTCCTCGGCGAGATGATCGACGACGGACAAGTGCTGGAGCTTGCCTTTGCCGCATCGAACGGCGGCCGTCCCGCGCGCCGCTTTTCCATCAACCCAAACTACGCGCACATTTTGTGCCTTTATACCGATAATAACGACGTGGAAAGGAGCGGCATCGCCCTGCGCGTGTGCGATTTAAAAGGAAACAGCTTGCAGGAAAAATTCTGCCCGCTCGACGACATTCTGCCGGAGGACCTCACGCTGTTCATCACACAGATGGTGCAGACAGATCCGCTCATCCGCGCAGTCGGCATCGGCATTTCCGGCGTCACCGACCGCGAAGGCGCCATTGAATCGCTTGCGTTCCCGGCGTTAAACGGCTTCAACCCGAAGAAGGTACTCGAAGAACAGCTCGGCATCACGGTCATCACAGAAAACGACATGCACTTCACGTCCTACGGCTTTTACGTGCGCAACCCCTGCGACCACCCGTACTCCCTTTCCGTTCTCTACTGGCCGAGCCACCGCAGCGCCGGTGCGGGCACCGTGGTGGACGGACACATCATCGTCGGCAGTACAAAATATGCGGGCGAGCTCATCAGTCTGCCGCTCATCAACTCCACCGCTACAAAAGTCGAGACCGTCTCGCGCATGATTCACGGCGAGAATATCGTGCCGCTGATGCAGACCGCCGCCGTGTGCACCATTGCACTTTTGAACCCGGACATCCTCTTCCTCACCGGCTCTGCCACCTTGAACGTGCGCGAAAAAGACATCATCGATTACTGCAAGCAGAGCATCCCGGAAAACCACATGCCCGTTTTCCGTATGCAGGCGGACATCCACGAGGAATACATGACCGGTATCTTCTCTCTGACGCGTCAGGCTTTGAAATTCAAACATTGAGCCTCTTTTTGAAATGTACAGACAACGCCCTTTCAAATTCCCTAAATCACATAAAAACTTTTCTGCTGCTTTTTTGCAAAATGTTTAAAAAGGGGCTTTACAAACGGAAGCGAATGTGATAAGATACCTTTTGTCAGAAAGTGACGAAAGTGTCCGATCCAAAAGGGATGAAGGACAACGGGGAGTTTATACGGGCGCAGCACGCTGGGGATTTGCCCACACCGCACCCATAAATGAAGAAGACAGGACAAAGCGTATCTGAAAACGCTTTGTCCTGTTTTTCGTTTTACAAAATCATTTCTTTACGATCTGCGCCGCTTCGCGTGCCAGCGCCTCAATGGCGTCAAAATCGCCGGCATCCAGCAGCTTACCCGGCACCATCCAGCTGCCGCCGCAGCACAGCACGTTCGGCAGCGCAAGGTACTCCGCCGCGTTCTGCGCGCTGATGCCGCCGGTGGGCATGAATTTCATATTGCCGTAAGGACGCCGAGGCCTTCAGCATTTTCACGCCGCCCACAACCTCCGCCGGGAACAACTTCACAAAATCGAGTCCCATGCGCATGCAGCTTCCACCTCCGTCGGTGTCGCGCAGCCGGGGATGACCGGCACACGGTGCGCAATGCACCAGCGCACCACCTCCGGGTTCGTGCCCGGACTGATAATCGCGGAAGCGCCCGCCTTCACAGCGCGCTCTGCGGTCTTTACGTTCAAAACCGTACCGGCGCACACGCACACGTCCGGCACCTCTATCTTAATACGGCGAATGGCTTCCTCCGCCGCGTCTGTGCGGAACGTCACCTCCGCCGCGGGCAGCCCGCCTTTTTTCAGCGCCAGCGCCAGCGGCACTGCTTTTTTCGCATCGTTGATCTGAATAACGGGGATGATCCCGATCGATTTTAACGTTTCCCAAAAATTCATAGAACACCCTCCCGGTGATTTTCTTCAGTTCATTGTATCATGCGCCGCAAAACTTTGCAATATATCTCCATTTCAAAAGAATTCCGTTTTATTTCAAATTCGCGCTTGACAAATTAAATAACATCCGATATTTTATCATCATCAGCTGAACCGCACCCGGGAGGAAACTATGGCAAGAACACCGCGCATCACGGCGGAAATGCTGCTTGAGGCAGGCGCCGCCATCACACTGGAAAAAGGCGCAGATGCACTCAATGTCCGCAGCGTCGCCGCTAAACTCAATTGCTCCGTGCAACCCGTTTTCCGCAACTTCGGCAGCATGGAAACATTCCGCCGCGCCGTCATCGAATATTTAGACGGCACGTATCAATCCTTCGTCGCGCAGTACCTCGATAAATCGGACTACCTGTTCACGATCAGCCTTGCGCACATTCTGCTCGCCCGCGACAGGCGCAATCTGTTCGGCGTCCTGTTTTTATCGAACGAATACGGCAGCCGCACCGTGCCGCAGATCATCTCAAGCCCGTGGAACCGCGAAGCCATCGACTGCACGGCGGTGCAGTACGGGCTCACGGTAAAGGAAGCCGAAGCCGTTTATCGCGACGTGCGATTTTATACATTCGGCATCGCCGAAGCGCTGTATGCGGGCTCGCTTATCGCGGAGGAAAATGAGGCTGCGGCAGCTGCTGCGCGGCGCCATCCGCAAATTCTGCGCAAAATAACGCGGTGTTCTCATTTAAAGAATTTGGAGAAAAAACATGGTCATTAACGCACAAAACAAAGAAAAATATTTGGAAGACTTAAAAAATTGGCTCCGCGAGCTCGAAAGCGCCCCGCTTGAAGAAATGGGCGCGTTTTTCCGCAAGCGCCTGCCGGAATACGAAGCACGCATGACGAAATTCTGGGGCGAAGACTACAAGCAGTTCGCACGCGCCGTGCCGCAAAGCGCCAAGCGCATTTTAGACCTCGGCTGCGGCACAGGATTGGAGCTCGACGCGCTCTACAATTTGCGCACGGATATATCCGTCACCGGCATTGACCTTTTCGCCCGATATGCTCGACGCCTCATGAAAAAGCATGGGGATAAGGACCTCACGCTGCTGTGCGGCAGCTACTTTGCCGTGCCGTTCCCCGGTGCGTTCGACGCTGTCGTCTCGTTTGAATCGCTGCACCAACTTTCTGCCGGAGAAAAAGCGCCGGCTCTTCAAACGCATCTATGACTGTCTCACGCCTGGCGGCATATTTGTAAACGGCGATTACTTCGCCTGCTGTGACGAAGAAGAAAACCTGCTGCGCGAAACGTGGAGCCGCAAGCGCCGCGAAGAAAGCATTCCCGACGACGCATTCGTCCACTTCGACATCCCGCTGACAAAAGAACACGAAGCCGAACTGTTAAAAGAAGTCGGCTTCACCGTCACGGTGGAAAACGGTAACGATTGTTTGATTATAAAAGCGGTGAAATAACGCACAGCGAAGCGACGAATAAAGTTTTTGATCCAACTTTTTTTCAAAAAGTTGGTGGGGTCTCGGGGCAAAGCCCTGAGGCGCGCTCCGCAGAGCGCGAAACCCATTTGCCTAACCTAAAACTAGGAAGGTAGAGCGAACTTCCAGTGGACGTTCGCTCCGCAGGAAACCCAGTTGCATGGGTTTCCTGATAGGCGGTCAAAGGATCGCCTATTTAAAGCGCCGCACCCACGCTTTCCTGAACTGCGTGAGTGCGGCGTTGCTATTCAGTTTACTTCTCCGCGCTCGGCGCGCTTACGCTGAAGATCGCACCTCTAACGCCGTCCAGCTTCACGGTTGTGCCGGAGTGCAGCAGGTCGGTCGCGTGCGCCGCGCCGACGATGGCCGGTTTATCCAGCGCCATGGCGGCGATGGCCGCGTGAGAGTTCACACCGTCCATTTCCGTCACAATACCCGAAGCCTGACGGATCAGCGGCATCGTTGCGTTCGTGGTCTTCGGCAGCACCAGAATATCGCCCCTGCGGAACTTCTGCAGCGCTTCCTCCTCCGTTTTGCACACGCACAGCGGGCCGCAGGTACTCAGTACGTTCACAACGGTGCCGGAGACAAGCACGTCGCCCACAAGGTGTACCTTCAGCATGTTCGTCGTGCCGGAAATGCCCAGCGGGATACCCGCCGTGATAACGGCAATGTCGCCCGCCTGCACAAGCCCGTGCTCCTCCGCAACAGCCACGATGTGCTCAAACAGCTCGTCGGTGCTGGTCTTTTCCTCCAGCATCACGGGGATTACGCCCCAGGAAAGGCCCATCTGGTTCAGTACCTTGCGGTCGGTCGTGCCGCTGATGATTGGGCACGCCGGGCGGAATTTCGAAATCATGCGCGCCGTAAAGCCTGTTTTCGATACGGTCATGATGGCCACCGCACCGAGGTCGTGCGCCGTCGTGCACGTTGCGTGTGAAATGGCAGAGGTCACGTCCTGTTGCACCGGCACATCCCACTGCTCCAGCTGACGCACGTAGTCGATGTCGTTTTCGGTGCGCTCCGCAATGCGGACCATCGTGCGCACGGCCTCCACCGGGTACGCGCCCGCAGCCGTCTCGCCGCTCAGCATAATGGCGCTCGTGCGTCGTAGATCGCGTTCGCCACGTCGGTCGCCTCCGCACGCGTCGGGCGCGGATTCTTGATCATGG
>ENA-OQLB01000891-OQLB01000891.1-human-gut-metagenome-genome-assembly--contig:-NODE-891-length-14657-cov-3.011769_pt1 | contig 14657 bp, 20 predicted proteins | sample MGYA00242656_ERZ504813 | MGnify/ENA primary metagenome ERZ504813 (study PRJEB26092, sample SAMD00036388) | human gut metagenome | host: Homo sapiens | study: EMG produced TPA metagenomics assembly of... | reverse complement strand
AGACGTTACAGGTAAGTGGATGGGACCAGAAGTTACTAAAATAAAAAGGACAATGTGTTGTAGTGGGGGATAAGATGAAGCCGAATGGAATTGTTGAACCTGCAGCACCAGTTGTTACTTCAGTGGCGTCATTTGATGAAAGAGAAGTGAATTTTTGATTAAATAGTAGGTATAAAATGCATATAAGAATTGAAAATTTTAAGAATGAAAAGAAGACCACTAATTTAGTGGAGTCTTGTGTATAACTTATATTTTATCGAGGAAGGTAATAGTTGTGGATGGAATATTTATTTATGACTGTAATTTGAACATAGAAAAATTTATCCATATGTTGGATGATTCAACTGAATGTTATAAATTTTATTGGCTTGACTCGATAATGCAACTTTTAGCTGAACAGGAAGAATGCATTACTTTTGATAAGATTATTTCCCGAATGATAGCAGATGCCTGGTATTCTGTTACTGAGTATCACCTTAGGATGGGAACTAAGGATAATCAAGGAAATAGCGTTAATGGCATTGAACGAGCTATTAATAAACTAGATGAACTTAATTATCTTGAGCATACTGCTGATAAACGACAGGTGTTAAATGTAGTGGAAGAAAATGATAAGCTTTTACATGATGAAAAATGTCAAATAGCTAAGAATGTTCCATATCGGTTGTTATCTTCTTTCATGAAGGAATTAGGTGGAAATGATCCATTATGGGATCAAAGAAAAAACTTGTTGCGTATATAAAAATAATTAATGAAAGTCGATGTATGCCATATACAATAGGAACAGAAAGAGGACTGAATAGAAAGATTATTATTGAAGAAAGATGGAAAAATTTTTTGTTGATAATATGGTATCAAATTAGAGGGTGGATTCAAATGAAGAAGGTTAGGTATCTTCAAGATAAAAATCCAGATGTGCCAGGAATTATATATAAGCTTGAACCGGAAAATGAAAAACATCGTAAGCTTCAAAATGTGAGAAAATTATGGTCAGCTATTTGGCATATTTCTGGGATAAAAGATATTTATTCAGGAACTCAATTAGGGAAAAAAGAGTATGAGATAGATCATTTTATTCCTTGGACTATTTCGAACCAAAGCTATGGCTTGGTATGACCGCAACGCCAGATAAACGAGACGACAATCTGGAAGGCAGGAACATTTACGAAATCTTCAATCATCAGATCGCATACGAGATCCGCCTGCAGGATGCGATGGAGGAGGATCTATTGTGTCCGTTCCACTATTTTGGAATCACGGATTTGGATATTATTGCAGATGCGGGAAAATCATCCGAAGAAAAGGTGGAGAACTTCCGCTATCTGACATCCGAAGAGCGTGTGGAAAATGTCATGAAACAGGCGGAATATTTCGGATACAGTGGTGATCGTGTGAAGGGATTAATCTTCTGTAGCCGGATTGATGAGGCGAAGGAATTATCGAAGAAATTCAATGCCAAGGGCTGGCGGACGCTGGTGCTGAGCGGTAGTGATTCGGAAGAAACAAGGGCAGCAGCGATCGAACGGCTGGCAGGAGAAGAATCCGAAGATGCCCTGGACTACATCATTTCCGTAGACATATTTTCCGAGGGTGTGGACGTGCCGGAGATCAATCAGGTCATCATGCTTCGTCCGACAGAGTCGCCGATCGTGTTTATCCAGCAGCTTGGTCGTGGACTTCGAAAAGCCGAGAACAAAGAATATGTCGTTGTACTGGATTTCATCAGAATTATCGGAATAACTTTATGATTCCGATTGCGCTGTCTGGAGACCGCAGTTATAACAAGGACAATATTCGCCGCTATGTCACGGAAGGCGGCAGAGTGATTCCGGGGGCGAGCACGATTCACTTCGATGAGATTTCCCGAAAGCGGATTTTCCAGGCAATTGATAATGCGAACTTCAGCGATATCAAATTAATCCGGGAGAATTATACGAATCTGAAGAATAGCTGAGGTATATCCCGGCGCTTGCGGATTTTGATAAATATGGGGAAATGGATGTGCTGCGGATCTTCGATAATAACAGCCTGGGTTCGTATTATAAATTCCTTGTGAAATACGAAAAGGAATATAGCATCCGGCTGTCAGAAGACGAAGAAAAAGCAATCGAATTCATTTCCAAAAAGCTGGCGAGTGGCAAGCGGATTCATGAGCTGGAATTGTTGAAACGTACGTTGCAGTATCGCCATGGAATCATTGGGCGTCTGCGGAAGCATTTATCCGAGAAGTATCATTGTGAGATGGACGAGCATTGCACGGAAAATGTGATCAATATGATGACAAATGAATTCCCGACGAGCGCAGCAAAGAAGACTTACGCACAGTGTGTATTTCTCAAGAAGGAACAGGATGATTACGGCATTTCCGATGTGTATGGGAAAATGTTAGAGAATCCGGAATTCTGTGCGATTCTGGAGGAACTGGTGGATTTCGGAATCTCGAGATATAAGGTCAATTACAGTTACCATTATCAGGATACGAATCTGGTATTATATCAGAAATATACATATGAGGATGCCTGTCGTCTGCTGAACTGGGAGAGAAATGAAGTGCCACTGAACATCGGCGGTTACAAATATGATAAGAAGACTAAGACATTTCCGATATTCATTAACTACGATAAGCAGGACAATATCAGCGATACCACGAAATACGAAGATCATTCGTAGCAGAGAACCGGCTGATCGCGATTTCCAAAAGCGGAAGAAGCATGGACTCAGAAGATGTGCAGAATTTCCTGAACGCAACAGAACGTGGCATAGATGTGCAGCTGTTTGTGAGAAAGAATAAGGATGATAAGATTTCCAAGGAATTCTATTATCTGGGCCGTGTGATCGCGACCGGGAATGCGAAGCAGTTTGTGATGCCGAATACGGATAAGACGGCGGTGGAGATCGAATGGGAGCTGGAGACTCCGGTGAGAGAAGATATTTATCAGTATATTGTGAATGAATAGGGACTGTTACAGGAAGATTTTGACGGGAGATAAATGGTAAGATGAAGACGATAAGAGTTGTGGCAGCAGTGATAAAGGCAGTAAAGGAAGACGGAAGAACGATGATATTCGCAACGCAGCGCGGATACGGCGAGTTCAAAGGCGGATGGGAATTCCCGGGCGGTAAGATCGAAGCCGGGGAGACACCGCAGGAAGCGTTGAAGCGTGAGATCATGGAAGAACTGGATACGGAAGTTTCGGTTGGTGAGTGGATCGAGACGGTGGAGTATGATTATCCGGGATTTCATCTTTCGATGGATTGCTTCTGGTGTGAGATCGTGAAAGGGGATCTGGTTCTGAAGGAGCATGAGGCTGCCAGGTGGCTGACCAGGGAGGAGCTTACGGATGTGGAGTGGCTGCCGGCGGATGTGGCGGTTGCGGAGAAGATTGAAGAAGAGATGGACTAGAAAATATAGAGAGGAATAAGTGGACATTGAAAATGAAAAAGAACTCAAATTTGAAGTATAAATTTGAGTTCTTTTTTAGTTCATAAGAATAATATTTGAGTTTCTCGCATAAACTTAAATATAGTGCTAGAATCTAAAATATAAATGGAGGAACTAAAATGACAACAGAAGAATTATATGACAAACTAAAATTAATTCAAAAAATGAAATGCGAAACGCAGAATTTGGAATTGAAATCAGCGGAGCGAGGATGTCCGAAACGATTATATGATTCTTTGTCAAGCTTTTCTAATCAGGATGATGGTGGCATTATTGTTTTTGGAATTGATGAGAAACAAGATTATAAAGAAGTTGGTGTTTATGATGCTCAGGACATTCAAAAGAAAATTAACGAGCAATGCTTGCAGATGAATCCGGTTGTACAGTCGCTTATTACAGTTGTAGAGAAGGAAAATAAAAAATTTGTTTCTGCTGAAATTCCCGGAATAGATTTGGCAGACAGACCTTGCTATTATCAAGGACGTGGAAGGTTGAAGGGGTCCTATACCGTATTGGGGATAGTGATGAACCGATGACAGAATACGAAATATATAGTTATGAAGCATATAGAAGAAAATATCAAGACGATATCCGTGAGGTTCCGAGAGTAACATTAATGTCATTGGATCAGGAAGAACTGAATCGTTATGTTGAACTGTTAAAGAGAGGAAAACAAAGATTAGCAACACTTGATAATGAAAGTATTTATGAACTTATGAGCATAAAGCGAGGAGAGAAAGTAACGCTTAGTGCGACTTTGCTTTTTAGTCCATATCCACAGGCATATTTTCCACAATTGTGTATTACGGCAATTGTAATTCCTGGGAGAACAATAGGAAGTCTTGGTGACATGGGGGAAAGATTCTCGGATAATCAGAGAATAGAAGGAACAATTCCGGAAATGTTGGATGAGGCATTATTATTTGTGAAACGCAATATGCGGACAAAGACAATTATAAGTCCGACAACCGGACGAAGAACTGACAGAACAGACTATCCAATAACAGCGGTTAGAGAAACTATTATAAATGCATTAGTACATCGTGATTATAGTATTCATACAGAAGGAATGCCGATTCAACTTATAATGTTTGAAGACAGGATTGAAATACATAATCCAGGTGGATTATATGGAAGAACCACTATTGACCAATTAGGAAAAATTCAACCGGATACAAGAAATCCGGTACTTGCATCGGCACTTGAAACATTGGGAATAACAGAAAACAGGTATTCGGGAATTCCAACAATCCGGATGGAAATGGAGAAATATAACTTAAGACAGCCAGAATTCTTGGATGAAAGAGGAAGTTTTATTGTAAAACTATATAAAGAATCAAAGAATGATTATGAAGATATGTCAAATGATGAAGAAACAAATAATTTAATAGTATTTTGTAAAACACCGCGTACAAGAAAGGAAATTTGTGATTATCTGGGGTTAAATTCTGTTACTTATGCTATACAGACGTATGTAAATCCATTAGTAGAAGCTGGCGTAATTAAGTTGAGTATTCCAGATAAGCCAAAGAGTCCAAAACAGTTATATTATAGCGTAGAAAGAGAAAAATGAGAGAAGACCAATTCCTGCGGCAGCGTCTGCAGAAAGAAATCCCGATTGAGATTTCACCTGTTTTAAGAGATTTAATAACTGTTATATTTTGTTATTAAATTCTCCGCAAACCCTTGAAAATCTTTGTGTGAATCCTCTATTTCGGACAGGAGATAATTTGACAGGAAATTTCAAAGAAGAGTATAATACATATTAAGACATTTTGAATCGGCATGTGTCCGAAAGAAGCTGTCACTGGCAGGTTCTCTGTATTATAAGCAGGTTCGAAATAGACGCTATGGGGGAAAATAATTTGGAAAAAAACTGACAATAAATGATATAGCCCAGATGTCCGGTGTGGCAAAAAGTACTGTATCAAGATATCTGAACGGGGGAAGCGTCAAAGATGCAACGGCCCAGAAGATAAAAAAAATCATCGAAGAAAATAATTATGAGCGAATCTGTTTGCAAGGCTGAATGCAAAAGAGAGCCGGATCATAGGACTTACGGTACCTGGATTTAACTCGGTAACAACACCGAGACTTGTAGAAGTAATCGTTGCCTATCTTAAGAAAAATGATTATACACCTCTTATCATGCATACGGAAAATGATATCGAAGAAGAAATACGCTGTATCGAACGGCTGAAGAATATGAATGTAGATGGAATTATGGTTCTTGCGACGGGAAGCACAAAAGAATACGAAGAAGCAGTAAAGAAGTTAAAAATTCCAATCCTGTTTCTTGGACAACGCTTCCCGGGAGAGAATTCTGTCATTAATGATGATTACAATGCAGGATATGCGGTGGGTAATTATATCGGACAACGTAAGTTCAAGGAGATTTATATGCTCTGGGTACCTGAAGATGACCCGGCAGTAGGAGGAGAACGACGCCATGGAGTGATCGATGGACTTATGTCCTGTGAGAAAAAGCCAAAAGAAGTCATAGAGACAACGTTCTTTTATGAAAATGCAATTGAAAATGTACAGAAATTTGTAGATCATATGAAGACACCGGCGGCAGTCGTATGCGCAACAGACCGTATCGCATTTGGCGTGTACAAAGTAATGTCAGAGAAAGGTATACGGATACCGGAAGAAGTATCCGTGGTAGGATTTGGCGATTACGAAGCAGGAGAACTGTTACAGCCGCCACTTACGACGGTAAAATTTGACTGGAAGAACTGGGGGGAGATCAGTGCTGAGTCGATGATCCAGATGATTTTAGGAAAGCCGGTAAGCCCGCTTCAGGTCAACCCGTATAAAATTATAGAAAGAAAAAGTGTAAAAGAGAACTGAGAATCAGGCGGATCTGTCAATTTGACAGACCCGCTTTTGTGCAATATAGACAAATTTAGATATCAATTTTTGGAACCGTTTCCGAAAATGAAATTGCAGTGACGTTTTGTGTTGACATACAAAAGCTGATGTATATAATAAAAACATAGGAACGGAACCGGTTCCAAAACAAAACAATACAAGGAGAAGAGAAATGGGAAAGAACAATGAGTATCTGGAAATATCAAAACAGATCGTAGCCAATATTGGTGGAATGGATAATATCCAGGGAACAGCACACTGTGCAACCAGACTCAGGATCGTATTGAAAGATAATGATCTTGCAGATATTGAAAAACTGGAAGATATCGACAAAGTAAAAGGTGCGTTCATAGCAGGTAATCAGTTACAGCTGATCCTGGGAGCTGGAACAGTGAATGATGTATATGAGGTATTTGCCGAGTATACGAATACACAGAATATGTCACTGGGAGATCTGAAGGAAGAAAGTGCGAAGAGGCAGAATCCACTTCAGGCAGTGATCAAAGCGTTATCTGATGTATTTATCGGAATCATGCCGGCACTTCTTGCAGCAGCCCTTCTGATGGGAATTACAAGCGTCCTTGGCGGACTTGAAGTAGTAAAGACACATGATACCTTATATGCGATCAACCGGCTGGTAAGTCTTGCGTCTACAGGTATCTTTGCAATCCTTCCAATGGCAGTATGCTATTCAGCCGTAAAAAGATTTGGCGGGAATCCGGTTCTTGGTATGGTAATCGGAGCAATCATGTTAGACAGTTCTCTTGCCAATGCTTACCAGGCTGCACAGGGAACCGTTGATATAGAAGTTATCCGTCTGTTCGGACTGAAGATTGAGATGGTAGGATTCCAGGAGGAATCATCATCGCGCTTATGATGGGATTTGTAGTTGCAAAACTGGATAAATTCTTCAATAAGGTAATTCCGGATGTAATCAAGCTTCTGGTTGCACCAATGCTGACAGTATTTATCTCTACGGTATTACTTTTTACACTTGTAGGTCCGGCAGGACGAATTCTTTCTAATGGAATCACAGACGGACTGATGTGGAGTACAGAACATCTGGGAGCATTCGGGTATGCGTTATTTGCCGGAGTTCAGCAGATCGTAGTTATCACAGGTCTTCATCACATTATCGGTGCGGTAGAAGCACAGCTTATTGCATCGACAGGAACAAACTTTTTAAATCCACTGATGTCTGTAGCTTTATTTGGACAAAGTGGTGCGGTACTTGGTTATCTTTCCCTGAACTGGAAGAACTTAAAAGCCAGAGAGCTTTGTATTCCAAGTTTCTGCTCGACATTATTTGGTATCAGTGAACCGGCAATCTTCGGAGTAACTTACGTTACAAGTTTCCACTGATCGGTGGATGTATCGGTGGTGCAGTTGCAGGTGCATATGTATACTATTCAAAGCTTACTGCTCTTGGATTCGGTACAACTGCACTTCCTGGAATGGCAATTGCTAATCCGGCACATCACGGGTACATTAACTACATCATTGCACATGCAATCGCGATTACGATTGGATTGTATGTACAGTCATCTTTGGGAAAATGTGGTCAGCACCGGATAAGAATAAAAATGACAAAAAGAACGATACAAAAGAAAATGATACAACAAAGGCAGTTATTACAGAAGAGCCTGGTGCAGTCTATGCAGCAGCAGAGGGAACAGTAAAAGATATCGAAGCATCGACAGATCCGACATTTGCAAACAAGGTACTTGGAGACGGTGTCGTTATCTTTCCGGAAAACGGAACCGTTATGGCACCATGTAAGGCAACCGTATCACTCGTATATCCAACCGGACATGCAATCGGACTTACAACTGCAGATGGAGCAGAGATCCTGATTCACTGCGGGGTAGATACCGTCAATATGAACGGTGAAGGATTTGAGACACTTGTAAAAGAAGGACAGGAAGTAACAGCAGAAGAAGCACTTATCAGATTTGACATCGACCTGGTGAAGAAGCATGGATACTCTCCGGAGATTCTTGTTATCTTCACAGAGCTTCCGGAAGGAAAGACCATCAAAACAGAAGAAAAACATATTGCAAAAAATGATAAGATGGCTGAAATCGTGTAAGGATAAGGTGGACAGGAACAGATGAACAAAGAGACATATTTAACAGAATATCCGAAGCATGAAAGTATGAGGGAGAATGTAAAAAAAGATAAAAACAGACTTCACTTTCATATGATGCCGCCGACAGGCTGGATGAATGATCCGAATGGTCTGTGTGAATTTCAGGGTGTGAATCATATTTATTTCCAATATACACCATTTCTTGCCGGATGGGGAACGAAGCTTTGGGGACATTACACAACAAAGGATTGGATTCATTATAAAGAAGAAGAGCCGTTCCTTTATCCGGACGAAGAATGGGACAGAGACGGTGTATATAGCGGATCAGCTATACCTGTGAAGATGGAATTCACTATTTTTACACAGGAAATGTAAAACTCTGGGATAAAGATTATGATTATATCATGAATGGACGGGAACAGAATACGATTCACGTATTCAGTCCGGATGGAAAGAATATTGCATACAAGAAGCTTGTAATGACCAATGATGATTATCCGGTGAATATGTCCAAGCATGTCAGAGATCCAAAAATCTATAAAAAAGACGGCCGTTATTATATGATCCAGGGAGGCCGTGATGCGGAATCTGATGGCTGTGCACTTTTGTTTTGTTCCGACGATCTGGAACACTGGAAATGGTACGATACGGTGCGGACAGCAAAGCCATTTGGTTATATGTGGGAATGCCCGGATCTGTTCGAGATTGACGGCCAGCAGATTATGACATGCTGTCCACAGGGAGTAGATCAGAAGGGATATGATTACCAGAATGTGTACCAGTGTGGATATTTTCCGGTAGAGTTTGACCTGAAGAACAAATCATACAGCTTTGGAAAATTTCAGGAATTTGACAAAGGATTTGACATCTAGCGACACAGACATTTGCAGATGAAGCGGGTAGAAGAATCCTGATTGGCTGGATGGGGATTCCGGATGCAGATTATGATAATGATGCAACGGTTGCATATGACTGGATCCATGCACTTACCATGCCAAGAGAACTGGAATGGAAAGATGGAAAGATCTTACAGCATCCATTAAAGGAGATGAAAGATCTGCGTAAAAATGCATTTACCTGCGAACTGGAAGCATTTACAAAGTGGGCGCCTGCGGACTGCTGTTTTGAACTGAGACTTGACGTGGAAGAAGCAAAAATCTGGAGCTTAAGCTTCGTGAAGATGTTACAATAAGCTGGAAGGACGGGCTTTTTACCTTATCGATGGGAGAAAGCGGACGTGGAAGAAAGCAGCGCTTTGCTAAGGTGGAAGAGCTTTCGGATATTACCATCTTTTCGGATACATCAGCCATTGAGATATTCATTAATAACGGGGAAACGGTTCTGACAACAAGAGTATATAGTGAACATCTTGAACAGAAAGTAGAGCTTGTATCCAGAGAGGTAAAGGGAAGCGTTCATGGATATGAACTTGGATCATTCGAGGTTGAATATAAAAATAGATTCCGGACTGCATAAGATATAACAGGTGAATATACGGAAAAGAAAATAAAAATGTGGACAGGTTCCTGAAAAAAGAGGTGCCAGTCACATTTTTATACCATAGTATGCAAGAGATGCTGTCAGTGGCAAGTTTTATGTATTGCCATGCATTTGTAAGAAGTAGCAGGTGGCAAGTTTTTTGTATCTGACTTTGTACTAGCATATTAGCAAAGAGAAAATTGCAAAATGTATAAAACAGAGATATTATTATAAAATAAGAATCTGTTATGGAAGATGTGAAATATCAGATAACAGGATATATGGAGTGAAGGTGGTTATGAAAAGTAAAGACAGTAAGATTTCTAAAATAGTAAGAATGCTGATGATGCTTTTAACAGTGATCCTGATCGCCCTGTTTTTGACGATCATGATTCTGGTCAGTAAGATACAAGGGACGGCGCGAGTGGTGAATTATGCAGGCCTGGTCCGGGGAAAGACCCAGCAGATCATCAAGCTGGAGGATGTAAAAGAACCGCAGGATGAGATGATTGCATCGGTAGCCTCTTTCATGTTTAGATGTACAACAGATGAGAATTTTGGAAGACAGATTTGTTTTTGTAGAATATCAGCTTGAAGAAATTGGAGTAGAGGTATCGCCTTATACAATAATGGTAGATGATAAACCGCTGACAATGAAAAGAGTTGTTGTAGAAGATTTTAAAATAATTTATAGAGCATTAGAAGGGAAGAAATCAAAACTGCCAGTAAGGATTCTCAGAAGGTTTAAACAGGAATTATATGATTTTACCGTTACTAATATGCCAACGGCAAGTATGCATGTTGCATCAATTGAAGATGACAGAGTTAAAGACGAAGAACTAGTAATGTCAATGAGTTGGAAATAGTTTTAAAAGAGATATTTGAAAAAGATATATATGTTCTTCAAAATTCAATTCCGGCAGTTAGAACAAATGTGAGAAGGTTGATTTTGATTTATGATTATTTGAAGTGGGGAAAATAAAAGAAGATGGAACAGAATTAGCTTGTATTAGATATATAAATATGACATAATACAACTATGAATATTACATATAAATCCAATAATAACGTAGTCTATTCTTGCAAATACCACGTTGTATGGTGTCCTAAATATAGACGTAAAATTTTAACAAACGGAATAGATACCCGATTGAAGGAATTGCTTCTTGAATATGCTGCAAATATTTCTGTAGACATCATGGAAATGGAAATCATGCCGGACCATGTACACATACTCATGGAAGTAGACCCTCAGTTTGGTATTCACAAAGCAGTTAAATCATTAAAAGGATATACTTCCAAAGTTTTGAGAAGTGAATATCCGTCATTGAAAACAAGAATGCCATCACTGTGGACAAACAGCTATTTTGTATCAACTGTTGGTGGTGCTCCGCTTGATGTAATCAAGCAATATATCGAAAATCAGAAAACATCGCAAAGACAAAAGGATAAATTGGGATAATGCAAAAAGGTGTTAAATTTAGAATCTATCCGAATAAGGAACAGCAAACTATCATCAATCAGACTTTAGGGTGTTGCAGACTAATAAGGCATCCACAGTTCAAGAGCAAACATAATCGGCATCAATCCTACAGAACAATAAACCAAGGAGATAATATCCGTATTGTTGGAAAGTATATCAAACTTCCGAAATTGGGATATGTCAAAGTGCGACAATCTATGGAAGTAGGTAAAATCAACAATGTAACCATTGAGCATACACCTACAGGTAAATACTTTGCAGTTTTAAACGTGGACTTTGAACCACAGCCAATGCTTAATCAAGGTGGCTCTATCGGCATTGATGTAGGAATTAAAGAGTTTTACTCTGACAGCAATGAAAATACAGTATCTAACCCCAAATATCTTGAAAAATCAATGCGTAAACTCATTCGTGAACAGCGTAAACTGTCACGTAAAGAAAAAGGTTCAAGTAATCGAAATAAACAGCGTATAAAAGTTGCTTTAGTCCATGAAAAGATTACAAATCAGAGAAATGATTTTTTACAGAAACAGTCTACTATGCTGATTCGTGAAAACCAAACAATCTGCATAGAAGATTTGAATGTAAAAAATATGATGCGTAATCACAAATTAGCACAGCACATAGGCTCTGCGTCATGGACTAAGTTCTTTGATATGTTGTCCTACAAGGCAACATGGTATGGGAACGACATTGTAAAGATACCAACTATGTATCCAAGTAGCTAGACATGTTCCTGCTGTGGATATAAAAATCCACTGGTAAAGAATCTCGCAATTCGTAATTGGGAGTGTCCGAAATGCCAAACAAAACATGATAGAGACACCAACGCAAGTATTAACATATTGAATAAAGGACTGCAAATGCAGTCAACATAGTACATGAAAACTGCACCGTAGGACATACGGGAACAGTATAATCTAGCTTGTGGACACTGTGTAAGACGTTGCAATACCATATGGTATAAGCCAATGCAGTAGTGGTAGAAACAAGAATCCCCCTGCTTTAGTTGTGGGGAGTGTCAAAATGTTTCCGAGACCAGATATAGTACAGAAGGATGGTGAAGAGGATGTACTTAGAAGAGATGATAAACGCAGAATACAGCAGATTGAACGAGAATGATATATTAATCTGGCAGTATATTCAATTAAATAAGCGAGAGTGCTGCGAAATTGCGATTGAAGATCTGGCGCAAAAGTGCTGCATTTCCAGAACGACAATCTCCAGATTTACGCAGAAACTGGGATTTACAGGTTTCCGTGAATTTAAAGTTCATCTAAAGATGGAGTGGGAACAGGAGCAGGTGAAAACGGATGTGCTGCTGGAAAATGTCTGTGATAATTATATGAAATGTATACAAATGATAAAAGAGACAGACTTGGAGGAAGTATGTAGCCATATCTATCATGCGAAACGCTTGTTTGCATATGGAACAGGAGAAACCCAGCATGCTGTGACGCAGATGATCAAGAGAATGTTTATGAATGTAAAGCGGTTTTTTGTGACACTTTATGGGAAGACAGAGCTTATGATGACCATTGAAGACCTGAGCGAGGAAGATATGGTGATAATGATATCCTTGTCAGGAGAAAATGAATTGGCGGTTCAGGCGGCAAAAAAACTAAAAGCGCGAGGTGTCTATACACTGTCGATTACGAGGTTAAGTGACAATACTCTTGCACGACTTTGCAGTAAAAACCTGTATATTCCAACAGATGTTCTGATGACAAAAGCGGGAGTGACGTTTGAGACAATCAGTCCGTACTTTAATGTTGCTGAGCTTTTGTGCATTCGCTATCTTGTATATATGAAAAAGCAGGAGGAAAAGAAAAAAGAATATCGTACAGAGTGTTGAGAATAGTGGACGTGATGCTTAGGATGAACATTTATGTACAGAGAAATATAAAAATATCTAACAAGTACTTTTGATATATCGTACTTTTTAGATATTTTTTTATTATTATGCACATAAGTACAAAAAGTGTGCAAAAGAAATGAAGTTGTACATCTTCCTTGAATCAGCTAAACCATTGCAAAACAATGAATTTGCGAATATGATGGAATCGAGTTAAGGCGCTTTAAAAATAGTAAAAAAGGAAATGGAGGAGAAGGCATGAAAGGAGTTATGCAGAAAGTTCAGCGGTTCGGTGGGGCAATGTTTACCCCGGTACTGTTGTTCTCATTTGCGGGAATCATGGTTGGATTATCGACTTTGTTCATGAACCAGTCGATTTTCGGAGCACTCGCGGCAGAAGAGGGAATCTGGTATAAGATTTGGTATATGATACAGGAAGGTGCGTGGATGGTATTCCGGCAGATGCCGCTATTGTTTGCAATCGGTCTTCCGATCGGACTTGCGAAAAAACAAAATGCGAGATGTGTGTTGGAAGCATTTACAATTTATGTAACATTCAATTACTTCCTGTCAGCAATTTTAAAATTCTGGGGAACAAATTTTGGCGTGGATTTTGCGGCAGAGGTTGGAGGAACAAGCGGACTTGCGAATGTGTGTGGAATTAAGACTTTGGATACCGGAATGCTGGGAGCACTAATTATATCTGGTGTTGTTGTCTGGATTCATAATAAGTACTTCGATACGGAATTACCGGAGTGGCTGGGGATTTTTTCGGGGTCTAGTTTTGTAGTTATGATTGGGTTCTTCGTGATGATTCCAATGGCATTTTTGTTTGCGTTGGGATGGCCGAAAATTCAGGAGGCAATGCTATTTTTACAGGATTTCTTTAAGTCGAGCGGGACAATTGGAGTAGGACTGTATGCGTTTAGTGAGAAGATTCTGCTTCCGACAGGTTTGCATCACTTTATCTATGCACCGTTTGCGTTGGATTCAGCGGTTGTGCCGGGAGGAATCGAGGCATATTGGAATCTGCATCTGAGTGAATTTGCACAGAGTACAAAGCCGTTGAGAGAATTATTTCCGGCAGGAGCATTCCATTTATATGGAACTCCGAAGGTGTTTGCACCGATGGGAATTACATTGGCGTTTTATACAACTGCAAAGAAAGAAAAGAGAAAACAAGTACTTGCATTGATGATTCCGGCTGCGTTAACAGCGATGTTAACCGGAATCACAGAGCCGATTGAGTTTACGTTCTTATTTATTGCACCGGTGTTATTCCTTGTTCATGCATCTTATGTGCCTGTCTGAATATGGCGATGTATATCGCAGGAGTTCGAGGGCATTTGCTAACGGGCTGATTGCCTGGGGGCACAGGATTGGATTCCATGCTGGCAGAATCATTGGATGACCTATGTGATAACAGATTCTTGTT
>ENA-OQLB01000889-OQLB01000889.1-human-gut-metagenome-genome-assembly--contig:-NODE-889-length-14713-cov-4.694433_pt1 | contig 14713 bp, 16 predicted proteins | sample MGYA00242656_ERZ504813 | MGnify/ENA primary metagenome ERZ504813 (study PRJEB26092, sample SAMD00036388) | human gut metagenome | host: Homo sapiens | study: EMG produced TPA metagenomics assembly of... | reverse complement strand
TCCGGGCAGTACGGAGCTTTATTTCAAAGTCAGAGATGAGGATAGCAAGATGACGGTCGATTTGATTTCCCGTCCCGTGAAGCTTTCCGTTGGGGCGTGAACTGGATTACTTATTTAAAAGAGCGTTCGGATTCTTGAGTTCATGGATTAATTAGTTATCTTTGTTGGAAAACGAAGATAGGCTGCATCTCAGCATAAAAAATGAACTAGTTCATTTTGTTTTGCATTCGGTTTGCACTATCTTTGCTTCGAAAGCGAAGGTTGATAAAACGCAATTGACAGTAAATTAATAATTATAGTTGACATTTAATATTAAAAGAAATGGCTTTAGAAATTACAGACAGCAATTTTCAAGAAATCCTGGCAGAGGGAAAACCGGTAGTTATGGATTTCTGGGCACCTTGGTGCGGCCCTTGTAAGATGGTGGGACCAATCATCGATGAATTGGCTACTGAATATGAAGGAAAGGTAATCATTGGCAAATGTGACGTGGATGAGAACGGCGACGTGGCTGCCGAATATGGTATACGCAACATCCCTACAGTCTTGTTCTTCAAGAATGGAGAGCTGGTGGACAAGCAAGTAGGTTCTGCTCCGAAATCTGCTTACGTGGCCAAGATAGAAGCGATATTATAAGGTACTATTTGACGATTTACTATTTACGATTTACCCTTTCGGCATCATAGCGCAGCCAAATAGTAAATCGTAAATCGTCAAATAGTCAATAACATTAACCCTTTAAGCAATAGTAAGTATGGGAATGGAAGACGATTTTTTGCAGAATGATGTCGATGATGAAAAGACCATCGAGTACATCAAGAATTATTTGCCGCAGGAGTTGAAAGAGAAGTTCTCTGACGACGAGTTCTATTATTTTCTCGATTTGATTGACGAGTACTATTCCGAGAGCGGCATCCTTGATGCGCAGCCGGATGCGGATGGGTACATCGAGATTGATTTGGGGAAAATCGTGGACTATATTGTCAAGGAAGCCCATAAGGATGAGATGGGTGACTATGATCCGGAAGAAATCCTTTCATCGTACAAGGTGAGATGGAATATACGGAATCTTTGGACGAAGAATAGTCTGTATCAAAAGTATAGGAAAATCGCGGATGAGCATGGCTTCATCCGCGATTTTTGTTTTTATGTAGCCGGTGGCGTATTCAGAAAAAAGAAGATGGACGTGCCGATGAGGATGACACCCAATACGCCGTAGAACAGGCGGGCTTGTCGCCGCCCTACATTTTGTACGATAAACTGGGTGTTTCGGGCAGTAAAGAACCAGTTCCAGTCCAATATGGCTGCCAGCAAGGCGATGATGCCCGCGACGGCAAAAATTCCTTGAACGATGTATTGGCTCATCAGAAATAAAAATTAAGAATTAAAAATTAAAGTGGGGGAAAAGCATGCCTTATTCAAAGTTCTCTAACGTGACTTTCCGCTCTCCGTTCTCCACTTCTTCGATGGTGACCTTGATGGTATTACCCGGCAAGAGCTCCTCTACCAGCTCCGGCCATTCTATGAAGCAGAGGGCGCCGCTGTAGAAGTAATCTTCGTACCCCATGTCATACACTTCTTCCAGTTTCTTGATGCGGTAGAAGTCAAAATGGTAAATCAGTTCACCGGCAGTGTCGGAACGGTATTCGTTGACAATGGCGAAAGTAGGGGAGGTGATGACGTCGGAAACGCCCAACTCCTCGCAAACGGCTTTGATGAAAGTCGTCTTGCCCGCCCCCATTTTTCCATAGAGGGCGAAGACGGTATTGTCACCCATTTCAGCGATGAACTGGCGGGCGGCTTCGTGAATCTGGTCTAATGACTGAATTTTGATTTCCATTGTGTTTATAGATTTCTTTAGCGTTGCAAATATAGCCAAAAACTTTTTCCCGTCTTGCAAATGGCATAGATAATGATGGAAAAGAATATGATGGATGCCCCCGAGGGACATTCAAGTAGAAAGAAATCATCAGCCCGCCAGGCAACTGAGGTAACCGATGCCGATGGAAAGCCAGATGATGCGGTGGAACCGGTGCGAGAACAAGTTGGCGGTCATCTGCGGAACGGTGAGCAGCGAAATGACCAGCACGATGCCCACCATGCGCAGGCATGCCACGATGGTAAGCGCAATGAACATCATCAGTGCATATTCGAATACCTGCACCGGAATGCCTTGCGAGCGGGCAAACTCCCGGTCGAAAGCCACGTAGATGATAGGATGGAGATACAGTGCAAAAAACAGTATCAGCAGCAGGGCAAGCCCACCCAATAGAGCGATGTCGCTCCAGGTAATCGTGAGAATGTTGCCGAAGAGATAGGCGGACAAGTCGGGTGCGAATCCCGGCGAAAGGAAAGTGAACATAATGCCAATGCCATGCCCAATGTCCAGAATACGGCAATAGCGGAGTCTTCCCGCATATCCTTCCGTTTGCTGAGCCACTCTACACCGAAAGCGGACAAGACTGCAAACAAGGCTGCCGACAGAATGGGGGAAATGCCGGTATACAATCCCAGACCGATACCGCCAAAAGATGCATGCGTCAATCCACCGCTGATGAACACTAGTCTCCGGGTAACGATGTACGTGCCTATCAGCCCGCAAGCAATGCTTGCCAGCAGACTGCCGATGAGGGCATGTTGGAAAAAAGTGTATTGCAGTAGCTCCATTTATTCAATTAAAAATTAAGAATTACAAATTAAAAGTTGGATGTGGAGTGTTAGGAATGGGGGGTGAGACGACGTTCGCCGATAATGAGGAATACTTCATCCTTGATATTCTCCGGCAGGGCTATGCCGCGTAATTGCAGGCTGCGCACCCATCCGGCTACGTCCGTGTCTTGCATGGTGTAGAACACGTCGCGGAACTCGTCTTCCTGCTCGGGAGTATAGGCATCGGGAGCGGTGCCGATGTATTTGTCCAGTTCCTCGTCATCGTAATATTCAATTTGTTTGCTGACGGCTGCCAGTAAGCTGTCACGTTCGCAGATTTCATGCTGTCCGCAGCATTCGGAATCCACTTCCTGCACTTCGGGCATGGCGTCCAGTTCGCCGCGGTCTATCTTCTTCTGCAGTTTCCGGTTGCGTATAATTCCGGCTGTGGCTGCCACGAGGGCAAGGGCAATCAGGCTAATAATCAATATCCACATAGGCCTCCTTTTCTTGAAAAACATGTTCCATTAATAGAACGGACAAAGATACACATTGTTTTGTACACGACAAAATAATGAGTCAGATTGCAGGTAGGCAGATTACTTTCGCCCGACGCAGGCATTACTTGCTTGGAACGTAGTATAAAACTACTTTGGATGCATTCTAATCTTAGAATGTATCCTTTATTCCTAAGAATAAAGGTTATATTCTTAAGAATAAAGGCTGTATTTCTAAGAATAAAAGCTTTATTCTAGGATTGCATTGCATCTTGGCGGACTTTAAATCCCGCCTTTTGCAAGTCTTCCCAGTAAGCAGGGTAAGATTTGGTAACGACCTGTGGTTCATTTATCCGTATTTGGGGCAGTACAAGGCAGGCAGGGGCAAATGCCATGGCCATACGGTGGTCTTCATAGGTGGCGATGACGGGGTTAGCGTCTGCCGGGCAGCGTTCGCCATCCCATAACAAGATGCTGTCTTGCTCGGAGCGCACGACGTAACCCAGTTTACGCAGTTCCCTAATGAGGGCGGTGATACGGTCGGTCTCCTTTATTTTGAGGCTTTGCAGTCCGGTGAAGCGGAAAGGGATGTCCATTAGGCAGCAGGTGACGACAAAGGTCTGCGCCAGGTCCGGGATGTCCACCATGTCTTCGTCGAGACGGGTGGCGGGAGTACCCTTACGGGTCAGTTTTACTCCCCGGTCTGTATATTCGGTATGGACGCCGAGGCGGGCAAAGACTTCCGCGCCGCGGCTGTCGCTTGATAGCTGTGGGCGAAGAGACCGAGTAGTTCGATTTCTGCCGTGTGCGCTTCTTCCTTCGTGCTGTCTTCACTTTCTTTTGCGCTACTTCTGTCTCCCCCTTTTATTTTTTCATTTTTAATTCCTTCTATTGCCATCATCTGATACCAGTAAGAGGCGGCGCTCCAATCGCTTTCTACGGTGAAAGGGGTATCCGTGTATCCGCCGGGGCTGACGGTGATGCAATCTTCGGAGACCCAGTCGGCTTGGGCGCCGAAGTCGCGCATCAGTTGCAGGGTCAGGTTGATGTAGGGGCGGGAGATGATGTCACCCGTCAAGTGCAGGCGCAGGCCTTTGGGAAGGACGGCACCAATCATCAGCAGGGCGGATATGTATTGTGAGCTGACATTGCCGGCGAGGGATATTTCGCTGCCGGTCAGTTCTGTTCCGGTGATGCGCAAGGGAGGGAACCCTTCGTTTCCGACGTATTCTATGCGGGCGCCGAGCTCTCGCAGGGCGTCTACCAGTATGCGGATGGGGCGTTGCTGCATGCGTTGCGTACCGGTGATGATTCGGGTGCCAGGAGTTACGCTGAGGTAGGCGGTGAGGAAACGCATGGCGGTGCCGGCGGCAAGGATATCTATATGTCCGGGATTTCCGTCGAGGGCGCGAGTCATCACTATGGTGTCGTCACAATCGCTCAGATTGCAGGGCAGGATATTGCCGTGGGCAAGGGAGTGGAGGATGAGTGCCCGGTTACTGATGCTTTTGGATGCCGGGAGCTGTATGGCTGCGTGCAGTGAGGCAGGAGCGGAAACGGTATATCGCATGGTCGTATTTGTTAAGTTACGGTGGTAAGGCGTTTTTTATTGTCACTGCAAAAGTAGGATAAATCTTTGGGAAATGGAAAAAAGGAAACTTGTTTCTGTGGTTTCAATCTTTCGTTTATCTTTGCGGAAGTAAGTCCTGCTATCGGGACGGATAGATATAATTAAGCATCATTCTTATGGAAATAGATTTAACCACCCCCGCTTTGCTGTTTTCGGCCATATCGCTGATTATGCTGGCCTATACTAACCGTTTCTTGTCCTATGCCCAACTGGTGCGCACCTTAAAGGAACAGTACATGGAGAACCCGTCTTCGGTGAAGGCGGCGCAGATTGCCAACCTGAGGAAGCGGCTCTACCTGACGCGTGCCATGCAGGTGGCGGGCATCGGAAGCCTGCTGCTGTGCGTGGTCAGCATGTTCTTTGTCTATATCCGTCTCCATCTGCTTTCGGCCTATATTTTCGGTTTGGCGCTGATATTGCTGATTGTTTCGCTGGCCATATCGGTGTACGAAATATATATATCGGTGAAGTCGTTGGAGATACATCTCAACGATATGCACGAGTAGCGGCTCTATGGATGATGTTCCGTACGGGGAGCTCCAGTTCTCCCCAGTCAATCATGGCATTGAATAGTCTGACGGTAGAGAATGAAGGCAAGTCTTCCGGTCTGATGTCTTTTTCCTGCAAGATTCCTTCTTCCAGCAAGGCTGCCCGTTTGGTTCCTTTCAGCAGGGGATGTGCCGGCGTGTACCAGTGGGTGCCGTCGGAAAGGGCGATGTTGGCGATGGAGGTGTCTGTCAGCAGGCCTTGTTTCACAATCAGAATGTCGTCGCATGCGCCGCGCAGGGCAAAGAGGCGGTTCAGCGGTTCGCGTCCGGCGCTTTTGTAGGTGTAGTCGATGGTATCGGCCTGCATCAGTGCCAGCGAATGCACGTGCCGCACGGTGTAGGGGGAGTAGCTGACATCTTCAATACCTTTCTCACCATACACTACGCGTGCCTTGACGATGCCCGCCCCGGTGATGCCTGCTCCACAGCCGGGAGACGACAGATAATCGGACAGTTGCAGCGGTGTGCTTTCCGGCCAGAAGTGGGCGCGGGTATCGTTCAGCCTCCGGTTGTGGCGGGAAAGGTTGCAGACCCTTCCGTGGTCGATGCGTATGGTTTCAATAAATAGGCACATATATTTTCTGTATTACTTCGTTGTATTCGCTTTCCCACCGGCTTTTGGCGGTGATGCCGCCTCCTGCCTTGAAGTGGAGCTGGCCGTTTTCCTGCTCGATGAAGCGTATCATACAGCGCTGTCCAGCTGTCCGTCGGCATAATGCCCCATGATGCCGGTGTAGAAGCCCCGGCGGTAGTCTTCGGCCTGGGCGATGATTTCTACGGTTTTGGGCTTGGGGGCGCCGGTGATGGAGCCGGCAGGAAGCAGGCGGAAGATGATGTCGCCCAGGTGTGCGGTGTAGTCTTCGGGCAGGGTGCCGCATATCTCGGAGCTGGTCTGGAGGATGGGCCTTATTGGTTTGCAGGCGGTCTATATATCGGTAGGAGGTCACTTCGACGTGTTCCGAAACCATGCTGAGGTCGTTGCGTATCAGGTCGACGATGGTGGCGTGCTCGGCTGCCTCTTTGGTGTCCTGCATCAAGAGCTGTTCCGCATCGGGCAGGGTAGCGTCGATGGTGCCTTTCATGGGGAAGGACTTTATCTTGCCCTTCTCTATGCGGACAAAGATTTCGGGGGAGAAGCAGACGAACCGGTCTTTCAGCCACAGCTTGTACAAGGCTTCGGAGTGGAGGAATATTTCTTCCAGTGTCAGATTGGTGGTGACGGGTACCCGGCAAGTGAGGTTCGTCAGGTAGCTGTTGCCTGCCAGCAGGTTTTGCTTCACGAGGTCGAACGAATGTCTGTATGCGGCGGGGGAAGGGGGAGTGATGTCCACTGGATAGGGCCGGCGCATCGGGCGGCTGTGCTTCTGGCAAGGGCTGTTGCAGCCGTCTCCGTGTTGCCTGCCTTCGGGAATTGGAAAAGGCAGGTGGCGGGGTCTATCCGGTCGAGGGGCTCAATGTGCGACTGCTCTTGCGCGTAGTCTACGATGAAGAGGAAGGGCACATTGGCTCCGGCCAGTGCGTTCATGCGGGCGATGGTTTCTGTCCGGCTGTACGTCTTCATGCGTCAATAGACTGCGGAGCTATCACCTGGATTATCAGAATGAGGAACACCATGGCAATGGGATATACCGTGGCATAGGCCACGCTCGGTATGTTGCTGTCCGTCATGGAGTCAGCGGCGGCAAGGCCGGGCGTACTGGTCATGCCGCCGGTGATGGTGCCCAGCAGGTCGAGAATGTTTATCTTGAACACGAACAGGCCTACGCATACTGCCACCAGCATGGGCACCAGCGTGATGGCGGCGCCTACGCCGAACAAGAGCCAGCCGCTTTCCTGGAACGTGGCCATCAGATTCCGTCCTGCCGATGTCCCTACTTCGGCAAGGAAGAGCAGCAGTCCCAGCTGGCGCAGCAGTTGGTTGGCAGGGCCGGACATGGACCACAGAATGGGGCCGGTCTTTCCGATGGCGCTCAGGAACAAGGCGACCATCAGGATGCCTCCCGTCAGTCCCGGAGAGAACGACAGACTGTCCGAGAAGGAGATGTTGAGCTTGCCGAAGAGCACGCCCAGCACGATGCCCAGGGCGATGGGGAAGAAGTCGGTGTCGGACAGTTGCTTGGTGTCGTTGCCCAGCAGGCGTGCCACTCCCTTGATGCCGTCCTTCTCGCCCACCACCATCAGCTTGTCGCCGAATTTCAGGGCGAGGTCGGGCGAGGGGGAGAGGTCGATGCCGCTTCGGCGGATGCGGGTGACGGTGCAGCCGAAGTTCTTCATCAGGTTGAGGTCGCCCAGCTGCTTGTTTATCATATCCTTCTTGGTGAGCAGCAGGGATTCAATCTCCTGCATGTCTACGAGTGGCAGTTCGCCTTCTTCGCGTTCGCCCACGAGGACGGCGAGCTGGTTTAAGGCCTCTTCGCTACCCACGGCTTGTATGTAGTCTCCCTCGTGCAGGATGGTCTGGGCGGTGGGGATGGCTATCTGCTCGTTGTGCTTGTGGCGTGAGATGACGGCTCCGGTCATGGCGCGCGCATTGATTTGCATCAGGCTCCGGTCGAAGACGGCGGGGTTGGTTACGCGGAACAGACAGGTTGTCAGTTCCGGGAACTGGCTGCGGCGTTCCTTCTCCAACCGGCGCGCCTCCTTGTCGAGGTCGATGCGCATGATACGGGGCAGCAGCTTAACGAAGAGAATCACGCCGATAACGCCGAAAGGATAGGCAATACCGTAAGCGATGGATGCCAGTGGGGAATGGGTGCTGTCAATGGCAACGGCGAGTCCCGGCGTACTGGTCAGGGCACCGGCTATCAGTCCCACGACACTGGGAGTATCGATGTCGAAGGCATATTTCAGTCCTACTGCCGTCAGGGCGGCGGAGCAGATGATGAGCAGGGTGATGATGATAAGCGTCTTGCCCTTGCTCCGGAAGGAGTCGAAAAATCCGGGACCGGCCTGGATGCCGATGGTGAAGATGAAGAGCACCAGTCCGAAGTTTCCTAATTCTTTGGGGATGATGACACCGAAGTGTCCGAACAGCAGGGCAATGAAGATGACGGCGGAGACGTCGAGCGAAAGCCCTTTAATCTTGATTCTTCCCAACATGAAGCCTAAAGCCACAATGAGAAAGAGCGCGAAATAGGAGGAGTTTAACAAGTCAGCAAACATAATCAGTTAAAGAGTTAGGAATTTATGTCACAAAGATAGTGCAAAAAAGTGAGATAGAAAAAGTCTTGCTTCCTTGTGGCATATAAAAAAAGATGATGTGCCATCAACCGTTTTGACACATCATCTTAATATATATATCGGCCTATATGACCGGTATTCCTGCGTGGGGCAGGGCGGTACTTATTTTTCGAGTTCCTTCAGCAGTTCCTCTACGGCAGCTTTCAGCTGTGTGTCTTCTCCCTTCACGATGGTCTCGGGTGAATTGGCTACTTTGATGTCCGGCTCCAGCTGCGAGTTCTCCAGATAGCTGCCGTCCGACAGGCGGTAGCCCACGACGGGGATGCCGAATACCAATGACGGGTCTTGCAGGCGTTCCCACGACACGCTGGTCATGGTTCCCGGCACGGGCATGCCTACCAGCTTGCCCAGTCCGCGGTGGCTGTAAACCCACGGCGTGCCGTGCGCATTGGAGTAGTTGGCCTCGCACATCACCATGATGGAGGGTTTGTTCCAGCGGCGGCTGGGCATGTCGCACGTCTCGCGACCGCGCACCACTTGGGTGAAGTATTTTTGTCCACTGAAAAGTATTTCTATATCCTCGTGCAAGCGTCCACCGCCATTGAAACGGGTGTCGATGACGATGCCTTCGCGGTTGTTGTATTTTCCCAGGATGTCCGAGTAGACGGAACGGAAACTGTTGTCTCCCATAGACTCGATGTGCACGTAACCCAATCGGCCACCCGACCATCGGTCAACGTCTGCCGCACGCTGTTTCACCCAGCGGCTGTAGAGTAAATCGCTGAACGCACCGTTCGTAATGGGGATAATGACCTCTTCCCAGTGCTCCTTGGTCTGCGGTCGAAGAGAGAAACAAGTGTTTTCTTCCGTGCCTTGTTGTTGAGCAGCGTGTAATAGTCCGCATCGGGGGTGATTTCCACGCCGTCTATCTTCTCGATGACTGTGCCGGCTTTCACCCGGGTGTTGGCTGTGTCGAAGGGGCCTTTCTCCACTACTTCGGCAATGAGCATGCCCCGGCCCGTGTAGTTCCAGTCGAAGAACAGTCCCAGGCTGGCAGTAGGTTCGGATTGCCCTTTGGGATAGAAACGGCCGCCGGTGTGAGATACGTTCAGCTCGCCCAGCCATTCGCTCAGCAGTTCGGCAAAGTCATAATTGTTGTTGATATGGGGCAGGAAGCGGCGATAGGCGGCGGTCATCTTGTCCCAGTCCACTCCGTGCATATTGGTATTGTAGAATCGCTTCTGCTGTTGGCGGTACACGTGGTCGAACATGTATTCGCGCTCCGCAGCCAGGTCCATCTTGGCATCTACCTGGAAGGTGATGGGGGTCAGCGCGTCGGATGAAGTGTCCATTTTCTGCATCTTGCGGCTGCCCAGCAGGAAGAGGCTTTTGCCGTCCTTGTCCAGCTGCATGTCCGCCCATCCGGCATCCATCTTGTGCAGCAGGCGGGTCTCTTTCTTGCGCAGATTCATCTTCCAGAGGTCGTAGCCGCCTTCGAAGCTGCCAGGTAGTAGAGTGTCTCGCCATCCTTGGAGATGATGGTGCTGCCCATGTCGGAAGAATTCGGGGTGAGGCGCACCACACGGTCTTCGATGCCTTTCAGCTCTACGACGATGTCTTTCGGCTGGTCATCTTTTTCGTCAGCATTGCTGTCTTTCTTGTCGTCTTTCTTCTTTTTATCCTTGTTTTTGTCTTGGGGGGTGTCTTTTCCGGCAGACTTCTTTTGTTCCTTCTCCAGCTCCTTGCGCAGTTCGTAGTCTTCTTTGCTCAGGCAGTATTTGTCGTAGGCGTCTTGGTTGAGGAAGACGAGCATGGCGTCGTTCAGCGAGCCCCATGAGGCATGGGCACGCATGCCGTAGCGTTCGGTGGTGAAAAGGATGGCGTTGCCGTCCAGCGCAAAGTGGGGATAGCCGCTCATGTAGCCGCTATTGGTGAGGTTGATGATGTCTTTGCCTCCCTCTGCGCTGACCAGGCCGATGTCGGAGTAGGGGTCGTGCTTGTTACCCGTGAACTCAAGTGTAAACCATTTACCGTCCGGTGACCATGCGTAGTCAAATCCTCCGCCGGTGCTGTACCAGGTGGAGCCGTCCGTAATCTGGCGCACCTTCTTCGTCTCCAGATTGAGCACCATCAGCCGGATGCGGTCTTCGATGAAGGCGAGTTCCTTGCCGTCGGGCGAGAATTGCGGATAGGCACGTTCACGGTGGTGGAGGGCAGCAGCACTTCTTCTTCAATCAGCGTGGCGTTCGGGAAGTTAGGGTCTTCCTTGCGGGCTATCTTGGCAAGGTAGAGCTGCCAGTTGCCGCCTCGCTCGCTGGCGTAGGCCAGGGTGCGGTTGTCCGTCGCAAAGGAGAGGCCCGCTTCGCGTGCCGGTGTGTGCGTCACCTGCTTGGTAGTGGCATAGTCTGCCGAAGTGACAAAGACTTCTCCGCGCAGCGTGAAGGCAATCTGTTTTCCGTCCGGGGACACAACGGCAGAGGTGGCTCCGTCGGAAGACTGCAGGTTGGCGAATTGCGGCCGGTCATCGCGCACCAGTTCTATGGCGACTTTCTTCGGGGTGGCATCCGGCTGCTGGGTATAGATTTCGCCGTCGTAACTGTAGCACAACGTCCCGCCGTCACTCATGGAGAGGAAGCGCACGGGATGTGTCTTGAAGCTGGTGATGGGCTTTACCTCTCGGGGCTGTGCCAGCGGGAAGGCATACACGTTGAATGAGCCGCCGTTTCTCTCACTCAAAAAGTAAACCGTTCTTCCATCGGGTGACAACACCGGGTTGCGGTCTTCGCCCGCGCGGTCGGTGAGGTTGGTATGGATACCCGTCTTTGCATCATACAGCCAGATGTCGCGGGTGATGGAGGAGGTGTGGTGCTTTCTCCATTCATCTTCAAATCCCTTGCGGTCTTGGTAGAGGAACTGATGGCCCGCCTTGTCGAAGCAGACCGCTTCGGCAGGGGTGCCCAGCACTTGCTCCGTACGCCCTCCCGTTGCAGGTACTTTGTAAAGCTCGGTCATGGCCGAAGTGGGGAAAAGAGCGCTGCTTGCCGGGTCCTGGATGGAGGCGGAAAACAAGATATACTTTCCGTCCGGAGTGAATGTGGAGGGTATCTCACCGGTGGAGTGGGTAGTGAGCCGTTGGGCGGTTCCGCCGTCTGCCGGCATCACGAATACGTCGAAGTTGCCGTATCTGTCGCTGGCAAAGGCAATCTGTTTGCCGTCCGGTGACCATATGGGGGTACATTCGTAGCTCTCTTGGGTAGTAAGCTGTGTGGCGGTTCCACCTTTGGCGGGCACCTTGTAGATGTCTCCTTTGTAGCAGAATGCGATTTCCGTACCGTCGGGAGAGATTTGCACATCGCGCATCCAGAGCGGCGTGGCGGCATGTCCGGCAATGGCAGTAAGGCCTAGTGCAAGGATTGCAAGGGTTTTCTTCATAAGTGTGTGGGTTGATGTTAATTATAGAATGTTTATAAACGTCATGATGCTGTCCACAAGGCAAGGAGCGAGGTACGTCATTTCATACCTCGTGCCTTGTATATCTGTTCTTTGGCATTGTTGATGCTTTGGAACTTCTCTTCTGCGGCTTTCTTGATGTCTTCGCCCAGCGTTGCCACCCGGTCGATGGTGTTTCAAGGCTAGGCGGCGGTAAGCGGCACGCACTTCGTCATTGGTGGCAGTGGGTTCAATTTCAAGTACTTTGTAGGCCTCGTTCAGTGAGCTACCGCCTAGGTTAAGCATGGATTCCACTTCCTTGACGGATAGTCCCATGTACATGGCCACTTCTTTCAAGGCTTCTATCTCCTCGTTGCAGACGTGTCCGTCGCTTTTGGCAATTTCTACCAAGAATACCAGCAGTTGCAAGCGTTCCTCGTATGTCAGGTTGGCGGCAATCTGCGTTCCACAGTCACGGATGGTGTTTTTAAATGCCAGTGGGTTTTGTCTGTCCATCTGCTTGCGCTGTTCGAAGAGGTTGAGCAGTATCCGTTCTCCCTCGCCCACGGCAGCCTCACCGAATGTGCTTCTCAGAAAGCGGCGGACGAATTCCATTTCACTATGCATGATGCGCCCGTCTGCACGGATAATGTACGAAGCCATCACGAGCATGGAGAAGAGGAAACTGTTCCGTTGCCCGGTATAGGTAGTGCCGTGCGTTGGTTCTTCTCCATAATAACTGCCTGCGTCACTTGAATCGGTGTCGAACAGTGAACCGAATACAAAACCTGCCAAGCTCCCAGCGGTCCTCCGGCCATGAAGCCGATGATGCCGCCTATCCATTTAGCTGCTCCCATAATTTTTCTTGTTTAAAGTGCAAAAATAGAGATTTCTTACGAGAATTCCAGTAATTTGATGAGCTATTCCCGCTGAAGCGAATAGGCACCGTCTTCTTTTTGTACATATTCAGCATATTTATGGCAGCAAGTCTGTCATTAAGAAATACTATAAAATTAAGGAGTTAAGTCTTAGACTTAACTCCTTAATGCTCAACAGTCGGGATGACAAGATTCGAACTTGCGACCACACGCCCCCCAGACTTCGCGAGAGATAAACTGATAACGGCTGATTATCAATTGTATATACTCTATTGCATCTCTTTCGGTTTACACTATGGTTTACCTATAGTATAATGCTGCTTGTTAATACTAAATCTTTATTTGGAATTATTGCTAATTAGTTAATTCTATATGTCTAATTCTCATTTGCAAAAATAATACTTTTATTATTAATCTGTGCCTTCTATCGAGTAATTTTTATAGTCAGTTTTCCTTTTCAAATCCCCTCAAACTCTTATATATGATAAGATAGCTTGGAGCATTATTCAGCACTGCAATGAAGAGTGCGTACGGCTTCAAGCATTAATGATAAAAACAATTACCGGGTCACACTTATTTTCAGAAGATGGATAAGCATGTAGATTCGATGATGCGTAGCAATTTCAGTATGTGGACAAGACATAAAGTTCCCCACGAAAGAATGTATGCCGCATGATAGGCAAGTAAATGCGAGGAGCTATTTACAACGGTTCAACTATCACAACCAGTCGAAAGATTGGTCTATTTTTTTCTTCTCCCCTTCCTTGATTTCCCTTCAAAGCCTTATATATGAGAAAAGTATATAAGAGAAATAGAGAATAGAAACATAATTACTAACAATTTAAAACTAAGAGACATGGGAAATTTAATTAAAGGATTGAAGGTCGCAGCTTATGTGGCCGAGATTATCGTGGCAGGTTCCGTAGTAATCGAGCTTGCAGAAAAGTATTGTGGCAAATTCGGAAAAAAGAAGATTGCCACGGGTGAAGTCAAGGCCGTTGATGCTGCGACTGAAAACTGATAGTACGTCTGATGAATGGATTATGACAAGAAAGCGGACGTAATAATAACCGTATTGGAGGTAGCAACTTCAATACTCAAAGGAATAAAGAAGCTAAGAGGTATATTCATAAAAGCAAAGAAATGACACCTCTTGGCTTTTTGTTTTTTCATCGCATTTTATTAACCGACTAAAAAATAACAAGAGTATGGAAACAATGACTAATGAACTTACTGTCATTCCAAGAACAATCGGAATGGTAACAAGAATGATGGATGCAGTTAATATCGAAGATGCTGTAATCGTATCTGAAGAAGAACAGAAAGAGCATCCTAATTTTATTGAGAGTAACACTTCGGGTATTACACTTGAAGAACTTGAAAGGAACTGTATTGTTCCTAGTTTTGGGGATAACCAGCTTACAATCAGCCACCAGAAATTTATCCACCAGGTAGAGGATGCCGCGAAAGTATATTTTACCGGAGAGAACTTTGGTAACACGGAAATCAGAGTATCACATAAAATCCTGGGCAGGGTTCCGGGAGCATTGACAAAAAGGAAAGAAGAGCTTAGACCGGAGGACGAGACCATCTATTATCAACGTATGGCTTTCTGTTTTCATATCCGTTCCATGAGCAGAATGATGAACGGCGAGGAAGTACATTTATGTATCGGAGGTGTAAGAAGCCTGAACGAGGAAAACTTATACGCCCGAAAATCACCCGAGAAATTCAAGATCTTTATCGGGTGGAGGGTTCGTGTGTGTTCAAATCTGTAGCTAACACTTGAAAAGACCCGGAACAACATTTAAAAAGTGCCCCACCCATGGGTATGTTTAACCGAACAAAATTGGTATATTCATAAAAACCAATGGCGTTCATAATATGTACCACATGGAAGAA
>ENA-OQLB01000888-OQLB01000888.1-human-gut-metagenome-genome-assembly--contig:-NODE-888-length-14772-cov-2.763878_pt1 | contig 14772 bp, 17 predicted proteins | sample MGYA00242656_ERZ504813 | MGnify/ENA primary metagenome ERZ504813 (study PRJEB26092, sample SAMD00036388) | human gut metagenome | host: Homo sapiens | study: EMG produced TPA metagenomics assembly of... | reverse complement strand
TCAAAAAAAACAAAGAAAGCAATTAAAGAAAGAATTAAAAACAGATATATTTAAATCATGTATTCCTAAAAAATTAAAATATATGAGCTTGTTTTCCTGTTATCTTCCTCATATCATGAAAGTCATATATAAAATGTATGATTTGAAAACAGGAACATCAAAGAAATATCTGGTAAATGAGGAATAAGCTATGGAAGAATTAATCAGTGTAATTGTACCAATTTATAAAGTTCAAGATTATCTTGATCGTTGTGTACAAAGTATTGTAAATCAGACATATAAAAACCTGGAAATTATATTAGTTGATGATGGATCACCTGATGACTGTCCAAGGATTTGTGATGAATGGGCAAAAAAGGATCAAAGAATCAAGGTGATACATAAAGAAAATGGTGGATTATCTGATGCGAGGAATGCTGGAATGAAAGTTATGGCGGGTGTTTATGTATCGTATATAGACAGTGATGACTGGATCGCACAGGATATGTATCAGAAGATGATAAATGCTATAAAGAAAAATAATGCAGATATTTGTGAGTGTGCGTTTGAGAGAACTTCAGGAATTGAAAAAAAAGAAGATAAAGAATGTGGTAATAAAAAATCAATTATGGATACGCAAAATGCTTTGATGGCAGTTGTAGAGGAAAAAATACAGCCAGTTGTATGGAATAAATTATATAAAAGGGAAGTGGTTGAGGATTTATGGTTTGAGGTTGGTAAGTATAATGAGGATGAATTTTTTACATACAAAGCAATTGAACGTGCGGATAAAATAATTCAGATATCAGATATCGGATATTATTATTTTTTTAGGGAAGATAGCATTATAAATGAAACATACACAATCAGAAGACTTGATGGTTTGGAAGCAAGATATGAAAGAATGAAATATCTGGGTAAGTATCCAGAAATATATAGAGTTGCAAAAAGACAGCTTATATTTATGTGTATGTATCACTATCAGAAAGGAATGCGTTATCTGTCAGGAAAAGAATTAGAAGATTTGAAGAAAAGAGTAAAAGAGATTTATCGCGATATTCCGATAGATAAGACAGATATTCGAAAATATAGTAGTAAAGAAAAGATATGGTATTATATCTCTAAAATATCATTAGAGTTTACTTGTAAATTAAGAAATCGGTTTGGGTATGGAGTAGAGTAAAAGGGGACAACGATGAAAAAGATATTTTTGTATGCATATGATCATATTAATTTAGGGGATGATCTGTTTATCGAAACAATTGCAAATAGATATCCAGATACAGAAATTTTATTTCTGGACAAATGCTCAGAATCAAAAAGTTTTTAAGGAACAGAAAAATTTAAAGATCGTCGATGAAAATTCAACAAAGACAAAGATACTAAAAAAAATCAAGCCCATCTCTGGCAGTGAGATACAAAGCAGGAATCCAGAAAAAGTGTGATGCCCAAGTATATATTGGTGGATCAATCTTCATGGAATATCCAACATGGAAAAATATTGTATCATGGTGGGAATATCAAAGCAGTCAGTATCCATTTTTTGTGTTAGGAGCGAATTTCGGACCATATCATACAGAAGAATATCGAAGTGCAATGGACAAAGTATATACAAAGTTAAAAGATATCTGTTTTCGAGATACCTATTCAAAGAATCTTTTCGCAGACAATAATCATGTAAGACAAGCACCAGATATCTTGTTTTCTTACCCTATGCCGAAAGTGGAAGAAAATAAAAAACAGATTTTTATATCTGTAATTTCTTATAAAGATAAAGAATTGAATTCAGATTTTGATCAAATGACCAATGAAGAATATATTGAAAAAATGGTACAAATAACAAGTGGATTTAGCAAAGAAGGATATCAGGTAATTCTAGCATCATTCTGCAGAGAAGAAGGAGATTTGGATGCAGTGCAGGAAATTAAAAATAGATCAGAACAGCAGAAGAATATTACCATATTTGATTACGATGGAACAAATCGTAAGCAATTATTAGAAGAAATGAGCCGTTCTATTTACATTATTGCTACAAGATTTCATGGAACGATACTTGGTCTGGCAATAGGAAAATCAGTCTTTCCTATTTTATATAGCGATAAAACAAAATATGTATTAGAAGACCTGGGATTTCATGGAGAATATGCAGACTTAAGAGATCCAGATTCCTTAAGTTTTGAAAATGCAAAGAAGAACTTAGAATCAGGATATAAAATAGATGTTACAGAATCCATTCAAAATGCAGAAAAACATTTTGAAAAATTAGACGAATTTTTAAATAACTAGGGGAGATTATGATGGAATTAGTCAGTATGATCATACCAGTATATGGGGTAGAAGCATATCTTGGAGAATGTCTGGAAACAGTGTTAAATCAGACCTACAAAAATTTAGAAATCATTTTAATTGATGATGAATCCCCAGATCGTTGCCCTGAAATTTGTGATCAATATGCACAAAAAGATGAAAGAATCAAGGTGATTCATCAGAAAAATGGTGGTGCAGCGAATGCTAGAAATCATGGACTAGATATGGCAACAGGGGAATATATTTGTTTTATCGACAGTGATGATAAGATTGAAAATAATTATGTAGAAAAACTGTTAGGTGCAATAAAAGAAAATAAAGCCGAGGTTGTTGTTTGTTCTTTTAAACAATGGTACAAAGATAAGACACAAGATAGCGAAGATTTTGAAAATAAAGAATACAGTAGCAAAGATTATATCAGAAAATTTTTATCTGATTGGACATGTGGATTGATCTGGAATAAGATGTTTGATAAAAAAACATTAGAAGGAGTCCGATTTGAAGAAGGACATAAGATTGACGATGAATTTTTTACATATCAGGCGATTTTAAAAGCCGAAAAAGTTGTGGTCTTTGATGAGTCTTTATATTGGTATCGAATGAGAAAATCAGGAGTCATGTTGTCAGGAACACAATATCAGGCACAGATGTTAAAAGACCGTTTGGAATATATGACAAAGCGTTATGAGATGGTTATAGAGAAATATCCAGACTTAAAGGCAGAATATTTATATAATTTAACGGATAATCTGATTAGTTACACAAGGCAGGCACAAGGAATCAAAGAATTAGAAAAAGATGTCCGGGCAATCAAGAAGCAATATTGGAATCGGATTATGTTTGGACTAATTCCAATGAAAATAAAATATTCTTTTTTTAGAAGTTTTTTTGATAAAACAAAGGAAGAACTGAATGTTGATGAAGGGGAGAATCATTATTTTGAATAATAAGGAGCAAATATATAAAAAACAAGAAAAACTATATATTTATGAATATCAAAATGCAATCATATTACCACGAAAGTATGAAGATGATGGACCAACATGGGGAAAAGGCGGAGTTTGTAGACAAGAGGGTGAGTTTGTTCAAAGTTCATTTTACGATGGTGGATGGGCTCAGAATGGTGGAAAATATGAGTGGAATCAGACAGATGAGATTTATATAGATGAGAAAGTTATTTATATCGGAGTTTTTGCCAAACATTGGGGGCATTTTCTTGTAGATATGACTTCCAAACTATGGATTTTTGCAGATTCTGAATTCAAAGAAAATATAAAAGATTTTAAAGTTGCATATATTGGAGAAGAAGAACCTGAAGGAAATTATCTTGAGTTTTACAAGATGTTAGGAATTGAGAAAGAACAGTTGATCCACATCGAAAAGCCTGCAAGATTCCAAAAAGTATTTGTTCCAGAAGCAGGATTTCGACCATGTATATGGTATACAGAAGAATATCAGAGAATGTTTGATCTGATGACAGAATCTGTGTTAAAAGATAAAACTTTAAAAGAAAAATTTAAAAATATTAAGAAAATATACTTTTCAAGAAGAAAATTTGGCAAAGCAGCAGCGACAGAATTTGGAGAAGAGTATATTGAACAATGTTTTAATCAGAATGGTTATGAATCATTAGGCCCAGAAACATTAACATTAAGAGAACAGATCTATGTATGGAACCATGCAGAAGCAATTGCATGTATGAATGGAACCATTCCGCTAAATGTAGTCTTTTGCAAAATGAAAAATTAAAATTAACAATCTTAAATAAGATGAGTATCTATCATAAAAACCCATACATTTATCTGTACATGAGAAATATACAGGCAGAGTTTATTGATATTTATAAAGAACCGTTAAAAGGATATCCAAAATCTCTGGGAGAAGGACCATATCTGATTAAGACAGGAAAAGAATTTTTTCATTATTGTCAAAGAGAAAAATTTGAGATCCCATATACAGGAATGAAATTGAAATTTTATGATTTAAAACAAGAGATAAGATACTATTTGTGTGTTATAGGAATCGGAAATAAGATCAGAAGAGTTGGATCGTACATAAAAAGAAAAAATGTTAAGAAGGTGATAAGATGAGACGTTTTTTTTCAAAGAGCATATCATTCTTAGAAAGAATCAAAAATGAGAGCAGGAATTTCCTAAAGAACGTAAAGCATTTTGGATTCCGAACTGCAAAAGCAATTTTTATTGATGGATTATTTCCACCAGGAAAATCAGAAAAATATATTGCAGAGATTGAACGTTTTATAGATGAAGCAATGGGAGATTTTGTGCGAAGTTATAAGATCAATGACAATTGGAAAAATGAATCTGAAAAATATCCAAAATCAGAGAAAGTTCCAGTATGGGTATGTTGGTGGCAAGGAGAAGAAAGTATGCCAGAACTGGTAAAGATGTGTTTCAAACGTCTGAAAGATACATTACCAGCTGATATTACGGAATTACATTTAATTACATTTGATAATTATAAAGATTATGTGACATTCCCAGTTCATATAGAACAGAAATTTAAAGAAAAGAAGATTACAATGACAACTTTGTCAGATATTTTACGCTTTTGTTTGTTAAGTGAATACGGCGGATTCTGGATGGATGCAACGGTATTTTTCACAGGAGAATTTCCAAAAGAATTCTTGAAAAAACCATTCTATTCACAGAAAATGTATGATCCTGTTATATGTCAGCGAGAAGCATGTAAAGGACGCTGGTGTGGATTTTTTATGACAGGATATGCTCATAATCCAATTTTTGAATTTGGACGAGATGCATTCTTTGAATGGTGGAGAAAATATGATGATATTGTTGATTATGTTCTGATTGATTATCTGATTTTATTAGGATATAAGAATTTTAAGCAGATTAAAGAATTGATTGATGATGTACCAGATAATAATCTGGATATTTTTGAAATGTATCAGGTATTAGATAAGCCATATACTACAGAATTATATGAACATTTGACAAAGCGGAATATCATTCATAAATTAACTTACAAAATTGATTTAAAGAAGGAAACAGCAGATGGACAAGAAACTTTATATGCACATTTGCTGAGAGAAGTCTATGGAAACAAATAAAAAAGTCAGTATTGTGATACCAGTATACAAAGCAGCAGATACAATCACAAGATGTGTGGAATCCTTGGAGAAAAATACATATAAAAATCTGCAGATCATACTAGTAGAGGACTGCTCAGGGGATCAGACGATAAATATATGTAAGAAACTTGCAAATACTTATGACAATGTATTATGTATCGAAAATGATCAAAATCATGGAGTTTCATATACAAGAAATCAAGGGTTGGATTATGCAGATGGGACCTATTTAATGTTTGTAGACAGTGATGATTATGTAGAAGCAGACTACGTAGAAACAATGATATCTGTGATTTCTTGCACAGGTAATGAAAATATTATGCCAGTTTGTGGGTATGTAAATCACGATGAAAAGAAAAATGGGAGAACTGATATTTTCTTACCATCCAATGAACAGAAAGATTTTAAAAAATCAATACAGATTATGCCAGAGTTATATGAACAAAGAATGTTACAGATTATCTGGAACAAGATTTTTCGGCTGGATGTGATAAAACAAAATCATATTCGGTTTAAAGAAGAAATGTTTATTGGAGAAGATTTCAGATTCTTATTAGAATATATGAAGGCTACAAAGATATCAGGATTTTTCTTTGTAAATAAGGCATTATGCATTATATGAGAGATAATGAAAATTCATTGATGTCCAGATTATTGGAAACGAAGATTCAGGATAGTTTGGATAATTTTAAGATTATGTATGAACTTATGGGAAAATCAGCAGATGAGATTCAGAAATTAATTGCAGAAGAAAAGCAAAAACAATTGGAGTATTATGCATATACGATTATGCATGATGAAAATATGACAACAAAAGAGAAAAAAGAAAGAATTTTTTCAGTTGCCTTCAGATTGTGCAGAACAGTTATATAAACAGCAGAAAGCACTGCAAAGAAAAGAAGGTATTTACCGATTAAAAAGTAAAATATTAAAGAAATAAGGGGCTTATATGGGACAGAAAAAAGTTAATGAACTAAAAGTTGGATCAATTATAACATATATAAATTTAATAATTAGTACAATTATACCATTATTATATACTCCGATTATGCTCAGAATTCTTGGGCAGGAAGAGTATGGATTGTATAGTTTATCAAATTCAGTGATCAGTTATTTGACACTATTAAATTTTGGATTTGGTACAGCAATCATACGATTCATATCAAAATTTCGAGTAGAAGGCGATCATGACAAAATAGAGGGTGTTACAGGTTTGATCCTTTCTATTTATGGAATTATAGCAATTATTGTTTGTATTGTTGGTTTTTTATTAACAAAAGGAACAGGATTATTTTTTGGAACGGGATTAACAGTAAATGAAATACAACGATTAAAGGTATTGATGATTGTTATGACCGTTAGTACAGCAATTTCTTTTCCAGTGAGTGTGTTATCTTCAGTATCTGTTGCCTATGAAAAATATATTTTCCGAAAAATGGTTGATATGATTGCAACAATTGCAACACCTATTTTAAATTTAATTGTATTGTTTTTAGGATATGCATCCATTGGATTAGCTATGATTGGATTAGGCATACAGCTCATTTATGGAATTATTTTTATTTGGTATTGCAAACAGAAATTAAATGTAGTACCAAGATTTAAAGACATGCCATTTTATATGGTAAAAGAAATTTTGGGATTTTCTATATATGTTTTTGCAAGCTCTATTATTGATATGCTATATTGGGCAACAGATAAAGTCCTGATTGGAGCAGTTTTAGGAACAGTCGCAGTTGCTGTTTATAATATAGGTGGAACATTTACTTCAATGTTACAAAACATGTCATCTGCGATTAGCGGAGTTTTTGGAACAAGAGTAAATATGATGGTTTTTGGAAATCAGCCAATGGAAAAATTATCAGAATTATTAATTAGAATTGGAAGATTACAATATTATATTGTATCATTAATATTGTCGGGTTATATTGTATTTGGACAAATATTCATTGATGTTTGGGCAGGAAAAGATTATTCACAAGCATATATTATTGGGCTGTTAACAATGGTTCCTTTGGCAGTGCCATTGATTCAAAGTATTGCTTTTTCAGTTATTTCAGCACAGAATAAATTGAAGTTTAGAACGATTGTATATGCAGTGATTGCAGTATTAAATGTAATAGGAACAATTTTAGCTATGCCAAAATTCGGAATTATTGGAGCAGCAGCATGTACAGCAGTTGCATTTATTGTTGGAAATGGAATTTTGATGAATTGGTATTATTGGAAGGTTATAAAACTCGATATTATAGGTTTTTGGAAAAATATTATAAGGATCAGTATTGCGCCAGTTATCATGGTTGTTGTGGGGACAGTAGCACTTCGAGTGATTACAGTAAAGAATCTTTGGATGGTATTAATCTTAGGAGTTATGTATGTAGTATTATTTGGAATTGCTTCATGGATTCTAGAAATGAATGATTATGAAAAATCTTTGGTGACTGGTATGTTTCATAAGATAAAAAGATAGTAAACAAGATAGGGATGGATTATGAGTAAATATTTTATTTCAGTTATTATGCCAATATATAATGCAGAGAAATATGTAAAAAAATCAATTGACAGCTTAGTGAATCAGACGACAAATGAGATAGAGATTATCTTAGTGGATGATGGATCAACAGATGGCAGTGGAAGTATTTGTGACCAGTATGATGGATCAGAGAATGTTAAAATCATTCATAAAGAAAATGGAGGAATATGTACAGCACGAAATGCTGGCCTGTTACAAGCAGAAGGCCAATATGTATCTTTCATAGATTCTGATGATTTTATGGATTTAGTGGCATATGAAAAGATAATAAAGGTATTGAAAAATAATCAAGCAGATATCTTAGATTTTGGATGGAGATATGTATCAGAAACAGGAGAAAAGACAGAGAATTTCCACGAGAACCCTAAAAAGCGGTTGTTAGATAAATCATATATAAAAAAACAAGTTTTACCTCCATTATTAAATCTAGAAAAAAATCGCAAAAATTTTGTGTTTGATTTTTCATGGAATAAGATATACAGGAAAGAAATCATTGATAAATATCAGATTCATTTCGATGAAAAAAGAAACACTTGGGAAGATCGGATTTTTATAGTAGAATTTTTGAAATACTGCAAAAATTATTATTGCATGGATGAATGTTTTTATAATTATGTGAGTGTACCAAATTCTTTAAGCAGAAGATATAATGCACAGTATTTAGAATTGATATTAGCAAATTATAATTTATATGTAGAATTGTTTGGAGAAGATTATGATTTCTCAGCACAGTATGCAACAGATTATTGGTGTAGATCCATTGAGAATATGATCATACAGCAATTGAGAGTGAAAGATCAGCATCCAGAGGTGATTCAAAATATAAAGAAAATTTTGAAAGAACTACAAGTAAAAACATGGTATAAAAACCGAACGAAAAAAGATCAGATAGATTATGAGATTAGTCAGTATCTAAAAGAAAATGAATATGATCGGGTAGTAGAGATTTATGAAAATAAGTTAGAAGTTTTTCAAAAACAGGAAAGAAAAGCGTCAAGGAACCAAATGTTGAGAAGAATCGTTAGAAAATTGAAGATAAGGAAAAACTAAAAATATAAAACAAATTGGAGAGAGATAGAAATATGGGAAAAAATATAATACGAAAATTAAAATTATTATTCTGATAGGACTTTTTGCAATCGCATTATTTTATTATCGAAATGCAACATTTACTACAGTTGGAGATGATGAAGTATATCGAACAAGTATCGAAATATGGGGGTCATGGGTGAATTGGGTGAAAGCGTATTATTTTGGAAACAGTGGAAGAATTATAATACATAGTCTTTTAATAATTATTTTGAATTTACCAGTGGATATTTTTCGTATTTTAAGTTCAATAATGGTCGTAGTTACTTGTATGGGAATTTATCAGATTATAAATGTGCGAAAAAATCGAATGATCTTGTGAGATTTTTAATAATTTCTATAATTTTTTGTGGAATGTTTTTTGCGATAAATAATTTAGGTGGAATTATTAGATGGGCATCTGGAGCTTTAAATTATTTGTATCCTGTTAGTGCAATGTTATTCGTATTGATTCCATTTGTTATGAGTATGAATGAAAGAAAGATTCCAATTCTGTACAAATGTATTAGTATAATGTTTTGGTATTTTTGTGTGGAAATATGGAACAGTCATCAGCGGTAGTGATGGTTTTAGGAACGTTGATATTTATATACATAAGATTCCAAAGAAAGAATTATGATAAGGCAGATATTTTGTTTCTGATTATATTATGGATAATCAATTTAACAGTATTTATATTAAGTTATATGGCACCTGGAGTAGAACAGCGTTATATCTCTGAAATGATAAGATGTTGTGGATATGGAATGCTTTCGATTCCACAGAAATTGATTTTAGGGATGCAAATTTATACATTATATTTATATTCCTTTAGAGGATTGATTATACTAGTTATACCAATATTAGCAAGCATTATAATTTCACTTAAACAAAAGAATAAGAAAAATTTATTAATCGCTGTTGTTAATTTAATTTTATGCGGTTTGCAAAATATAATTATCAGAAAATTTATAGATATACAATTCATTTATCCATATAATAAAATATATATTGTATGGTTGATATTTACAAGCATATTGATTTTAATGACAGGATATTTAGTTATTGAATCAGTTGAGGAAAAGTCGGATAAATACTTATATGGATTTTTATTTTTAGCAGCATTTATAGCAGGAATTATACCAGCATTTTCACCGACATTATTTGTATCAGCTGCTAGAACAATGTATATTACATACATAATATTAATCTTAATTGCTGCTAAATTATGGACAGAAGTATTTGAAAGGGAAAAACCATATACGCAGTTACGTAATTGTGAAAAATATTTATCAATGGATATTTAGTGATTGCTGGGATAATTATAGTTTTTTTTGCCGCTGTGGTATGTTATAAATTATCATAATGTAAAAGAAGAGAATATAGATCAATATACACTAAGCAGGAAATATAAGATAGAAATAAAAAGTTTGATTATGATAAAGGTGGATACATGCCCAAATAGCAGTTGAAGATTTTAAATGTATAACAATAATTGGTGTACAGGATTAGCTGAAGGATATGATATTAATATTAAAGTAGGAATATTAAATACAAAAAGTAAAAAAAATAATATAGTTACCAAACAAGTATTAAATCAACCAATCATCCAGTAATGGAGAAATATCCAAGTGGAAAAGTAATTTTACGAGATTTATAAGAAAAAGATAAAATTGAAGAAACATGAAAAATAAGTGTTGCTGATTAAAAATCATGAAGGAAATAAACTATATCAATATTTAGAATAGGAATATCTTAAGATGTGCTTGTACCGGGGATGTACGCATATTTACATAAGATCAAAAATATCTACAAACTTAAGTTCCTGTAGACATTAAGAAAACAGAATAAACTAATAAATTAAAATAAAACACTAGTATATTGAATTGCTGAAAAGGATTTGCTAAAATAAAAACTATAAGTTACTTTACATCGATGTGAATGGATGCTGAATGAAAGTGCGAAAAGAGGTGAAGAATAATGATTCTCTATCATGGTTCAAAAGATATCATAGAAAAACCAATTTATGGACAAGGGAAAAAATATAATGATTATGGACTAGGATTTTATTGTACAGATAATATAGAATTAGCTAAAGAATGGGGAACTAGCTTTGAAAGAAGTGGCTATGCAAATCGATATCAGATTGATTGTACAGAATTGAAAATTCTTGATTTGAACGATGATAAATACTGTATTTTACATTGGCTGGCAATTCTTTTATCTAATCGGGAATTTGATACACCGGCAGGATTAGCATTAGAAGCAAAAGAATTTTTAAAGAAGAATTTTATGTTAGATTATAAGGAATATGACATTATAAAAGGATATCGTGCAGATGATAGTTATTTCTCATTTGCACAAGATTTTATCAATGGTACGATTTCATATCGTCAGTTAAATAATGCAATGTATTTAGGAAAATTGGGAATACAGTATGTATTAAAAAGCAAAGAAGCGTTTAACAGAATTGTTTTTGATGGCTATGAAGAAGCAGAGTATAAAGAATGGTATGCGAAAAAAATGAAGAGAGATAAATCTGCCAGAAGAGAGTATTTTGATGTAGAAAGAAATAGAAGACAGAGGGGAGATATTTATATCACGCAAATCTTAGATGAGGAGATGAGTCCAGATGACAAGCGCTTACGATAAAATTTATTTGGAAAAGGCACAGATAGTTTTGGGAAGAATGACAGATTATGCTGTATATGATCTTGAATATGCAATTGATGAGATATTTGATTTATTTATTAAAACTGGCTATGCCAAAAGATTTGAAAATGGGGATTATCAGGTGTTGGTTGGAATGTCAGGAGTAGAACTTGCAAGACACATCGTGGAAGAGGCGACTGGTCAGACAGAATTTTGTAAACCGAAATATACAATGAATCGAAGTGAAGAATATTGGCTGGGCTGGGCGTTGGCGTATTATCAATGGAAAAGCAATTTTTCATTTGAATATATTTTAGATAAAGTTTGTGCAAGTGATATTTTGAAGCTGTATATGCCATATCATGAAATGGATATAAGGGAATTTTGCGATAAAATGTCAGAAATAATAAAAAGCCCACCAGCTGGAGCGTGTTTCGAAGAATAATCTTTAAGTGAGCTTATAAGTATAAGTACCCTTATAAATCTAAGTACCCTGAGACCTAAAGGAAACAGATACATTGGTAAGGAGAGTCAATGTTGATCGTTAAGATGATCGTGAAATTGTAAGAACAAACCTAATTATAATGGTGATTAAAAATCGAAAATATAAATTAAAATAAGAATAGAGGCTATTCGAGGTGGTAAAATTCGTTGCAATCGCGTCCCTATGGGCTAAAAGAGTTGCAGGAGTGGCGACGATTGCTGAATAACCTCTTTTTGCCATAAAAATTATTATGTTTTTTATGGTATAATATTTCAAAAGATGAAAAATAGAATTTAGAGATTGATAAATTTTACAGTGTAAATTATAAATTAGAGAGGTAAAGTTTATGGCAGTAATTAATAGTATAAACATAGAAACATTTCGCGGAATAAGTAATTTGAAATTAGATAATCTGGCTGAAATCAATATATTAACAGGAGATAATAATAGCGGAAAGACAAGTATATTGGAGATTTTACAGAGTTTGGAAGAGCCAGATAGTTTTAAAATTTGGAGAACATTATTAAGAAGAGGAACATTTATTAATAGAGGATTATCCTATTATGAAGGATTCTATGATTTATTTAATATAAATGATGAAAAGAAAATTATTAAATATAATGTTCAGTCAGAAGAAAAAAATATAAAGGTTGTAATTACTGCGGATAAAAGCGAAGAAGAGGTTAGAATTAAACCAGAGACTGAATTTTTTAAAGAATCGTATTCACAGCTATTTGAAGATGGGCAGATGGAATTTGATAGAGTAGAGATTTTGTCAAAATTAGATTTAAAGTTATATATAAATGAGAATAAAAAAGATGAGATGGTATTATACGAAAATCAAATTCAGATATCAAATGAAAATCAAGAGTTAGATAATGAACTAAAGCGAAATATAGTGTATATATCACCAATCAGGCATGCAGAAGGAGGATTATTTCTTAACAATGTTTTAGATAATCCAGATTTATATGAAGAAATGTTAGATATATTAAAAGAATATGATGATGGTATTATTAGCATCAATTATGATAGTAAAAATGAAAGGGGAATGAATCGAGGAGTTTATAAAATCTTATCAAGATCTTCTCAAAAGGCATTGCCATTAAATGTATATGGAGATGGTATGAAAAAAGCGATTCTTTTAATGAGCGCAGTGATTAAAGCTAAGAATGGGATTTTATTGTTAGACGAATTTGAAACAGCGATTCATACCTCGGCAATGGATAAAACATTTCGATGGATTTTACAAACGTGTAAAAAATTAAATGTACAAGTTTTTTTGACATCACATAGTAAAGAAGCAATTGATAAAATTTTAAAGTGTGCTCCAGAAATGAGAAAAGATATGGCAGTATATACGTTATCTAAAGTGAATGAGAAATCAGTTGCAAGAAGGTTATCTGGAGATAAAGCGATAGAAGTACAGGATCATATGGGATTGGAGCTTAGATAAATGAAAAGTGTAATTATTTGTGAAGGTTCTACAGATTATGTTTTACTCCAATATTTTATGCAAAGAGTGAATGATTGGAGTGATTATCGAAATCCACAGCAAATGACAGGATTTAAAAGAGTTAGAGAGTTAAAAAAAGCAGAAGATTCTTTAATTATAGGAGAATCAGGAGGAAGCAGTAGAATTCTTCAATGTATGGATAATATATTAGAGATAAACAATATATCAGCTATGGGAGAAGAATATCATAAGATTGTAATTATAACAGATAGAGATGATCTTGATACAGAAGAAAAGTTTTTACAAGGAATTCAAGATATTTTAAATGCTAGAAATATTGAATATTCAAATATATCAGAAGCAAATGAATGGATAGATATAAAGCAAGAAAATGGATTTGGACAGGAAATAAATATAAGAATATTACCATTGGTTATTCCATTTGATACAACGGGAGCATTAGAAACATTTTTATTAGAGGCGATAGCAGAACAAGATGAATATGATAAGGAGATTATAAACAAAGGTGGAGTGTTTGTAGATAGTATAGATCCGGAACAGCGCTATCTTAAAAAAAAGACGATATGCTACAAAAGCAAAATTCGATGTCTATTTTTCTGTTAGGACACCGATTGATCAGTTTATTGAACGAAGAAATATATTGAAGGATGTTCGATGGGAGAATTACATTTTAATTCAGCATGATTTCAGTAAATTATCAGAATTATAAAATGATCGTCAATATAAATAAAAAGCCCACCAGCCGGAGCGTGTTTCTAAGAATAATCTTTAAGTGAGCTTAGACACCTCCGATGCAGAACTAAGAAGTTCCACACTCTGTCAGGAACTGATGCGACTGGTGCTATTATAGCACAGAAGATGAAAATTTGATATACTATAGTCTCATAGTGATGAACTGTAAGGGATGTTTTGAAATCACGAATTAAGGTCCCAGGGACCTTAAGAATTTTATAAAGACAGATTGTTACGATTTGGATTTGAATTAGTTGAATATATTGCAAGTCTATATGATTGTGATATTGAAATCATCAATCGTACTGAAAAGACAGAGCAACAAGAAATTGTTGAAGATTTAGTTCAGATAATAACTGTATTTAGTTGTAAATTACAAGGCAAACGTGCCAATAAAGCAAGAAAACTTGTAAAAGAACTGATAGATG
>ENA-OQLB01000887-OQLB01000887.1-human-gut-metagenome-genome-assembly--contig:-NODE-887-length-14788-cov-2.871155_pt1 | contig 14788 bp, 19 predicted proteins | sample MGYA00242656_ERZ504813 | MGnify/ENA primary metagenome ERZ504813 (study PRJEB26092, sample SAMD00036388) | human gut metagenome | host: Homo sapiens | study: EMG produced TPA metagenomics assembly of... | reverse complement strand
ATTTTAAGGTAAAAACGGTTGTTTGCATATCGAACATACCAAACTTGAACAAATCAGCGGTAAATAATGCTTATGATGAAACAGAAGGGAGATTAACAATGTTTAAAGTTCAACGAGTATTTAAGGATGAATAAGGAAAAGTTGATCATATTTCTGAACCGATTACTGTTTATGAGATAAAAGGAGAGAAATGGAATCTACAATTTTTAATTTATGATTATTGTAAATTTGAGTGGAATTGGGTAAATGCAGAAAATTATGTTCCATATGGATATGAATCTTGGATGATATGGGGAAGGTGAAGCATTATCAATGAAAGATGACATATCATAATCAAAATAAATTGTTTAATTCTAAAAGGAGTAATGTCATGAAAGAAAAGAAAATGTCAAAATCAGTTTATGATGATTTCCAAGAAAGAAGCGAAGCGATTGGATCAAAAGGTGTTGTCGTTAAAGCGGGACTTGTTGGAGAAGGTAAGTCATTTTTAAGCCAAAATATGACGTATTGTCCAAATTGTGGAGATCTTGTGCATTTTACAGTGCAGGATGAGGTGCTAGAGGAAGAATTTAAAGGAGTTATGAACAAAGAAATTATGATTAAATTTCCATTCCGTGTAGGGCGTTGTAACGAATGTGGTCATGAAGTAGCGACCGACAACGAATATAATTTTAGACGTTCGGATGCAAAATGGAAAGCATATCGAGAACAAGAACAGAAATAATATATTGGAGTAGAGAAGAAGGAAGGAAAACAAAATGACGAAGATCGTTGATATTGAAGATATCAGAAAAAAGAGGGAGAAGAAAGAAATAGGAATTCCTATTGAGAATATCAATAAAAAGGAATTGAAAAGACGAGGTCATGAGATTGGAGACATTCTTGGATGTGATGAGAAAGGGGAAGAGATCTGTGTCCGAAAAGGAAAAGGGAACCTCTATGTAGACGGGGACATGGAAAAAGAACAATTGTTTGATTTTATGAGAAGTCAGATCTATCAGAACATACAAAGAGGAGATTCCATGGTGATCGTAGATCTCGGAAGCAGGATATATAAAAGAGAATTATGGATTTATCTAACAATTCATGGGTATCGGGTAGACAGTTACAATATGGACTGTATGACTGAATCTGACTGTTTTAACTGCTTGGATGGATTAGGAGCAGAGAATGAGGAACAGATCGTAATGATTGCAAATGACATCATTGATGACCAGAAATATAAGTTCATGACATATCCAGTAGAAACCGCCTGTAAAGCATTGTTGTCTGCGGTTCTGCTTGCATCATTAACAGAAATGGAAGAATCGGACAGAAATATGTTGGAGATCGCAACGATCTTTCGACTAGGTGTTTCAGGAACAATGTTGGATAAGATCTGCACGTGATGTTTGAAGAATTAGATGAAACGAGTTCAGCGAAGCAGTTATTTGCAATGTATAGCGAAGCAGAGGAAGGAATCAGGATGGAAGCCATTCAAAAGATTGGTAATGCATTGGCGGTATATGAAAAACGAGCGAATGGTAGCCTGTGTGATAATTTCCGTACAAACCGATACGACATGGAAATGCCTGTCAAAGAAAAGTCTGTATTGTTTATTGAATCTGGACAGCTTCCAGAAGATAAAGTGTTGTTCAGTGTATTTATGGAGAGACTATATGATTCCATGTTAAAGAAAGCAGAGGAACGGCAGCAGGATGTCACAGTGATGTTGTTGGATTATCCGTATTATGGAGGACTCTGTGGACTGGAAAAATATATGGAAGAAGGTCCAGAGAAAGGAATCTGTACAACATTGTATGAGGATGATCGAAAGCTTGATGGAAGCGGCTATGCACCGCATCTGGTAGAACTGTATAGCCTGTGTGATATTTCAGTATGTATCAAAGATACAGAAATTCCTTTGTGCGAGATAGAAAAGTGCGAAAATCCGGTGACTGGGGAGTGTTCAAAGAGAAAAGATGGGTTATGCTACTATCCGGCTACAAGGAACCAGTGTAAGGAATTTATTATCGGATATGATCGTGACAAGGAAGAAGCAATGTTTGTAACAGGGTATCTTTACAATCCAGGGGATCATCCATATAAAATTCCGGAAAATGTAGAAGAACTTCTAACGATGTGGAGCGAAAGTAATTCAACGACAGCTGCCATAGACGAAGAAGAGGAAGAATTAATAAATAAGTGGGGCAAATTAATCTGTATTGATGTAGATGATCTGATTGAAATCAATGATCTGATCAAAAAAGATGGCTATGACGCAGAAGGATTTCAATTAGAAGAAGTGCCACACCCAAATGTATATTGCTTTGTTAATCATGAAAAGAAGCAGTGTTTTGATGTTGTGAGATTTGCGGATGGTCCGTGGAATTTTTCTTATCTTGGATATGAAGATATAGGGGATACTTCCGTATTGGTAAACAAGCCGGCGGATTCCATCAAGGATGCAATTGAGAAGTATAAGGATGTTGCAGGACAATTTGTATAGTTTATATTAAAGTCAGAGAAAGGCAGAGATCATTTTTGAGGTCTCTGCCTATTTTATTGGTCATGGACCAGAAATAAGGATTGTACAGATCATAAATATTATGGTGATCAACGTACAATCTTTTTTCATATCAAAATTTAGGAATGCGAAAGGAGAAAATTTGTGATTGGAAACGTTAATACATACCTGACTAATCCAGGCAGTAACAATCCCCAAAAAGTAATTGATTATTATTCAAATTCAGACTTTGAATATAATATTCGCGTGGGAGACTATTGTAAAGTCACATTAGACAGCAACCTACTTTACTGGATATCAGGCATTGTGGTTGAAATTGATGAAGAAGAGAATGCTTTTTCGATAAAGGATTCTAATGGTAGTGTCACTAAAATTTCTTGTGACAATATCTGTGATATACAGTCCGGAGAAGAATTGCAGGATTGCTTATAAATCATATAAGAACAGGCTCACAAAAAGGTGAGATTAAGAAACTATAAAATCAAAAGTAAAGGAGTAAAGAAGTATGTTAGAAACAGAATTTTTATTTTTTCAGGGAATGAAGAAAAGAATTGACCAGAGAATCAGTGAAGGAAATTACGATGAGGCAGCAGTCAGTATGCAGAAATGCATGGAGTACATATTAAATAGTCTTGATGGTAGAAACAATGATTATCAGAAAGTTTGTGTATTGTTTGAAGTTCAGGCAAGGGTTATGGAAAATCATCCTCAATACCCTTTTTATTGGCATGAATGGGAAACAGTCATTAAATATTGTGATCAGCAGATGCATTTGCAAGGAAAACCGATTGATTTAGAACAGTTAAAATCAGATACTGTAATTGCACATCAAATGTTTGAAAAAAATTGTACAAGATTAACTCAATCATGGAGATAGTGTTATTTCTAATAAACTTAACAATGAACATAGACCAGAAAATCAAAGACCTCAACAAAAAACTAAATGGCAGTCACCCGAAACGAAAATCATTCATCCAGCAGAACCTTCCATGCAAGAAAGATTCAATCGTGCATGGAAAAAGGTAAATGATGAAGAAGCGGCAGCAGGTGAGACAGATGAAGGAGCTCTTGAAGGAGCAGTTAAATGCATGATGGAAAAATAAAGAAGGGAAGGGCATTTCTATGTGTAAGAAGATAGAACAAATGAAAATTTCTTTTCACTAGGAGAAATTTTAGTTAGAGAAATTAGTCCAGAACTATTAAAACAGGAATCTGAAACAGGAGATATTCTTGGATGTAATGCAACAGGAGAGAAAATTTTAACGACAACAGGATATGGGAACCTAAATGTAAGAAGCAGCAATTTGTCTGGCAGGGAACCATTGATTGATTTTGCACGAAATCAGATATATCAGAGAATACGGAGAGGAGATTCCATTGTAATCATTGATCCAGAACGAAGACTCCATACCAGAGAAATGTGGATTTACTTAACGATTCATGGATATTGCGTAGACAGTTATGATCTTGACTGCATGGATGGATCATGTTGTTTTAATTGTTTATCTGGATTTGACAAAAAATTAAGAAAAGAAGATTTAGATCTAATCCAAAGGATCGCAAATGATATTATTAATGATCAGCGACATAATGTTCCTTTTGCAGTAGATAAAATTTCTAAGATATTGTTATCTGCAGTTATGATAGCTGCGATTACAGAGATGGAGGAAAAAGATCGAAACATGGTGGAAATTGCAACAATCTTTCGATTAGGAGTTTCAGGTATCATGTTAGATAAAATCCTTCATGTAATGTTTGATGAGATAGATATTTCTCATCCTGGTAAGAAATTATTTGAGATTTACAGCGAAGCACCTGTCGGAATTAAGTTATATGCAATTCAAAGGGTTGCTGATGCATTGAAAGTGTATGAAGATTATATAAGTGAAAACTTTAAGCTCCATCAATACGATATGGCAATGCCGATTAAACAGAAATGTGTATTGTTTGTAACGCCGGGAAAAACTGCACAGGATAAGGTTTTGTTTAGTTCTTTTATGGAAAAGTTATATGACATGATGATAGCAGCAGCTGATCTGAATCCGAAACATCCAAAGGTTCAGGTTGATCTCTTTGATTATCCGCTTCATGGAGTCATTGAAGGTTTAGATGATTATATGAAATATGGAAATGATAAAGGAATCTATACTACTCTTTACACAGAATGTAAGGATATTGAAACTATTGATCAAGAAGAGTGTATGGAGCATATCAATGAAATATACGATCATTGCAAAATAGACATTCTGATCGAAGATACAGATTCTTCCCTGCATTACACACATAAATGTGGAAATACAACCATCGGAGAAGAACCAGAGATTCCAGGAATGTCATGTCATTCTAATGATCCAAAATATCGTGAGATTATAAAATGCAAAGATAATGAAGATGCAATCGAATGTCATTGTTATATGTACAGATCAGAGAATCATCCTTATCCGATTCCAGAAAATACAGAGGACCTATTAACGATGTATAGTAAACGGAGATAACCAAATACCAATATAAAAATAGCGGGCTTTTCCTTTTATCATGAGAATTACCGCTATTCTTATATTGGCAAACAATACATAAAGGAGTATTGACATGAAAAAAGATAATATAAAGCAAAATTTCCGTAAGCCGGTTGGACGTGATCTGGAAATCGTATCAGAAGATATGCTGAAAGAGAAAGATGTAACAGGGAATATCATTGGATATGACAAGTTATATAATCTCATCATCTTACAGAGGAAGAATGGAAATTTATATGTTGAAAGTGGAGCTGGAAGAAATCCGATTTATGATTTTGAGAAAAATCTGATTTATCAAAGTGTAAGAAGAGAAGATTCCATTGTGATCACTGATCCAGAAAGAGAAATCTGCACAGAACAAATGCAAGATTATCTAATGAAGCATGGATATGCTATTAAAATCTACAATGCGGAAAGTATGAGAAAAACACAGGATATGATATCTGTAGATTCTCTTACAAAAGAAAAAACAATCTGGTTTATCGTTACCAGACAATATCATAAGGATCAGTCCGTGTTTCGTACATTTATGGGAAATTTGTATAAATCTCTGATCACATCTGCTGAAAATGCGAAAATGCGAAGCAATGTTCAAATGATTCTTTTTGGATATCCGATGTATGGAAGAATTGAAGGGATTCTTGAATATATGGAACATGGAAAAGCGGCAGGGATTTATACGGCTATATGTACGAAAGACTGGATAATGCGTGGTCCGGCAGACAGAGAATGGTTGAAAATCAAAAAGGACAATGAAAAGTACAAAATATGTCGAAATAGTGACATAACCATGTATGTTGGATTACGTGGATTTTTTGATATTGATGATGGCGAAAGTGATCCATGGAAGGATAAGACATACGAAGATTTTTATATTGGCGGCTATTTTATCTCAAGATATGAGCAAGATGCTGGTATTTATTATAAGAATTCCAAAGGCGAAAAAATAGAAGATGCTGGATGTAATCAATATATGTCTAAAAAGAATCCCTATGGAATCCAGAAAACATGATTATAAAAATCGTACTCTGGCAGCAGCAAGATTAAGAAAGGAATTAGAAATGTTAAGTGATAAGGTAAAAAAGTTAATGAATTTTGGTCCACACTTTCATATCTGTGATGTATCTGAAATCACAGAGGATCATATCCATTTGGAAAGTTGGAACCATGATATTAAAAAAGAAGAATTTGTTGAGATTGCACGGTTGATTGAAAAGGATGGATATGACATTTAAGGGTTTGAATTAATCGAGATTCCACATCCAGAAGTCTTTTGTTTCGCTAACTATGAAAAAGAAGAATATTTCGATGTTATAAAGCTGAATGGCAAATGGCAGTTTTCTTATTTAGGATATGCTAAAGGTGATGGTAATTCTAAGACTTTGGCTAATTTCCCAGTAACTTCCATTGCAGAGGCTGTTGAGAAGTATCTGGAATCTTGGTAATGTTAACTATCAATACGTAAAAATGAATGACAAAAGAAAGTTATAAAATACGCAGGCAAAAACCAGTGGCTTGTCATGGGTTCGGTCAGGATACACAACACGAAAAGAGGCTTTCCTTTTGTAATTAACACAATTATAATTATTATTGGCAATCAATAATAAAAGAAAGGTGTTTTTCAAATGTATTATATACTTGACGGAAAGAAAATCAGAGAGCTTATGGAACAGCAGAACATGAATGTATCAAAATTGTCAGAGCTATCAGGAGTGTCACAGAGTTGTATTCGGAATATTTTAAATGAAAAAGCAATGAGTACAAGAATCAACACTGCAATGCATCTGGTAGGAGCATTAAATATGGATGCTGAAACAATAACCTGTGAAGATCTGCTAAAGCTAATAAAAGAAGTAAATGTATAAAAAGAAATTTGGATCATTATAATAATTTTTAAAAAGAGAAGGTTTTGAATCTTCTCTTTTTTTGATGCAAATTATTTTGACTATTTTCTGCTATTTTTTCTAATGTTAATAAAATAGTATTTATATAACGTAAAAACTCGTATTTTTACGAGGTTTTTAAATAATAAATGTATATCATTATTGATGCCCTATAGGCGATATTTAGAAAAATATTTTGTTTGTATGTTTATTGTATCAAATATTATGCTTATAGTCAATAAATTAAGAAAGTGAGGTAAAATAATGCACGGTGAAGAAGTGATAAATGAGTTAGGTGAAGAAATATCAAAAGGGAAAGGATGCATTGTGTTTGATTTTGCATGTTATTTTCCATATGCCGATCAAGACTTTCTGATATTCAAATTTAAGCTTGGAGAAGAAGAATTAGAGCCTTATAAATATAATCATCGATATCCTAATAAAGATTATGTGACAATCTCTAAGAAAATGGGGAGAAGGGTGAGCAGAATCGGATACCCAGTTTTTGTAGATCTTAATGAGGAGTATTTCTTTATACTTGAAATCGAAGTTGGAATAAAGGACTACAAAACAGTAAAACTTGATTTTCCTGTGATTGTAAAGCTTACAGAGGAAAAACCTGTATGCAATCTTGGATTTCGTTTCAATTTCGATGCAGCAACATTTCAATTTGAAAGCTATTATGAGCATGAAAATGATGGTATCATTGGACATAGACATACAATTTGGACCAATAAGGATCATAATATTGAAAATGCAATCGTCATAACACCTTTAATTCAAGTGAACCCAAAGAATGGTGTATATGTAGCAGAAGTGTTAACTCCGCATCCACAAACATTTGAACATTTTATGTGTTGAGAAAAAATAAAAAAGGCTTGGAAAATCGTTCCGAGTCTTTTTTTGTATATGTAATTTTTTATGAAATAGTAAAGGAGACAGCAGAATGGATAATAAGATTATTATATCAAAATCAAAGTTGATAAAGAGTTTAAACTTTTCCGAATCCAATAGGCTTATTTTAGGAACATCTGGTGAAGGACAACCTATACATTGGAAACGTGAAATGATAATGGATGAATATGCCAATATCGGGGCTGCAAAAATTTCAGATAACGATAAATGGATAGTAATAAACAGCGATTCCAACGAGCTTACTTTTGTACCAAAAGATAAAAACGATACGGAACTTGTGATCTGCAAAAATGTTTGTTTGAAAAAAGACGGAGAAGATACTCATGTTCTATTGATTTTTCAAAAAGCGGTGAATTATTATCTAAGGCAAGAAAATATATTAAAAGCAATAATGATAGGTTTTATAATTTAGCATTGGATCTGCGGCCAGGTGTAAAAGAGCAAATCAATCAAGAAAGTGATGTGGAAGTGCAGCAGTTGATCGATAAGATTTTGCAAGTGGAATCCGAAGAAGAATTGTCTTTATATGATCGAATAATCGCAAGATTACTTCAAAGTATAATCCTTTATTTCTTGGAAACAGGAAGAAACGATGGACTGGCAATCAGGATATTAGACACATTGCTGATAAAAGATGTAGATGTAATGAATCTAGCATTTATAGGGTTTAAAAATGACAGCGAAGCATGAAACAATGGAATGTTCTGACTGAAACATTAGATCGTCATATGCTGAAAAGTATATGGGATAATGCTACCAAGTATGCTTTAGAATATATGATAAAGAATGTAATGAAATTGGAACAATATAAAAAAGAACATACCGTATTATATATAACTGGTTCGGAAATGAGTTCAGATCTTTATATGTGGTTATGTACGATTATGACAATAGATAAATTTATACAGGCATGGGAAGATTGTCCTAACTATTCTGAATATCACGAATATTTAAGAGAAAGATTCTCAAAAAGAAAGAAAAGTGATCCATTATCTTGCTTTCTTAAAGCTGAGAATATCAGGATCGAACATATTGTTTTTGCGGATCAGATGAAAAATGCAGATCGTCATGTTTCAGAACAGACGGTTAATAAACTGATAAAGGATATGAAAGATACCATTTTAGAAGATTTATTGGATGATTGGATAATTTGGAAAGTTTGTGATTTTGAAAATTATAAAGGGATTGCTAATGCGAAATATTCTTGTAAGAAAATAGGATTTAGTAAATACATCGCATCGATCAGAAAGGAAAATTTACAGGAAAAGCAGAAAAGAATTGCTAACATGATAAGCATAAAAGAAGAGAAGAAAATAAGAGAAAGTGCAGATACTTTTAATCAATATGTTGGATGTGAAGATATACTTTTAATACGAGCATCTGTACCATCTTTTTATATGTGTTATTATGTGCAGGAATTAAAACAACATGAAATGATTGTTGAAGCTAAACCGGATTTCTTTAATTCTTTATATTGTATAGATATCTATATTAAAATAAAAAAGGATTAATGAAAGAAATTGTGAATACTGAAAAAGATGTTATTAATTAAACAAAATAAATCATAAAAAGTTTTCTGCATTTTATATAGTAAATATATTTTATGTGTAATTTGTGCTATAAACATATGTTTGCTATAATTGTAGCAGTGAGTAATAATTTTCATATTATGTATATTAAGGACGGAAAGGAGAAGTATATTTCAAATGTTCTAGCTATAAATTTTTACACACTCGCAAATTGATTGTTAAGGAAAGAAGAAATGAATGAAAATGTAGAAAAACGAGAAGCAATTATCAATCCTGAAATATTACCAGAAAAATTAAGTGTGATCATAAAAGACGAAGATGGAAAGCTGTATGAATCTACGAAAGATAATCTGAGACAAAAAGGATACAAAATTAAAGAGTTAGAATTTAAAAAATTCATAAATTCTGATACTGATATTCAAAGACAGATTGAAGATATAAAAACGATTCGATCAGAAATATTAGAAAACGCTACTGCGGAAATTGAAGTATTGATTTTTTACAAAGAGCCAGTGATAATCTAAGAAGCAAAGAAGATTCGAATGAAGAGCTGATCGAATTATTACTTCCTTCACTTCTTTTATTGCACATGGAAATGAGCAGCTACTTACGAGAAGAAGCGGAATGGTCACAATTATTAAATAATAAAACTGCTTTATATGTGACAGGTCGAACTTGTGATCATGGAGAATATTCTGTATTGTATGCAATATTAAGTACATATTACGAAATGGTACTGAAAAATCATATCGTGTTTATTACAGAAGGAAATATTAAATAATACATAAAGGAAAATGAGAACAAGGAGTAATTTGTTTAATGATAAATTGCTCCTTGTTCTTTTATTAATGAATCCCGTAATTTACGTTTTTGAACTAAAGAAGATTATCTATGGGTGTGAAAGCTATTGGAGTTTTATGAAAGATTCTCATGATTTTGAAGAAATTATGCAGGAAATGATAAACGGCCAATGGTATATTGAATTGTTAAAATCTTTCTTACCAACTAAAAATTATAAAGATAAAAAATAAAATATATGTAAACTTAATCATTATTTCTAGCAGTGATCATTTTGATTGCTGTTTTTTCTTTGTCGAAATTTAAAGAACATGTCCGTGTCAGAGACGGAAGTTCCAGTTGGAACAGTAACAAGTTAATAAGAAGATTCAAGGAAGGGGGACAAAGAGAATCTTCACAAAGCAGAAAGGATGGACAAAGGAAATGAAATTTAATGATCAAAAAGAAGTGGAGATCAAAAGTACAAAGAAAAAGGAGGAAAAATCAGAAGAAAAGAAAAAGTTGGCAGTAGGAGATGTCAAAGATGCTCTTGTTGGCGGTGTGAAAGGATTTTATACCGTAAAAGACAAGAAATTACGGAGAAAAAGAATCCTTCTCACAATAGGAGAATTGTTTCTGGTCTATATATCAGGAATGATCAGTGTGAGTTATCAACCGGCGAAGCTGTTGGAGAAAAAGATTACAGTTTTTTTAATTGTATTGGATCATTTTTCTCATTTGTGGGAATCGCAATCTTCATCTTGTCTAATGTAGTGGCATATTTTGCGTACCACTGGTTTCTTGAAAAATCAGGGCGTGGAGAAGATTATCGGATCAGTAAGAACGGAACTTACGGAACAGCAAAGTTATTAAATGACACAGAAGATGAAGCAGAAGCTTTAAAGAGGATTCCTATCGATCAGCTGGATGATCCGGAGATTGATGGAAACATTCTTGGATACATGGAAGATACAAAAGAAGTCATTGTGAAGGATGTTCATGGAAATGCCAACCGAAACATCGCGGTATGTGGAGGTCCTGGTACCGGTAAATCACGTACTCTGGTACGTAACATCATCTTCCAGTGTGTAAGACGTGGAGAATCTATCTTTATCACGGACCCTAAAGGTGAAATGGCCGAAAGTATGGCAAAGTATCTGAAAAAGAATGGTTATATCGTAAAATACTATAATCTAAAGAACTTTGAAGCTTCTGATTCCTTCAACTGTTTGCAGGGACTGAATAACGAAGAGGGACATGCTTTTATTAATGTACTTGCTGATATTATCATGAAGAATACAGCAAGTATGTCCGGATCTGGTGGAAACGCAAATGCGGCACTGAATCTTTTGATTGCATTGATGCTGTTCGTTGTAACAGAATTACCGGAAGAAAACCAGAACATGGTAGAACTCTATAATCTGATCACGTTAACAAATCCAAAAGTATTGGATGCGATCTTTGATGGATTGGATGCAACACATCCAGCAAAGAAACCATATCTGATCTATGCTCAGTCTTCTGAAAATTTCCGTTCCAATATTACAGCAGACGTTGCAACAAGACTGTTAGTATATGCTCAGGAAGGTGTTCAAAGTATTTCAATTCACGATGAGATCGATCTGACATTACCAGGAACAAAAAAATGTGCTTACTTTATCATTACACCGGATCAGAACTCTGCGTATGATTTCATGGCTTCATTATTTCAAGCGGTCGCTTATAATAAGCTCGTCAAATATGCAGATGATAAAGCAGAAGGTGGAATCTTACCAGTCAAAGTGCAGATGTTGTTAGATGAATTCCCAAATAGTGTGACGTGTTCCGCATCACAAAACGGTAGCAATAACCGACAAAAATGCGGCGTAATTGTATTTATTTAATATAAATCCGATTGCGAACTATATAACCAATTGTTTCAAATGATGGGGTAACGCCCGGAAGGGAACACGCTAAACCTTCGAATAGCGTCAAGTGATGTAGACATTTGAGGTTATAAGCTCGGAGAAGTCATATGAAGTATACCCTAACGTACAGACGAGGAAACATTTCCAGAGGTGGAGATTGTGTACGACAGTGTGGGCGGGGTTTTCCTATGGTTAGAATGACTTATGATAGTCTGACAAAGTTTCGAATGTACGGCTCTATAGGAATGACCTGTAGAAATGCAGGAGCATCAGATCAAATGATGTGTGTGCGAGGAAGAGTAAAATTTGTTTGTGCTGAAATTCCTTGTATGTTTACAGGACATACGTTTCATAAGAAATGCACACAGGTTAAAGAAACGACCTAAGGGAAAACAATGCTAGGTTATATGGAACACGGAAAGCTGCGGACAAGAGAACTGGCTACACAGTGAAAAAGTATCTTGGTTATGACGAAAGGAAGCAAATGAAACTGCTGCTATAAGTATATTTATCGTAGTGAGAGCAGAGGCACAGTACCGATGAAACAGTGATAACAAGCTGCGGAGGGATAGCCTCAAGCCGGTATAAATAATATCGGTGGAACGCCGTATGACGGGAAACTGTCATGTACGGTGCGGGCCAGGGGAAAAATCCGAGATATTATCAGAGATTTACCTATTGGCATTTGGAGAAATCCCAGATTTCGGAAAGAAAATTTCAACAGTCCGAAGTCGTGGTATTGCAACAACCATTATCTTTCAGGCAATCACGCAGATGCAGAACCGATATCCGAATGGATTATGGGAAGAGATTCTTGCAGCCTGTGATACAAGCCTGTTCTTAGGATGTAATGACGAAACCAGTGCGAAATATTATTCTGAAAAGAGTGGTATTTCGACTATTGAAGTTGGTACAGAACAGAGATCCTTAAAAACGCTTCGAATCACGGATTACACACCAGAAGTACGTCAATCAGAAGGAGAAGGAAAGCGTTACGTGAATAATCCAGATGAATTACAGCGATTCAAATATAAAGATGAATTGATCTTCTGCAAAGGATTTAATGTATTCCGTTGTAATAAGTTTGATTATGAGCTTCATCCAGAAGCAAAGAAGTTAGAATATGAGAAAGCAATTGAGCATGTGCCGGAGTGGAGAAAGAGAGAAGAACCATACCAGCTGTATGTTCTAAGATATATTCCTGGTACAGAAGCATTTGACCGAAAAGCATTTGCTGCAGCTACTGGAGATAACAAAGAACATACGATGAGCAGTTCTACATCAAAAGGAGCAAAAAAGAATACGATTAATAAACCGCCTAAAAATAAGAAGAGCAGGAGAGGTTCCTCTTGGGCAAATGGCATTAGTGGCCAGCAGCAGATGAATTACAATTTAGACAAATCAGATGAAACAGAAGAAGTTACACCAACAATCTCAGATTCTGAAAATGATGCTATAAATACAAATGTTGATTTTAACGAGGCTGAAAATGGTGCAGAAAATGTAAATGATCAGACTCCAGATTTCGGGGATACTTCTGTAGAAGAATGATGAATCAATATGGTTTGTAGAATGTATTTCATGTATATAAACATAATCAGGGGCTGAGAAATCAGCCTATTTTAAAATATACATAATTTCCTTTAAAATGTGGGGGCATTACACAAATATGGAACAATTTTTTTAAAAAATAAGAAAAAAGTTGCAAAAAAATGTGTAACGTGTTTATAATTGTATATATCAAAAGAAATATGTGCGTCAAAAACACAATAGAAAAATGGAAGATAGGAGTTGTTAATTATGCCACCTGAAAAAGAGCAAGCAGTTCTCGTGCAACAAACGACTCAGAAAAAAGAATCAAACAAAAAGAAATCAAAGGATAAGAAAGATAAGTTGTTTCATGATACAAAGAAATTCTTACAAAGTTATCGAAGACTGGAATTATCCTTGAAATATTCTAAGGCGATGCAAACGAAACGTTTGGCCGCGAATGATATGAGTTTTGAATGGGAACTGCGAGATGACGAAATAGAATTTAATGATATGGTTTTGCAAGAAGCCATTTCAGCACTGCATTGTCTAAAACAGATGCCGGAGATGGGACGTGTATGGTATCATTTGCTACAAATGAAATATTTTGACGTTAGACCCTACAAAATGTCAGACGATGCGATCATCACAGCATTGCAAGAAGCTGGATTATTTTCTGATATTTCTAAAACGACATTTTACAGATATCAAAAGAGTGCAATTCGTATGTATGGAGAAATTCTTTGGGGATCTCTCGATAAGAATTCTTCGGTATATAAGAAATTTGTAAAAATGATACATTCTCATGATCTTGAAAAACAGATATAGATTCATATGTAAAACATATGAATCCAATGGTTGAATGGTAAATAACCATTTTCGTGATTGGTTTTAGAACTATGTAAAAAACATATGAATCCAATGGCATCGAAAACTAACACATTCTGTGAATGGTGTTTTAGAACCATGTAAAAACAAATGATTCCAATGGATCAAATTACATAGTGAGTAAAAATAAGAAAAGAATCGAAATAACCTACAAAGGTGGGATCTGCAGGGTGGCAGAAAATAACAATGAAAAAAGAAAGAGTGTGAGATACATGCTTTTTAAACGATATAAATACTTAGAATTAGAAAAAACAGATATCGGAAATGATGAGCATAATTATTATGAAACGGTCTGGTATATCCGTGCTTATAATAATAAACGTGCTTATGATAATCG
>ENA-OQLB01000886-OQLB01000886.1-human-gut-metagenome-genome-assembly--contig:-NODE-886-length-14806-cov-2.202398_pt1 | contig 14806 bp, 26 predicted proteins | sample MGYA00242656_ERZ504813 | MGnify/ENA primary metagenome ERZ504813 (study PRJEB26092, sample SAMD00036388) | human gut metagenome | host: Homo sapiens | study: EMG produced TPA metagenomics assembly of... | reverse complement strand
TAATTCCGATGCTGTTGATGGTGTAAGCCACGCCCTGACCCGCGTCCGCCATGGTCTTGGCCGCGGTAATCATATCCTTGGCGTTCTCGATTTTGCTCAAATCGATGTCTCAAACAGTCCCTCCGCGATTCCCTTGGCCGTCATAGCCTGAGACAGCTCAATCACGTCGATGGAGGTCTCGCTGTCCGCGGACAGCTTGGTGTAGCGGTCGTTGGCCCCACCAGTCTCGGTGAGAATCTCACAGTTGAACTCCTGCTCAAAGGGCGCGTACACCTCCTCCGTGGAAATGTCCTCGCTCAGACCGAAGGTGGACAGCACCAGCTTCTGCTTGGAATCCCCCTTCGCCTGGGAATCTCCGGCGGAAGCCCGCCGCCGCAGGCAGTCAGCGCCGCGGTCAGGGCGGCGGTCAGGGTCAGAGCGGTCAGCTTGTTCAGGTTTTTCATTACAAAAGGCTCCTTTGCTTGTAGGTCTGTAAAAATTCTTGGGTGCGGGGCTGCTGCGGGTCGTTAAAGAACGCCTCGGCAGTGTTTTGCTCCACAATGACACCCTGCTCCATAAACACCACGCGGTTGGCCACATGGCGGGCAAAATCCATCTCATGGGTGACGACCAGCATCGTGCGGCCCTCCCGCGCAAGCTGGCGCATAACGGCCAGCACCTCGCCGGTCAGCTCGGGGTCAAGCGCAGAGGTCGGCTCGTCAAAATAGAGGATCTCGGGTCGGCCGCCATGGCGCGTGCAATGGCTACCCGCTGCTGCTGCCCGCCGGAAAGCTGGCTGGGGTAGTAGTCGGCGCGGTCATCCATGCCGACCTTGACAAGCTGCGCATGGGCCAGCTCCTCGGCCGTGCGGCGGGGCATCTTGCGGGCAATGATAAGCCCCTCGGTCACATTCTGCAGCGCGGTCTTGTTTGCAAACAGGTTGTAGTTCTGAAAGACAAAGCCCGTGCGGCGGCGCAGGGCGTTGATCTCGGCATGGGTAGCGCGGTGCAGCTCGATGCGGCGGCCGTCAAAATCCATCGTGCCGGCATCTGCCCTTTCGAGAAAATTCAGGCAGCGCAGCATAGTGGTCTTGCCGCTGCCGCTTGAGCCGAGGATGGCCACCACATCGCCCTTGTTCACATCCAGATCAATGCCCTTGAGCACCTGCAGCGGGCCGAAGGCCTTGCGCAGGTTTCTGATTTCCAGCATAGCTTCAACTCCTTTGTGCGCCGCGGCTGTTGAGGTAGCGCTCGCCCACAGCCTGCAGGCGGGTCAGCACTGTGCAGAACAGCAGGTAGACCAGACCGACCTCGATATACAGCGCCAGCGGCTCATAGGTGCGGGCCACAATGCGCTGGGTCGTCATAAACATTTCGGTCACAGTGATGTTGGCCGCCAGCGAGGTATCCTTGATCATGCGATCAGCGAGCTTGCCAGCGTGGGGAACGCCGTGCGCAGTGCCTGCGGCAGGATGATGCGGCGGATGATCTGCAGATAGCTCATGCCGACGCACTGCCCGGCCTCGAGCTGGCCCGTGGGACCGACTCGAGCGCGGCGCGGATCGTCTCGGCGCAGTACGCACCCTCGTTGATCGAAAAGACGAGAACCGCCGCGGGGAACGGCTCGATCAGGATGCCGACACCCGGCAGGCCGTAAAACACGACAAAAAGCTGCACCAGCACCGGCGTGCCGCGGATGACCCAGATGTAAAACCGGGCGATGCGCTGCAGCACCGGCACCTGCGCAAACTGGACCAGCGCCACCGCCACGGCGATGATGAGCGCCAGTGTGAAGGAAATGGCGGTCAGCGGGATCGTAACGGTCAGACCCGGCAGCAGGATTTTACCAAAGGAATCCAGAAGGATGCCTGCAAGGCGTTCGGACATGGGGCGGTTCTCTCCTTTATATACGGGGGCGGTTGTATTTCCCACCAAAACAGTATGCTATGAGATTGTAGCACATCCGCCCGCATTTTGCAAGAGCCGCCGGGGCTATGGCATTTTTGTCGGCTTTGTGCTATACTGTTGAGGTAGAAAAGTACACTGCTTTCACAGAAAAGAGAAACATCATGAGCACTACCGAAGAAAAACGCGAATCCATCCCAAACAGCGTCAACCGGATGCTGTTTGCCGGTATCGGCGTCATCCTGCAGGTCGCGTGGATCTGCTGGCTGGCCATCAAGCTGAACGACTACTCGACCGCCATTCAGGTCTGCACCTCGGTGCTGGCCTTCCTGATCACGCTGCGCATATACGGGCTGCATATCAACTCTGCCTATAAAATATCCTGGATCATCCTGATCCTGCTGTTTCCGGTGTTCGGGCTGACGATCTACCTGCTGTTCGGCCGCGCCGGCGCGGTCAGCGTCATGCGCAAGCGGTTCAACAGCAATCTTGCGCTGCTGCGCAGCTACCACGCGCCCCTGCTGGCCCAGCGCCGGGCGCTGCCCTACCCTGACCGCACCGCGCGCAACCACGCCCGCTACCTGCACGACGCAGGCAGGCTACCCGGCCTATGACAACACCGATGTGACCTTCTACGGCGACACCTGCGCTGCGCTGGAGGCACAGAAGGAGGCCCTGCGCAGCGCCGAGCATTTTATTTTTATGGAGTACCACGCCATCGAGGACGCCTCCGCCTGGCAGGAGCTGGAGGACATCCTTGCCGAGCGCGCCGCCCACGGTGTCGAGGTCCGCGTTTTTTACGATGATGTGGGCAGCATCGGCTTTATCACGAGCGCCTTTGTCAAAAAGCTGGAGAGCCGCGGCATCCAGTGCCGCCAGTTCAACCCGGTCATTCCGATCCTGAATGTTTTCATGAACAACCGCGACCACCGCAAGATCACAGTCGTGGACGGGCGCATCGGCTTTACCGGCGGCTACAATCTGGCCGAGGAATATTTTAACCGCACCCACCCCTACGGCCGGTGGAAGGACACCGGCATCCGGCTGGAGGGTGATGCTGTGCGCAGCCTGACGCTGATCTTTTTGGAGCTGTGGGGCGCGACCCAGAAGGAGCCGCCCGAGATCGAGCGCTACCTGCCCGAGGTCCCCTACACCGCGCGTGAGAACGCCGTGGTGCTGCCCTATGCCGACAACCCGCTGGACGATGAGGCACCGGCGAGAATGTCTACCTGAACATGATCCGCAGCGCGAAGGAATATGTCTACATCACCACGCCCTACCTGATCCTGAGCGATGAGATGCAGCGCACCCTGCGCTTGCAGCCTCCAGCGGCGTTGATGTGCGCATCATCACGCCGGGTATCCCTGACAAAAAGATGATTTTTTCGGTGACGCGCAGCTACTATGCGGCGCTGGCCAAGAGCGGCGTGCGCATTTATGAGTACACGCCCGGGTTCATCCACGCAAAGCAGTGCGTTGCAGACGGCGCAGAGGCCGTTGTAGGCACGATCAATTTTGACTTCCGCAGCCTGTATCTGCATTTTGAGAATGCGTGCTGGTTCTGCGGCTGCCGGGCCGTGGCCGAGGTGCGCCGTGATTTTGACGAGCTGTTCCCCCTCTGCCATGAGGTAACCGAGGAGTACGCCGCCCGCCGCAGCGTTGCCCTGCGCGGTCTGGACTGCGTGCTGCGCCTGTTCAGCCCGCTGATGTGACCCCTATACAAAAGCCGCCTGTGTGAAACCACACAGACGGCTTTTCGTTATTATAGGGCAGGTTATGCGCCGAACACCTTGGTGTAGTCGGCCTTGAACTTCTCAATACCGGCATCGGTCAGGGGGTGATGCAGCATCTGCTCAATGACCTTGTAGGGCACGGTGGCGATGTCGGCACCGGCCAGCGCACAGTCGGTCACATGGATGGGGTTGCGGACGCTGGCGGCGATGATCTGGGTGTCGATGTCAGGATAGTTCAGGAACATATCGTGGATGGTCTCGATCAGGTCGATGCCGGGCTGGCCGATGTCATCCAGACGGCCGAGGAAGGGGCTGACATAAGTAGCACCGGCGCGGGCGGCCAGCAATGCCTGATTGGCGCTGAAAATCAAGGTGCAGTTGGTGGGGATCCCCTCCGCAGAGAGGACCTTGATGGCCTTGAGGCCCTCGGCCGTCATGGGGATCTTGACGACCATGTGCTTGGGATCGAGCGCGTAGATGGCGCGGCCCTCGGCGATCATCCCCTCGGCGTCTGCGGTCGTGGCCTTGACCTCACCGGAGATGGGGCCGTCCACGATCGTGGTGATCTCCTTCAGGGTCTCGGCATAGTCGCGGCCCTCCTTTGCGATCAGGCTGGGTTGGTGGTCACGCCTGCGATAACACCCATGTCATTTGCCTTGCGGATCTCGTCCACATTGGCGGTGTCGATATAGAACTTCATAGAACGCTCCTCCTGTAAAAATGTGCTTTACTGTCAACATTATTGTACACGGCAGACCGTGTCCGGGCAAGAAAGTGTGTGATAAAAACCGGACAGAAGTTTGGATTTTGCGCACCGCTTACCCCTGCCCATAGTAGGCGTTGGGGCCGTGCTTGCGCAGGAAGTGTTTATCCAGCACATGCCGGGGGGCCGGCTCCGCGTTGGGGTCCAGCGTCAGGGTCAGGATGCCCATTTTGGCGACCTCCTCCAGCACGGCGGCGTGGTAGACGGCCTCGGCGGCCGTTTTGCCCCATGTAAAGGGGCCGTGGCTTGCGCAGAGCACGGCGGGAAGATGCACCGGGTCGATGCCGCGCTCGCGGAAGGTCTCGATGATGACCTTGCCGGTGTTCAGCTCGTAGTCCTCCTCGATCTCTGCGGGGGTCAGCTCCCGGGTGCAGGCACCGGGCCGTAAAAGTAGTCTGCGTGGGTCGTGCCGAAGGCGGGCAGATCCCGCCGGGCCTGCGCAAACGCCACCGCGTGGTGGAATGGGTGTGGACGATGCCGCCCAGCGCCGGAAATGCCCGGTACAGCGCAAGATGAGTCTTTGTATCGCTGCTGGGGTTGAGATTCCCCTCGACCTTGTTGCCGTCCAGATCCATGACGACGAGCTGTTCCGGCGTCAGCGCGTCATACGCGACACCGGACGGCTTGATAACGAAAAGACCGCGCTCCCGGTCGATGCCCGACACATTGCCCCATGTGTAGGTGACAAGCCCGCGGCGGGGCAGCTCCATATTGGCCTCATAGACCTGCTGCTTGAGTTTTTCCAGCATTCTGATCGCTCCTTGTTGACTTTTGCCTTCATTATAGCAAGACCCGGTGAAAAAAAACAGGCCCCAGAGTCAAAAACACTGGATTTTTGTTCAAATATTTGCAGCGGCACAGCCGGAATTGTGCTGTGCATAACACCAAAACCTGCATACGGACAGGATTTTTGGCGCCGCCTTGCGTTTTGCTGCGGCACAGCGCACCAGATATGGTGGCGCAGGCAGGATTTTGCAGTGGGGTGTTGTAATAAAGCGCACATTAGCGCACTGTCCTGCCGCACCACTTTGCCTTGACAAACACGCGCTTTGTTGTATCATAAGGGTAGGAGGAAGAGCCTATGCTGACTTGTAACATGGATGTGGAGGAGCGCAGCGTCTGGCTGCGGGCCACCCCCGGCGCCGCTGCATGGCGCAGCCTTTTACTGCACCGAGGCCGGCAACTTTTACGGCCGCGCCCACTTTGCCACAGCCCGCACCGACAAGGATAGCTATATCCTGTTTTATACCCTGTCCGGCAGCGGTCTGATCGAGCAGAACGACCAGCGCATTGAGCTGCCGGCGGGCAGCGCCCTGCTGCTGAACTGCCGCACACCGCAAAGCTACTGCACAGCCCCCGGGCAGGACCACTGGCACCACTACTGGTGCATCTGGACGGCGCGGGCGTTGCCAATCTCGCCGAGGTGCTGCTGCCGCAGGGGCGGCTTTCCGCCGTGCCGGTCAGCCGGCTGGAGATGCAGCCCCTGTTTGAATCGCTTACCAGCGAGTGGGAGCATGGCACCACCGCCGCCCAGATCGAGACCGGCTGCTGCTGCACAGGATGCTGGCGCTGATGGCGCGCCAGCTGCTGGCCGGGGACGAGAGCCGCTCCAACCGCACCCTGATTGAGCATGCGGCAGAGTTTATCCGCCAGCACTACGCCGAGCCGCTCTCGCTTGACCGGCTGCTGGCCCAGACGCCGGTGAGCAAAAGCTGGTTTTTGCGGCTGTTCCGCCAGTATATGGGCACAACGCCCTATAACTTTTTGTTGTCCACACGCATCACCCGCGCCAAGGAGCTGCTGGTGCTGACGGATTTTTCCATCAGCGAGATCGCGCATCAGTCGCTTGGGGACGAGAGCAATTTCTCGACCCGCTTTGCCGCCATGGTGGGGCAAAGCCCCCCAGCAATACCGCAAAAGTGCGATGAAGCCCGCCGGGGCCGAGTGACTGCGCTTTGAAGATTTTGGGTTTTGGGAAAGAAGGCATTTTCATGAAAACCGAACGCATTGACCGTGTCCGCACCGCCCTGCGCACAGCGGGGCTGACCCAGATGATCGTCTGCGACCCGAAGAGCATCTGGTACCTGACCGGGGTCTCCGTTGACCCCTATGAGCGGCTGCTGGCGCTCTATCTGCCGGTGGACGGCGAGCCGGTGCTGTTTTTGAACCGGCTGTTCCATCTGCCGGAGGTCCCCTGCCGGGCCATCTGGCATACCGACACCGATGCCCCGGTGGCACAGATTGCCGCCGTGGTGGACCCCGCCGCCCCGCTGGGCATCGACAAGGAGTGGCCGGCGCGGTTTCTGATCCCGCTGATGGAGGCGCACCCCGGTATGCGGGTCGTGCTGTCCAGCGACTGCGTGGATGACTGCCGCGCCTGCAAGGACGCCGAGGAGCAGGCGCTGATGCGCACCGCCTCCCGCATCAATGACGCCGTGAACGAGGCTGCCAAGCAGTATGTAAAGGCCGGCATGACCGAGCGCGAGGTTGCCTCGTTCATCGACAGCCAGTACCGCGCCCACGGCTGCGAGGGGCCGAGCTTTACCACGATCGTCTCCTTCGGTGCCAATGCCGCCGACCCCCACCACGAGCCGGATGATACGGTGCTGAAGCCCGGCGATTGCGTGCTGTTCGACATGGGCTGCATCAAGGACCGCTACTGCAGCGATATGACACGCACATGGTTCTGCGGGCAGCCCACGGAGAAGCAGGCCGCCGTGCATGACCTTGTGCGCCGCGCCAACGAGGCCGCCGAGGCGCTTATCAAGCCCGGCGTACGGCTCTGCGACCTTGACGCTGCCGCCCGCAGCCTGATCACGGCGGCCGGCTACGGCGAATACTTCAACCACCGGCTGGGCCATTTCATCGGCCAGACCGACCACGAAAAGGGCGATGTAAGCAGCGCCAACACGGCCGTTGCCAAACCCGGCATGATTTTTTCCATTGAGCCGGGCATCTACCTGCCGGTGAATTCGGCGTCCGCATTGAGGACCTCGTCCTTGTGACCGAGACCGGCTGCGAGGTACTGAACCGCAATGACAAGCACTGGGCGGTTGTAGCCAATAACGCCCCGCATAGACAAACAGCTCCCCCGCCCGCACTGCTGCGGACGGGGGAGTTGCTTGTCTGTTGCGGAATTGCTTAGTCGAGGAAGTTCTCGTTCAGGGTGACGCCGAAGTCACGGGCGATGCGCGCAGGTCATCGTCGGTGATGGTCTGGCGGATGAGGCCGCCGCCCATCGACAGCACCTTGACATAGATCTCGGCGCTCTTTTCGATGGTGTGCGCCAAACCGAAGGTGATGTCAAAGTCCGGGCCGGAGGCAAACAGACCGTGCTGCGCCCAGACAGCAGCCTGATAGGTCTTCATCTTCTCGGAGGTGGCCATGGCGATGTCCGCGCCGCCCGGCACCATCCACGGGCAGACGCCGACACCCTCGGGGAATACAACCGGGCACTCGGTAGCGCTCTGCCACAGCGCGCGGGTGAAGTCGCGGTCGGTCAGCGGCAGGATATAGGTCAGCGCAATGACATTGGTGGCATGGCAATGGTAGATCACACGGTTGGCGCCGTTGGTGGCCGCCTTGCGGACGCTGTGGTTCATGAAGTGGCTCGGGAACTCAGAGGTCGGGCGGGCACCCTCGGCCAGACCCCAGACAATGCGCCAGCTGTCGCCCTTGTCGTTGATCTCCACGATGCCGATGCTGTGGATGGGATCAGGCTCGACATTGCGGAAGAACTTGCCGGAGCCGGTCGTGATGAAGTACTCCCCTGCAAGGTTATCGGCCTGAACACCCATGTTGACCCACTCGCGCGGCTCGGCGTCGAAGTAGGGGCGGCAGGCAGCGACCTCCTCCGCCGTCATGCGGTAGGTCAGGTTGCCGCCGTTGCGCTCATGCCAACCCTGCAGCCAGCCATCGTTGCACATGCGGATAAAGCCTTCACACAGGGGATTTCATAGATTGTAGACATATTTTTTGCTCCTTTGCATTGTTGTGTAGGCTTCCCCCGTGGGGGAAGCTGTCAGCGGCCCCGACCGCTGACTGATGAGCAAAGTTTCCCCTCATCCGGCCTCGGGCGGGGCCTCGGCCACCTTCCCCCGCAGGAAGGCATCCTGAAATCAGCGCGTAACAATATCCACCGGCACATTGAAGATCTTTGCGACCTTCAGGATCGTGTCGATATGGCGGCCCGGGGCGGCGGCCATGTGGTGGGTGGGGCCGGCCTCGCTCCAGCGGTTGCAGAACTCGCGTGCGCCGCAGCTGAACCGGGTGCGCATGTTGGTATCGCCAAAGGTGAAGATGGGGCCCGGCTCGTTGACGCCCTCGGCCACGACAAACTTGAAGTGACCGTCCTTGTCCTGCGTGATGCCGAGGTAGGTCACATCGCCCACCGGCGGGTAAAACTGGGTCAGGTAGCCGCCGCCGGTCTTGCCGTGGAACACCGGCACGATCTTCATGGTCGCTTTTTAGCCTGAGAGATGTCGGCATCGCCGGAGCCGGAGTGACCGATGATGCAGATATCCTCGTTGAAGTCAATGGAGTACATCTCGCTCAGCTGGCCGCAGCCGGAGATCGTCTTGAGGATGGACATAGCCATCGACACCTTGATGTCGCCCTCGACTGCACAGGCAACGCCCTGCTTGATCAGCATCGAGAACGCCGGATCAGCATCGAATCCAGCACGCCCGCCTTGCCCTGCGCAAAGCCGTCATAGTGGCTGGCCACAAAGGCAATCTTCTCGTCCTTGACCCACTGCTCAAACGCGACCACATAGCGGGCCATATCCCAGACCTTCTCGATGGTGCCGCCGCCCTCGATGTCAAAGGTGTCCAGAATATCCTGTGCTTGGCGCGAATGGCGTTTTCATCGGTGATGTTGTCGGCAATGGCCCACATCTTCTCCCAGTCGAACTGCTTGGTGTAGAGCACATGCGGTTGTACAGGTTCGTCTCGTCAATGTACAGATCCATCATGCCGGGGTAGGGACGGCCGATCTGGGCCAGGTTCGCATCGCGGAAGCGGCGGCGCACCTGCGCAGCCTTGCACCAGTCGTTGATCTCGGCCGCGACAACGGGTCGCCGCCCTCGACCACACCGGTGATGACGGCATGGCGCTTGCCGGCGCGCTCCAGATCCGCGACCATCTCACCAACGGCACCGCAGGCGTACAGCTCCCCCAGCCATGTCGGGATGTCGGTGTTGGCGTAGTCGGGCGCTTTCTTCTTCTGGACATTGACCAGCACGACCGGCACATCCAGATCGCGCACTGCCGGCAGCATATTATAAGAGGTAGCGTAGGTCAGCAGCTGCAGGATGACCAGATCAACATCAGCAGCGCGGAATTTATCGCCCGCAGCCATCGACTGCTCCTTGGTGGTGACGATGCCGCCATCGATGATTTCCACGGTGTCCGGCAGGGTCTTTTTGAAGGCGGCATACTGGCCTCAAACTCCGGCACCAGCGTGGGGAACTGCGGCAGATAAGCGCCCAGCGCAATAGCAAACACGCCAACGCGGGCCTTGGTTTCAACTAACATGGTGGACCTCCTGTATATGAATTTGTTGTATTGGGTAGGGGCCGGGCACGCCCGGCCCTGTCGTGTAAGGCAAAAAGCCGTTTACTGCGGCTGATACTCCTTAATTTCAAAGCTGTGCTTGATAGCGGCGCGGGCCTCGGCCAAATCCTTGAATACACCCGCGTGGATAAACTGCACCATCAGGTTGCCCAGCGCCGTGCCCTCGGTCGGGCCGGCAAAGACAGGCAGGCCGGTCGCGTTGGCGGTCTGCTGGTTGAGGTAGGCATCCTGACTGCCGCCGCCCACAATGTTCAGGCTGGTGTAGGTCTTGCCAGTCAGCGTCTGCAGCTTTCCACCGCGCGGCGGTAATCCTGCGTCAGAGAGTTGTAGACGCACTGCATAACCTCACCGGTGGTGGCGGGGACCCGCTGCTGCGTGTCTGCGCAGGCGGCCTTGACCTCCTCGATCATCGACTCCGGCGCCAAAAAGCGGTTGTCATCCGGATCGACACAGCTGGGGAAGTCTGCCGCCCCCTTGGCGGCGGCGATCAGTTCCGGGAAACTGGGCCGTGTGCCGGTCTGCTCGCCCAGTTCGCGGCGGATGGACTGGATCATCCACAGGCCCATGATGTTCTTGAGATAGCGGTAGCGGTACTCGTAGCCGCCCTCGTTCGTAAAGTTGGCAGCGCAGCTCTCGGGGTCGGTGATGGCGCGCGGGTTTTCGACACCGAGCAGGCTCCATGTGCCGCTGGAGAGGTAGGCGGCGAACTCGTCCCGTGCCGGCACCGCCAGAAAGGCCGAGCCAGTGTCATGGGTCGCAGGCAGGATGACCTCGGCATCAAAGCCGACCTCTGCCTGCACCGCCGGGGTCAGATGCCCCAGCACGGTACCCGCCGTTTTGATGGGCTGGAAGATCCCGCGCGGCAGGCCGAGCCTTTGCAGCAGCGCATCGTCCCAGTCTTTGCTGTCCGCGCCGACCAGCGCCGTTGTGCTGGCGTTGGTATACTCATTGGCGGCTACGCCGCAGAGCAGGTAGTTGAGGTAATCGGGCACCATCAAACGTTTTGGCGGCGGCCAGCTGCTCGGGGTGTTCCTTCTTGAGGGCCATAAGCTGGTAGACCGTATTGAACGGCTGGTACTGGATGCCGGTGCGGCATAATGCTCGGCAAAGGTCAGGCCGTACTCCTTTTCAAGCGCCTCGCGGATGCCCTCGGTGCGCTCATCGCGGTAGGCACGGCATCGCCGAGTGCGCTGCCCCGCCTCGTCCAGCAGAACGAAATCCACCGCCCAGGTGTCAATGCCGATGGTTGCGGGGGCAAACCCGGCATCGTGGGCGGCGCGCAGGCCGTTGACGACCTCCCTGGCCAGCGTGTCGATGTCCCAGCAGAGGTGGCCGTCCTTGCGTCGGACGCCGTTCTCAAAGCGGTAGACCTCCTGCAGGACGATCCTGCCGTCCTGCACGGTGCCGACAATGTGCCGCCCGCTGGATGCGCCGATGTCGACCGCCAGTGTACAAGTCTGCATAGTGTTCTCCTTCTTTGCAAAATGACAGTGCTTTTCACTCAATGTATCTGCATTATACGCCACCGTCTGGGGCTGTTCCATCCCCAAAACAACTTGATTCTTTGTGAAAATTCCATTCTTTTTCTGCCCTGTTGTTCCCCTTTGCCGCAGCATCCGGCACAGGCGGGTAAGCGGGCACATTTACAAAAAAGGGAGGGCCGCCGAAGCGGCTCTCCAAGGAAACAGGCTGGATTTTATACAAGCCCCAAAGCTTGTTTTACGGCACCGGGATTCCCGGCCCGGTTTGCATATATTCCAGCGCCGTATGTTTGCAATCGCATTACAGCTTCTTCAAATAGAATCGGTTCATCGTACTGTGCTGGGTCACACACAGCTTCTCGATCTGCTGAAATCCCATCTTCTCATACAGCTGCAGGGCTACGGCAAAGTTTGTATGCGTTTCCAGATACAAGCTCTTGTACCTGCCGCTTTTGCGCCCTCCTCAACGAGCTGTACCAGATCTTTTCCGTAGCCTTTCCCCTTGACGGAATCAACCAGATAGAGCTTTTGGAGCTCTGCACAATCGTCCAGTCCTTCAAATTCCGCAAACCCCGCACCGCCAATAACCTGGCCGTCCTGATCAAGCGCGACAAAGTACCAGCGCTTATCGGGCTTCTCGCTGTAAAAGGCGCTCAGATGGTCCAGCTCCGGGTCGAAGTACACTGTCCCCGGAAGATCCAGATGGAACTTCTTCAAATTATAGCGGGCGATCTCGGCGACTCTTGCATCATCAGAAGGCTCAATTTCTCTATGCTTTACCATCGTACTCTCCCCCCACTCATTCCTTATCGGCTGCCCAACTGCTCAAAATGGTAGCGCGGTTTTCCAACACTCTTTTTCCCGTATTCAATCGCTTCGGTCGGACAATAGCAGATACATGCCATGCAATGGGTACAATCGTTTCCCCACACCGGCTTTCCGGCTTTGATGGTGATGTTGTTCATCGGGCAGCGGTCGGCGCATTGTCCGCAGCCAATGCAGGCATCACGCACCTGAAACGCAGCGGCTTTCACAAAAAGCCGATAAAAAATCGGATTTACTGCGCTGCTCATAAACCGGTCATAGAGATTGCTTCGCGTTGCCGGGAAAGGCTTCTTTTCTTTCAGGCAGGCAATGGCGTCTGCGATAGCAGGCTCGGCTGCCCTCACGATGCTTTCGGCCTCTTCCCTCTCCGGGGCCTTGAACATGGCGATATAATTTTCCGGCATGACGATCTGTGCCGTGCCCCTATATTGCAGGCACTTTTGTTCGGCAAGGATACGATTGAATTTTGCGGCATTGCCGATCTCGCTGCCGCAATCCATCACAAACCAGATGCGCTTTGCCGAAAGCAGCTCCGCTTTAGTAAGCCACGCAGACACGATTTGCGGGATACGCCACGCATAGGTAGGTGTGACGAGGACGATATCGTCCCCTGCCTGTATCGGCGCATAGTCTGCCGCCTTGATTTTTACATTCAAATCCACTATTTCGTCCTGCAGCGCCTCTGCAATGCGCTCTGCGATATAGCGGCTGTTTCCGGTCCCTGAAAAGCATAGTATCATTGTGGTGTTCCCTCCGCAAGCTGGAATGAGTCCCGCTGAACTTCTTATAACACTATCAAGTAGTGAACGCACCAACGCACAAAACAAATCCAATGGCACCCACCGCCATAAACGCCAGACCTATTCCGGCGGACTTTTTTCTTTTTTCCATAAGCTGTAATCGTTCACCGTCTATCGCTTTCAGCGGATAATTTCTTCTCTGTATCAGATATAACAGCAATCCGCTTGAATTGTTTCCGTTGGCTGCAAGCAACCCCCACAGCTTCGGATGTTCCAATCCACGCGCAGCCGCATCAAGCACCGTCACTTTGTAGATCTGATAAACGGTTTCTGCCCCGCCAACAACTGCGACTGCAACAAATATCACGGCCAAAACCATATTCCACTCTATCATCCATTTCTCCTTAAATCCGTTTGATAATTTGATACAGCAGCACTGACGAGCTCATAATAGCCAAACAAAATACCACAAGCAAATAATAGCTCTTGTCCGGCAAAAGCATACTTAAAGCAATCAACAGAATCACTGTAACCGCATTAAGTATAATAGCGCCTATCAATTTCTGCGTGCTTTTTACAACATTTGTACATTCTTCCAGATGCTCCATCATTTCCCGGTCTCCCTTTAATAAGTCATCAAGGCTTATGGAATAAAGATCGCTTAACGCAATGACGCTGATAATATCCGGATACGATTTTTCGTTTTCCCAATTTGAAATTGTCTGTCTGGACACATTGATCTTTTCAGCAACAGTTTCTTGCGTAAATCCGGATTTCATACGAGCATCCTTCAGCTTTTTCCCGATCTCCATATTCGCAGCCCTCCTTCGGGAACATCTTGCCACATTGCACCTCTATTGTCTATCAAATTGCTTTTACACGAAGGAATTTCAAGTGTCAAAATTGTTTTACATAACGAACAAACGCGGTTTTAAGAACGAATTTTATCTCTTACAGCCTCTGCGTTGCTGCATTCAGTATACCACGCTTTTTTCTCTCAGGAAAGCTTCTGCACACAAAAAAACAGCCCCCTGCTGCATTGATGCTGTCACGGTTGCCGCCGAAGCAGGCCACGCCCAGCCCAGCACGACTTTAATGATCTACACCCAACAATACAAAAGACGCCGTGCATCAATTCGCAACCAGCTGAGCAGCGAATTGTACGAAAAATAAAAAATCGCAGCCATGCTATTTCGTAGCAAAATAGCGTGGCTGCGTTCTTTTATTGGGAATATGTAAGATAGCAGATACCATCAAACACTGTACGATAGAGCCCTCTACAAATTCCTTACCTGCGCAGTTTTTTCGAACTTTGCATAGGTCACATATCAGAAAAGGCATTTCGAATATATATACATTCGTTTTTTCCTTTCGATGATTTAATTATATCATTCTATATATCATCCCGCAACCGCTTTAAGGGCAATTATACAGTTATCATTCAAAGCCGCTTTCAGCTTTTCAGTAAGCAACCCACTGGCTTTCTTGCTGACGAAAATCTTATTCTCTATCCAAGCGGTGCAAGTTATGAAGAAGTCCTTGCGCGTCTGCCCGCGGATATTGTTCTTGCCACGGCAGCGCAGTGCTATGCAGAGGTAGGTAATGAAGAATACCTGCACCAGATGGCGTTGGCTGTGTCTGTTGAAGTTTGCGGTCGGCTCGGCATTTCACCACCCGCCGATGCCGCTGACAGGCTGAACGGTTTGCGGGCGCATATCCTGCCGGGGAGGAGCGCCGCGCGTTGGAGGAGGTGCGCGAGATGGCCAAGGTGTTTGGCGATACCGTCTGCAAGGAATTGGACTTGCAGCG
>ENA-OQLB01000885-OQLB01000885.1-human-gut-metagenome-genome-assembly--contig:-NODE-885-length-14821-cov-5.990540_pt1 | contig 14821 bp, 20 predicted proteins | sample MGYA00242656_ERZ504813 | MGnify/ENA primary metagenome ERZ504813 (study PRJEB26092, sample SAMD00036388) | human gut metagenome | host: Homo sapiens | study: EMG produced TPA metagenomics assembly of... | reverse complement strand
TCAAAATATAATTGTGATATAGTATAAAGAATCTGTATACCTGGGAGGAGTCAAAATGATTATCTTGCGTTGTTTGGAATCGCCGTTGGCCTTTCCATGGAGCGTTTGCGGTTGCTTTGACCAATTGGAGCGGTTACCAGAATCTCAAGCTGAAACACGCGCTTGGCATCGCTTTAGCGTTTGGAGCTTTTCAGGCGGTCATGCTACTATAGGCTGGCTGGTCGGAATCGCAGGAAGGGGTATCATCGAGTCGGTTGATCATTGGGTAGCGTTCATTTTATTGGGATATATCGGCGGCAAAATGGTTTATGACGCGTAAAAGAGGCCAAAAGCATGAACCAAAGGAATGCCGGGATCCTATCAGCTTTAAAATGCTGATGGTAATGGCGATAGCTACCAGTATCGACGCTTTGGCAACAGGAATAATCCTCCCCTCTGTCGTCGGAGCCTCTACCCTCCTGCTAATGCTGACTGCCGTAGGCTGATTGGCCTGACAACCTTTATCATTTCTTTTGCCGGCGTTTACATAGGAAAAAAGTTTGGAGATCTCTTCTCCTCGAAAGCGGAATTATTAGGCGGCTTAGTGCTGATTATTATTGGCTGTAAAATTTTGATTGAGCATTTGTTCTTATCCTGAAGCTTTTATGAGTTGCTTTATAAGTCAACACATCTAAAACGTCTGAACGCAGAATGTGTTCGGACGTTTGTTTTTTCAAACCGCTCCCCAAAAACCTCTGAACTAGACTATGCAAAATAAAAGAGCCCTAATGCAAACCGCACTGATGCTCTTTCTGAACTGCACTACAAAAGAGATCCCAGCACAAGCGCAGACACAAAAGAAAAAGGCGAAGCGCATATTTGGTGATGCAGTCTGCCTCCGGGAAACGCGGACGAGCTAGATCCCCACAGAAAATGCGGGCCGTAGAATTTAAAAATAAAAACCTACGGTAAGCAACTTGCTTACCGTAGGTTTGGTTTTACGCTACAAAAAGACGCCGCTGCCAAGCGCGCCATCCTCATTCAAACAAAAGAAAAGAGTCCGAACGCGAATTGCGTCCAGACCCAGTCTGGGAAGCGTTGACAAAAAAGATACCCGTCATAAACGCGAGCGCAAAGCCGTAATAAAGCAAAAACCCCGAACGCGACTTGCGCGTCGAGGCTCTCGACTGGTGCGGATAACAGGACTTGAACCTGCATGAACTTGCATTCATATGGACCTGAACCATACGCGTCTGCCAATTCCGCCATATCCGCATATTTTATTTGTCAACCGTGGCGACAGTTATAGATTTTAGCATAAGGTTTCGGAATTGTCAACTACTTTTTTACAAATTTTAAAACATGTTGAGAAATCAGAGAAAATGTAAAAAAAGATTTAAGAAAATAGCTTTCTGTTGTGCGTTAAGAATAAAACCGGAAGCGTTTGAAGCGGTTATTTGATACTAAGCCTTCCAAGACTTAATTTTGAGACCCGCGGAATAAAAGCTTGCAAAAAAACATAGGATACCCTTGGAGGTGATCCTATGCTGAAAAAAGCAAAACCATACCTTATTTCAATCGCCATCGCTCTTGGCGTGGGCCTGCTCTCATCTTTTTTTACCAGAGACGCTATGACCAGGTTTGAAACGTTGAAGAAGCCTCCCCTGGCTCCTCCGGGAAGCGTATTCCCAATTGTATGGTCTGTGCTGTTCGTCTTGATGGGGATCAGCATCGTCTTATTTTTGAAATCAGGCGGCATCGACAAAAAGGCTGGCCTCTTATTATATACCGCCCAGCTGGTTGTCAATTTCTTCTGGACTATTTTTTTCTTCAATTTGGAGTGGCGCCTCTTCTCCTTCTTTTGGCTCTTGCTTTTGTTAGGACTGGTAATAGGAATGATCGTAAAATTCTCAAAGGATTCTAAACCCGCAGCTTATCTACAGATTCCCTATGCTTTATGGCTCCTTTTCGCGGGGTATCTCAATTTAGGGGTCTATCTATTAAACCGGGCATAAACTAATCCTGTCTGATAAAATCTGACATCATGAATTTATAAAGCTAAAACAGGCGAACCGTTTGGTCCGCCTGTCTATTTTTGCGGAAAATTTTTCTATAGGCAAGGGAGCCCATACGCTTCATACCGGACAGCGCTCCTTTCCTTCCGCCACATTCTTTTCCAGCCAGTCTTTTTCAGCCGAACGCTTCCCTTCCGACTTATAAGGGTACCCTAAATAAAAATTTCATGGTATAATAAATGCCATAATAGTAGAAAACTTTTCAGAAAGGATCATAGCCATGCGTGAAGAATTGCAGCGCACCGCGCTCCTTTTGGATGAACTCAGCCTTCAAATAATACAGAGCAGCAAGGTGGCTGTATTCGGAATCGGCGGTGTCGGAAGCTACGTAGTGGAAGCCTTGCCCGGGTGGGAATCGGTTCCTTTATCCTTGTGGACCACGACCTCGTTTCCATTTCCAACATTAATCGTCAGCTTATCGCCCTACACAGTACTGTGGGCAGACCTAAGGTAATTGTAGCTAAGGAACGCATTTTAGATGTCAATCCCAACGCCTCAGTAGAGGCCCGCCAGGAATTTTATCTTCCCGGACAGGACAACAGTTTTTTATCTGGATGCAGTTACATAGTAGATGCCATTGATACTGTCGCCTCTAAGCTTGCCTTGGTCGAGGCTGCCGAAAAAACAGGGCTGCCCATTCTTAGCAGCATGGGCACCGGCAATAAACTGGATCCTTCCCGCTTCCAGATCGGGGACATCTACGATACCAGCGTTTGTCCCCTATGCCGGGTCATGCGCCGGGAGCTGCGGAAACGAGGGATTCCAAAGCTGAAGGTGCTGTATTCTTTAGAGGAGCCAATCAAGCCCAAGGCCTCACCAGAGCCTCCGGGAGAAGGCAAGCGGCAGGTACCTGGAAGCATTTCCTTTGTTCCCTCCTGCGCCGGCCTGCTGATCGCCGGGGAAGTCATTCGGGATCTGATTCAAATGCCGGAATTAAAATAGAATAACCAGGCCTTTCGGTGGAAAGCTAGTCTTGAGGTGAACCAAATTGGAAAACAAAAACAGGAAGCCCCAAAAGGAAAAGACTCCCAAAAAGCTTTCTCAGATTCTTCCCCAGGAAGGAAAGGGAGAAATTTTATCCGACGTGAACGGAAGCTATACCGGTACTCCTATCGATTCCGTCCAGCCGGTTCAAGATGCCGACGACCTTTAAAATCTCTGAAAACAGAAATAAAATCGCCTGCCCGCGCATAGGTATCCTATGAAGTGCAGGTGATTTTTTGTGGTCTAAATTTTTAAAATCTCCCAAAATAATCTTAACGGCCCTTTGTGCTTTTCTGATTCTGGCCGTATCGCTTCCAATCTCGTTCGGAAGCGATACCGTCATGGAGGTGACGGCACAGCCGTCCAGCGCCAAACGTGATTTTATCCGTTACGCGGAATTTAATGTTCCCTATGAAGCGCTGGAAACCGCTATGCAGGCGGATATCGACAGCTATGGCTCGGAACACCATATTAACTGGATCGAGCCGCTAGCCTATTTAGGAGCTAAATACGGAGGAAATTTTTCATCCTACAAGAAAAAAGACTTAGCCTCTATTCTGGAAAAGCTCAAAAACGGTGAAAACATGGATGACCTAGCTAAGGATATGAAATACTACCCTTATTATTATCAGGTCTATTCGGCTGTTTTAGGCGGCTTTTTAGGTGAATATCAAGTGACTGTCCAAGATCCGGAAGCTCCCTCTAAAACCGTCACAGAGACGAAATATGGACTGCAGGTTTATTCTCCCATCGCTAAAACCTTTCCTTTTCAGCATTATGATGATTTTGGAGCCTCCCGCTCCTATGGTTATCAACGAAACCATCTGGGCCACGACCTAATGGCCGCTACCGGCACTCCTGTAATCGCGGTGGAAAGCGGCACCGTAGAGGTGATGGGCTGGAATCAATACGGCGGCTGGCGCATCGGTATTCGGAGTTTTGATAAAAAGCGATATTACTACTATGCCCATCTGCGGCAAAACCGCCCTTACCAGGTTGATCTGACAGAGGGCAAGGTCGTTAACGCCGGAGATGTCATTGGTTATGTAGGCCGCACCGGATACAGCACCACCGAAAACGTCAATAACATCAACACCAGTCATCTTCATTTTGGTCTGGAACTGATTTTCGATGAAAGCCAGAAGGAATGTGACAATGAAATCTGGATTGATCTATACGCCATTACCAAGCTTTTGCAAAAGCATCAGAGCGAGACTTTTCGGGTGCCGGAAACCAAGGAGTTTTATTCCATATCCTCTGGGCAGGCAGCTCCAGCAAGGTAACCGCCTCCCAAAATTCAGAGTCTTCAGCCTCCGGCTCCTCTTAGCGCCTGCCAAATGTCAAACGGAAAGCACACCCGAAAAAAGCCCTCCGCAGGCCAGCCTGCGGAGGGCTTTTGATCTCATTCTTAGAAATGCAATACCAGCGTCATTTCCGCTGGAACATGCTTTTTCCCGCACGGCACACAGGACAGGTCCAATCGGCGGGCAAATCCTCAAAGGGAATATCCGGATCGCTGTAAACATAACCGCAAATAGTGCAAATCCATTCCTCCGTTGATTTCTCCTCTACCCACTCCGGCGCTGATAGGTCGGAGCATTTTTCGGCGCCATTCCCTTGATCACCTTGTGATAATATTCGTAGGTCATCGGCTTGCCTGCGCTTCTCTCGCTTCCCGCCTCGATCGCTGCGAAAAAGACAGTATGGGTAGGCGTTTCTACCGTCTGGATCACCTTACAGAGCATCCAGCAACAAATATTTTCCTTCAGCACCGGCAGCCCTTCCTGAAGCATTTTATAACGGATATTTTTCAGCTTTTCCGTATTTCGCCCGGTAGTAAAGCCCAAAGCGCCGATCACCGCGCCAGAGGTATCTTCAGACAGCACGGAAACGGTAAAACGCTTATGCTTCATGATCTGCTGATGCGTATAATTATCGTGATGAATACTAACCGCTAAAATAACCGGTTCCGCAGTAACCTGAAAAACCGTGTTCGCAATACAGGCGGAAGGATAGCTCTCTCCTTCCACACCGATTGCGTAAAGACCATAGGAAAGAGACCACAGTATTTTTTCATTCATGGCTTGCACCCCGCTTTCTATAACTAAGCATAAATAAATTTCTTTTGATACAGCACTTGCCTAATACCATTTTTCCTTTACTCAAAGCGGTATTGAAGCAGATATTCCAGTGCCGTCAACTATTCTGACCAGCTTTCGCCATCTATACCGTTATAATACCATCAAAAGCTTTTAGAATTTGAATCGATTTATTTTTGACCAAACAGCATAGGCTTATCATAAACACCTTTGAACTTATGGCGCCTATTGCGAGAAAAAATTAAAACAAACTGTTTTTTATTTAAGACCTCCGGCACGGACGAAATCAAAGCTTTCTGCCCTTAACCTTCTCCCAATATTGTCGATAGGCTTGTTCATTTTTATTCTCGCCAAAATGATAATATTCCACATTTTTTAAAACATCCGGCAAATATTGCTGATCCACCCAATGATTTTCAAAGTCATGGGCATACTGGTAGAACTGCCCCTTAACCGGATTGTCCTCCCCGTCGAAATGCTTATTCTGAAGCTGTCTTGGAATGGGGCCATATTTTCCTCTTCTGACATCCTCCATGGCCTCATTGATCGCATTATGAGCGGAATTTGATTTCGGCGCGATACTGACTAAAATTACTCCATCCGCCAGGCACAGACGGGCTTCCGGCAGTCCCACCTGAAACGCCGCGTCTACGCAGGCCTTGACAATGGGAATGATCTGGGGATAGGCGAGCCCCACATCCTCGCAGGCGGTGACCATCAAACGCCGGCAGACCGAGGGGAGGTCTCCCGCCTCCAGCAGGCGCGCTAAATAATGGACCGCCGCGTCAGGATCGGAACCCCGCATGGATTTTTGGAAGGCGGAAAGCAGGTCGTAGTGCTCGTCCCCATCCTTGTCGTAGCGCAAGGCGCTTTTCTGAGTCAATTCCTTCGCGGTTTCCAAGGTGATTTTACGCACGCCATCCGCGGCAGGCGACGAAAGAACGCACAGCTCTACGGAATTCATCGCCTTGCGGACGTCTCCGCCGCAGGCCAGGGCAATGTGGCCTACCACGCCGTCCTCAATTTGAAAGCCCTCCCCGCGTTCTTCCTCTAACAGAGAGAAGGCTCTTTCCACCGCTTTCGCCACCTCAGCTTTCTCCACGGTTTTAAATTCAAACACTGTGGACCGGCTTAAAATGGCGTTGTAAACGTAAAAATAGGGGTTTTCTGTGGTCGAGGCGATCAGAGTGATCTTCCCGTTTTCAATAAATTCCAGCAGGGTTTGCTGCTGCTTTTTATTAAAGTACTGGATCTCATCTAAATACAGCAAAATCCCATTTGGAGCCGTAAAGGTATTTTCCGCCTCGGTAAAAATCTCCCGCAGGTCTGCGGTTCCCGCCGTAGTCCCGTTGAGCTTTCGCAAGGCCCGGTTGGTCTGCCTGGCGATGATAGACGCCAAGGTGGTTTTGCCGACTCCTGATGGCCCGTAAAAAATCAAATTTGGAATTTCACCGGATTCAATGATCCGTCTCAGCGCTTTTCCAGGACCTAAAAGATGGCGCTGTCCTACCATGTCGTCAATGGTTTTCGGCCTTAAGCGGTCCGCTAATGGGGAAGCCATAATCATACTCCTTTTTGCTGGTTTCTGTTTGCGGGTATCGCTCTTTCTGCTGCTCCACAATTCCATATGTTCCCGCAGATCATAGGATATCGCCGCCCGGCAGACTCTCCGCCGCTCTATCGGCTTTTCTAAAATCTGATGACTGTGGTTTTCCATTTTTCGTCCTGCCTCGCCTGCCAGGACATATGCTTTCGGGCCCAAGCTTCCAGGCCGCCAAGACAAAATATGGAAAGAAACGGAAGGCGCCCGCCCTCCGTTTCTCAAGCTTCAGCTTAATATAAGGGATACTTTTCGCACAATGCGTTTACGCCCGCGCGCACCTTGTCCGCATTGCCCTCGAAATCCTGAATCACCAGGGAAATAAATTCGGCGATCTGATCCATGTCCGCCTCCTTCAGGCCCCTGGTAGTCACCGCGGGAGTACCGATTCTGACACCGCTGGTCACAAAGGGGCTTCTGGGCTCGTTGGGCACAGTATTCTTGTTCACAGTGATGTAAACCTCATCCAAACGATGCTCTAACTCCTTACCGGTAATCTCCTGACCTCTCAAATCCAAAAGCAGCAGGTGATTATCCGTACCGCCGGAAATCAGCTTCTGGCCCCGCTTCAAAAGGCCCTGGGCCAGAGCCTGGCAGTTCTTCACTACCTGCTCCCCATAAGCCTTAAACTCAGGCTTCAGGCTTCTCCCAGACAAACCGCCTTAGCGGCGATGATATGCATCAGCGGACCGCCCTGAGTGCCGGGGAAAATGGCCTTGTCAATCTGCTTGGCGAATTCCTCCTTGCATAGGATCATGCCTCCTCTGGGGCCTCTCAGAGTCTTGTGAGTGGTAGTGGTTACAAAATGAGCGTAGGGTACCGGACTGGGATGAACCCCAGCCGCCACCAAGCCGGCAATATGAGCCATATCCACCATTAAATAAGCGCCGCAGGATCGGCAATTTCCCGGAATCTTTTAAAATCAATAATTCTGGGATAGGCGGACGCGCCGCAGACGATCATCTTCGGCTTACATTCCATGGCGATTTCCATAACCCTGTCGTAATCGATCTGCTCGGTATCGGAAGCCACACCGTATTCCACAAAATTAAAATATTTGCCGGAGATATTAACCGGAGAGCCGTGGGTCAGATGGCCGCCTTCAGAAAGGTTCATGCCCATGATGGTATCCCCCGGGTTAAGCATCGCAAAATAAACCGCGATGTTCGCTTGAGCGCCGGAATGAGGCTGTACATTGGCGTGCTCCGCACCAAACAGCTTGCAGGCTCTCTGGCGGGCAATCTCCTCCACCACATCCACGCATTGGCAGCTCCGTAGTAACGCTTGCCCGGATAGCCTTCGGCATATTTGTTGGTAAGCACGCTGCCCATAGCCGCCATTACTGCCGGAGAAACCAGGTTCTCAGAGGCGATCAGCTCCAGGTTGCGGCGCTGTCTCTTCAGCTCCTCGTTCATAGCGGCCCCGACCTCGTTATCGAAAGACGCGATAAACGCTAAATTTTCATCTGCGTAATGATTCATCCTTTAACCACTCCTACATTCCACATAATATGAAAAAAGTATACACGTTTTTTGCGGAAATAGCAAGTTAGACAGCAGATAAAAATGAAAAGTTCTTTTTCTCTGCTTGAATTCCGTGTGATCTGATTTTCCGATTTCCATAATCGGTTTTTGCCGAAACGCCTTGTTTTTGATGTTTTTTTGTTATACACTATGGTTATACGAGCCATAGGAGGTTTATTTTATGACGAACAAAGAACGGGCATCTCTGGCGGTAGCCGCGTTAAAAAAGGAATATCCGGACTCAATCTGTTCTCTCACCTACCGTGATCCTCTCCAGTTGCTGATTTCCACCCGGCTTGCCGCCCAATGCACCGATTTAAGGGTAAATATGGTAACACCGAAGCTGTTTTCCGATTTTCCGGACGTCTGCGCTTTTGCTGACGCTGATATTTCTGCGGTGGAAGAGGACATCCGCACCTGCGGCCTATATAAAACAAAGGCCAGAGATATTATCGCGATGTGCCAAATGCTGCGGGATGAATTTGGCGGAAAGGTTCCGGACACCTTAGAGGAGCTGACTCGTCTGCCCGGTATCGGCAGAAAGACCGCCAATCTGGTGTTGGGCGATATTTTTCATAAGCCTGCCGTGGTGGTGGATACTCACTGCATACGGCTGACGCGCCGCCTTGGCTTTCATAATTTAAAGGATCCATACAAAATCGAGATGATTTTAAAGGACGCCCTCGATCCTAAGGAATCTAATGATTTTTGTCACCGCCTGGTACTTCACGGCAGGGCTGTGTGCGACGCCAGAAAACCAAAATGCGAGCAGTGCTGCATGAAAGAATTTTGCGAAACTTATTTAGAAAATGAAAAAAACAGTTGAAATCTGTGTAAGGTAGTGCTATAATATTTTTTGTTCGCTGGAAACTTCAGTGAACAATTCGGGGGCGTAGCTCAGCTGGGAGAGCGTACGGTTCGCATCCGTAAGGTCGAGAGTTCGATCCTCTTCGTCTCCACCATAACAAATCAATCCGAACCTTATGCCGGTTGGCGGTGGGTTCGGATTGATTGTTTTTTATGATATATTATAATTTTAAGGCAATATTGATTAGATTGCTTTATCTCGGTGCGGGGGGCGAAAACATATAAAAGTTTTCCGCCCCCGATTTAATTATCCATAACTCCATTAATCTTTGCGATCTACAATAGCGCAGCCAGGGCTGCCTGGTCGCTAAGCGCAAAAAGCCCAGACGCTGTGAATCAGCATCTGGGCTTTTATCTATATGTTTAAGTATGCGCTTTCCACAGACATTCTGTTACGTTCATTTCGGTAAATACCGCCTGAAAGGACCCTTTCCCCGGCGAGCAAGCATCAGTCCAAAGTGAACCTCTCCGCTTCCTTCCTCCAAATGGAAAATACGCATTTGGTGAAAACGGATTCCATCAAAGGAATTTTCAAAGCAAAAATCGCTTTCCCTGCGGCTCAAACGGTAATACACACTGGTAACAGAAGAAGAAATCTCCGATGTAGACCAATCGGAGTAGCCCCGGTTGGTAACCACGCTCCCAAGCCAAGATTCCTTTTCGTCATGATACTCAATACAAGCCTTGGCCCAGCTGCCGCTGTTTTGATAAATTGCCAAACCGCATTGATCAAACAGGGTGCTGCTTTGAAAGCTGGCTTTGACGGTAAAAGAGAAATACGGTTCTTTCGTGCTGTTTAACAATACATGGGCGTTGTCGTTCTGAAATCCGTAATAAGTCCTCTGCCAAAAATCAGAGCCCGGATCAGTGGTAATGATTACCCGATCCGGCTGAATTTCATACCGCCTTGGCTCTGAAAACCATCTGGCTTTTTCCGGCTGAAACTGAAACATGTCATTTCCCTCCTGAATCTTATTTAAAATACTGATAAACCTGGCATTTAATCATACCGTTATAAAGCTTTCGCCGTTTATCGGCCATTCTGCCAAAATACTGCTCAAACTGTTCTTCCGGGCTGATTACTGTGTAGCTCCATCCCCTTTTCCGCTGAAGCTTCTGTCCCATCACCCGGTAAAGCTCTTGAGCCGCCTGTTGATCCAACAAACGTTCACCATAGGGCGGATTACAGATAACCGCGCCTCTTTCCCCCGCAAGCTCCAATTCCCGAATGTCCCGGCGCTCAAAACGGAGCTTGCCGGACACGCCCGCCTTTGCGGCGTTTTCCCTCGCGATCGCCAGGCATTCTCGTCGATATCATATCCAAAGCCTGTAAAAGCAGCATCCTTTTGAATCAGGTCCTGGGCCCTTTCCCGCTCTTTCCGCCACACCTGTGCAGGAATCTGATCCCACCGCTCCGCCGCAAACCGTCTCCGCAGTCCCGGCGCCAGATGCATAGCGTACATGGCTCCCTCCACCAGGATGGTTCCGGAGCCGCAAAAAGGATCAAACAGGATACTGTCGCGATAAACCCGGGAAAGCTTAACCATTGCCGCCGCAAGGTTTCCTTAATGGGCGCTTCTGTGGCGTTCGCCCGGTAGCCGCGCTTATGAAGTCCAATTCCTGAAGTATCCAGCATGACAGAAACCCGATCCTTTAAAATCAAAAACTGGATCTGCCTGGCAAAACCAGTTTCTTCAAACCAGGAAATCCGATACTTCTGCCTCAGCCGTTCCACTACCGCCTTTTTAACGATAGCCTGACAATCCGGGACACTTTTCAGCTGGGAATCCAAGCTTCTTCCCTTGACCGGAAAGCTGTCCTGTCTGCCAATCCACAGCTCCCAGGGCAGAGATTTTACTTGCTGAAACAGCTCCTCAAAGGTTTTAGCCTCAAAGGCCCCCATTTGAATCAAAATGCGTTCACCGTACCGGCAGTTTATATTAGCCCGGGCCAGAATCTCTGGGCCGCCCTGAAACACTACCCTTCCGTTTTGAGGCCGTATATTCTGCGCCTCCAAATACAGAAGCTCGTCCTTTACCAAGCCCTCCAGCCCCAGCAGGCAAGGGCATACCATCGTGATTTCCATGAATCAATCCTCTTCCTACAAAGTTATAGCCGCCGGCACAAACTGCGGTTTCATAAGCCTTATCAGGCTCTGCCGCCAGCAAAACGCTTCATTCGAACAAAGCCTACCGATTTTTCGTCTGCGCTACGGTTTTCACAGCTTTTCAGCCTATGACTACTAAACGCCGGCTTTCCACAGCAGGTCCATTCCTCACCCTACGGCTTGATTTTTTCCGAAGCTCAAGTGAAAGCCTCTGAGGCTGGTTCGCCCGCAAAGCCGGCACGCATAATAACAAGGCTGCGGCCAAACCGGCAGAGGCCGGATGGCCGCAGCCACCTTGTCATTTTCTAATACTTGCTAGTTTCTCTGAATTTTTATTATATCAGTTCTTTCCAGGCCCTGCAAGTCTTATTCCTCCGCAGGCTCCAGAAGTCCGTAAGTGCCGTCCTTTCTTACATAAACCACATTTACGTCTCCAGTCTCCATATTTTGAAACATAAAAAACTGATGGCCTATCATATTCATCTGTAAAATCGCTTCCTCCACCAGCAGAGGCTTCAAAGCGAAGTGCTTGATCCGCTCAATTTTGTAATCGCCCTCAGCTTCCTCCTCGGCGGAAGCTTCCTCTGTCTCTTGAGCCAAAAACTCATCGATGGCTCCCACCGCGCGGATTTTCTTTTCCAGCTTACACTTATTTTTACGAATTTGACGGCCCAGGGCATTGACCACTTCATCCAGAGCGTCGTTCATTTCCGGAGCGGTTTGCTCGGAGCGGTACACCATACCATCCGCGGTGCGAATCGTCACTTCTACGGTCTGCCTGCGTTTCTCCACGGTGACCGTAACGCTGGCTGAAGCGTCCTCACCGAACATGCGGCCGAATTTTTTCAGCTTCTTTTCCACCCGCTCCTTAAAATTATCGCGTAAAGATACTTTTCTTCCTGTTATGGTGATCTTCATGCTTCCTGTCCTCCTTTAAATTAAGCTTGTAACGATTAGTAAAATGAAATCTCTAGGGTTAATCGTTATTTTTATTATACCATGCCCGGCAAATTATTTAAAGGATTTCACAAAAAATTTATAATTTTAGTACAGTTTGTACAACATTTGTTTTATTTTCTTTCATAAACGATTTTTCCACCGCAAATTACCATTTCAGGCTTGTTCATCAATTCCAGCGGATCTCCTTGATATACCACAAAATCGGCATCCTTCCCCTCTTTGATGGAGCCCACCCGCTTGTCCAGTCCGCAGATCCTGGCTGGAGTAATCGTAATCGCCTCCAAAGCCTGCTCCCGATCCATTCCCTCCCGCACAGCCAGAGCGGCGCACAGCGGCAAATATTGAATCGGAGTCTCGGGGTGGTCGGTAATGATCGCAGTAGGGATTCCAGCCCTTGCCAGTATTCCTGGGGACCGGGGCGTCATATTCTTCAGCTCTGGTTTGCAGCGGTCCCCCAGAAATGGTCCGGACAGCACCTGCACCCGATCTTGTAGAAGCTCCCGGGTGATCAGATGCCCCTCAGTGCCGTGAACTAAAACATAATCCAGATTAAATTCCTTAGCGATACGAATCGCGGTAAAAATATCATCCGCCGGTGCGCATGAAAGTGCGCCTGGATCTTGCGTTCCAGCAGCGGCGCCAGCGCCTCGCATCCGGCGTCGTATTCCGGCGGATCATAATCTCCCTCCGGAGACTGGTCAGCCTTTATTTGATCCTCTAAATAGCGTTTTGCCTTTGAAAGCTGCTCCCGAATCACTGCGGCGGTTGCCATTCTGGTGGTGGGGGACTGATTTTTACTATGATAAACCGACTTAGGATTTTCTCCTAATGCAAATTTAATCGCCATAGGCTCTTTTAAAACCATATCGTCGATCCGCCGGCCATAGGTTTTCATTGCCAGCATTTGTCCCGCGACCGGATTTGCGCTGCCGGGTCCTGTCACCACAGTGGTAATTCCACCCTCCAGCGCCTCGGTAAAGCACCGGTCCATAGGATTAACGGCGTCCAGCGCCCTTAGCTGGGGCGTCAGCGGTTCGGTTTCCTCGTTGCCGTCATCTCCCTCGAAGGTGATGGCATCCTCAAACATTCCCAGATGGGTGTGGGCGTCTATAAAGCCGGGATACACATCTTGATCCTTCAGATCCACTATTTTTTCATCATCCAAGGTGAAATCGGACATCTCCCCGATCTCCGCGATTTTTCCATTGACGATATGGAGATATCCGCTTTCATAGTTTGAGCCCTCCATGGTGTGGATTTTTCCATTAATAAAATACATAGCGTTCCTCCTCGTGGATTTCCATACAAAAAGGCGAACACAAAGCTGTGCTCGCCCATTTCTTTATTTTTGCTGTCCGGAGCCGCGTCGGGAAAAGCCTCCCCGCTTATTTTCCGTCACCCGCTTCAAATCGGACATCTTTTCATCGCTGGCCTGCTTGAATCTGGACATCATGTCCTCAAAGCTGGCAGGCTCGCTGGACCTGCCTCGGCTGCCCTGCCATTCAAAGGAACCGGGCCGTCCGGGGCTTACAGAACGAGCGGGAGCGGAACTGCGCTGCTGGGGGCGCGGAGCCGGATCCATGGCTTTTTTCATGGAAAGGCTGACCTTGCCGTCTTCGCTGATGCTGAGCACCTTGACCTTGACCGTTTGGTTCTCCGTTACAAAGTCGCGGATTTCCTTTACAAACGTAGGGGCGACCTCTGAAATATGTACCATACCAGTTTTTCCGCCGGGAAGCTCGATAAACGCGCCAAATTTTGTAATGCCGGTAACCTTGCCTTCCAAAACCATTCCTACCTCAAGCTGCATATAGAACTGTTTTCCTCCCTTGATTTTCGATGTCCCTAAACATCAATTCCCTGCAATATTAATAAACACACGCTCTCCCGGATTAGCCAAATCAAGATCTCCTCTGGCAATACGCTCTATGTACTCCTGGTTCCCGTCCTTGGAATTCAAAACATCCCGAAGCTGGTCGTTTTGAAGCTCCTGGACCTTGATCGCCTGATTTAGGTCATCCAACGCCTTCCGCTTTTCGCTGATCTGCATCTGCTGGTTGACCAGCATCACAGCGACATAACAGATAAAGACAAAAACTGCCAAGCGGAGAAAGAAACTCTTTTTAGCTTTTTTGGTTTTTACTTCCTGCATGTTTCTTCCTTCCCTTCTTTTTGGCGTCCTTTTGCTTTCCACGTTTCTTTTTAGGAGAATGTTTATTTAAAGTATACACTATTCTGCGCCTGCGTTTCAAGCTATTTTTTGATTTTACCGCAATTTTTTTCGCAAAACCAAGAGCTTTTTTGAATACTTTTTCAAATTTCCAAATCCAGCAAACCGCCCTCCAAACCGGCTTCAAAACATGACGCTTGATCCAGGAAAAATCCGCTGCAGCACCTTTACTACCAGCCTGCTGATAAAGAGCGTGGCCTGCCCCAAGGTCAGGTGATACAGCACCAGCCGATCAGTCTCCCGCCAGAAGATAAAACCGCATTTGTCCCTGGTTTGCCGCCAGAAGAAACAGAAAGGTCGCAACGCCCGCTGCTGAAAAAATAAAAGAGGTCCCAGAAAAAAGGTCATGCCCGCTTTCCCTCGCGCCAGTCATGGTACGCGGATAAATCCGGAACAC
>ENA-OQLB01000884-OQLB01000884.1-human-gut-metagenome-genome-assembly--contig:-NODE-884-length-14825-cov-7.331678_pt1 | contig 14825 bp, 17 predicted proteins | sample MGYA00242656_ERZ504813 | MGnify/ENA primary metagenome ERZ504813 (study PRJEB26092, sample SAMD00036388) | human gut metagenome | host: Homo sapiens | study: EMG produced TPA metagenomics assembly of... | reverse complement strand
GTACCCTTGGGATGGCCGGAATACGACGAGGGCTCCGAACTCGCTACCTCCACCTTGGCAAGGTGCGCTCTACCAGATGAGCTACATCCGCATTTTTCGTCCGCTGAAAGCGGAGACTGGTGCCTCCGATCGGAATCGAACCAATGACACGGGGATTTCAGTCCCCTGCTCTACCGACTGAGCTACAGAGGCAAATGTGGCGACCCGGAACGGCTCGAACCGTCGACCTCTAGCGTGACAGGCTAGCGTTCTAACCAGCTGAACTACCGGGCCACATTTCTGAATCATTCGGCCCGATTCATTTTGAATCGGGGCCAAACCGTTTCAGTAAAAACAGGCATTGCCTGTGGTGGGAACAACAGGGCTCGAACCTGTGACCCCTTGCTTGTAAGGCAAGTGCTCTCCCAGCTGAGCTATGCTCCCAAAAACGCCGTTTTCAAACGCTTTTTTCCTTGGCGCTCTCAGCGAGAGTTATATAATACTATATTTCCAAATAAAAGTCAACACTTTTCCCCATCTTTTTTTGATTTTTCTTCCACGATTCGAAGAAGCTCTTCCTTGGAAATCCGGTACTTCCGATTGCAGAATTGGCAGCCCGCCTCAGCAAACCCCCGCTCGTCGGCAAGAGACAAAATTTCGTCATTTGGTAAGGAGGTGACCGCTCGTACCACCCGCTCCTTACTGCAATCACAAACGTAGGCCACCTTCCGCTCCTCCAGGATTTCCCACTCAAAGCCCTCCAGCGCCTTGCCCACCATTTCCTCGATAGAAAGCCCCTTGGCCAGCATGGTGGTTACCGGCTCCAGCAGGCTGATATTCTTCTCCAGCCTTGCGACCGCCTCTTCCCCGGCCGCCGGCAGCAGTTGTATTAAAAGACCGCCGGAGAGCAATGCCTCCCCCTCGCTTTTATCGCAAAGCACTCCCAGGGCGCAGACCGTGGGAATCTGTTCGCTGGCGGCGTAATAGCTTGTAATGTCCTCCGCAATCTCCCCGCTGGCCAAAGGAATCTGTCCCATATAGGGCTCTCCGGCACCGTAATCGCGCATCACATAAAGGATGCCGTTTTTTCCAACCACTCCGGCTACATTCAGCTTTCCGTTGGGATAGTTTTCCGCCTGGGCATGAGGATTTACCGCATAGCTTTACAGCATCCGCTGCTGTAGGCTACCGCCACCATGGAGCCGATTGGACCATCTCCGCTGACTTTTAAGGTCAGGCTGGCCCCCTCCTGCTTCAGCTGGGCGCCCATCATCGAGGAAGCTGTTAAAAGCCTCCCCAAAGCCGCGGTGGCTGCCGGGGTCAACTGGTGTATTTTCTGCGCCGTATAGACGATATTGGTAGAATCTACAGCCGACGCCATAATTGCGCCGTCCTTGGTGATGCAGCGAATCAAACGGTCCATAATTGCCTCCTCAAAGGATTGGATTGACTAAAAATCTAGTAAGCAGGATTATCAAGTTATTCTAAAACGGGCCGGCAAGGGCCCGCCGCCGAAAAGCTCCTATTTCCGCATGGGCTTCCGCGCCGCATAAACCAAGCGCTGAGAGGCTTCCCGCGGCGGCTCAAAGCTTTGCTCATGGAATACCTCCACCGCCTCTAAGCCCGCCTTTTTCAGCATTTCCTCCAGCTCCTCCCGGGCGTAAGCCCGTTCGCTGAAGGATTCCTGGCTGCGGTAATAAGCATTTCCATCCCGATGGAAAAAATCCAGGCTGATGGTTATCCTGTTTTGGCTTGGAGAAAAGGTATTCTGCCAAACGCAGTAAACATTTCGCGTATCATAAACAAAGGTATTGTTCCCCAATACCTCCCGATGCTTATAGATCGTATTGGCGTCAAAGATAAAATATCCGCCTGGATTTAAAAACAGTGATACCCGGTCAAAGGTTCTTTGCACATCCTGCGGGCTTGTCAAATGGTTAATGCTGTCCAGGGTGCAAACCACCGTGTCTACAGTGCCGTACAGGTCGATTCTCTGCATTTTTTGACATAGAAATAAAATATGCAGTCCTTCTTCTGAGGCCTTCTGCATGGCCGCTGAGAGCATTTCCGGCGATCCATCGACACCATAAATATCCCATCCCCGCCTGCACAGCTCCACCGTCAGGCTTCCAGTTCCGCAAGCCAGATCCAAGGATAAGCCGGGAGCATGTCCCAGCCTATGGCACAGAGCCTCTAAATAGTCCGCCTGCTTCCCGTAATCCACATTTCGGGTCAGCTCATCATAATACCCGGCAAAATAGGCGTAGCTGCTCATTTTTCCTGCTGGTCCTCTTCGCTCAGGCGCCGAAACACCATCTCATAGCCGTCGCATCCATAATTCAAGGCCCGGTTCACCCGGCTGATGGTGGCTGTGCTGGCGCCGGTTTTCGTCACGATATCACTATAGACCTTGTGCTCGCTCAGCATGTGAGCCACTACCAAGCGCTGAGACATGGCCTTGATCTCCGGAACAGTGCAAAGGTCTTCAAAAAAATCATAGCATTCATCTACTGTTTTCAGCTGAAGGATAGAGCGGAACAAAAAATCCACGCCCTCTTCTCTCAATTTGGAATTCATCAAAAGGCCTCCTTCTGCGGTTTAGTACAATAAAATTTTATCACAGAAAAGCGGAAAAGTAAAGATCACAATCCAAACCGCCAGCAAACTAGCGATCAGTTTCCCCTGGGGTCAGAATCCGCCGCCTAAAAAGGGGCTGAAAACTCTATCCCTGTATTCGTTCCGCTGCCGGCAAACCAATTGTGCCCTTCTGTTTAGGGCTTCCGTGCTTTTTAACTTTCGCCTATTTCGTCTCATCACGCTTTTCTGAAAGAAAATAATTCTATTTCTTTTGCTTACGATCGAACTTCTACCGATTCATTTGCCAGGATTTTTTATTTATCTCAAGTTCAGCAGAGGGAATATCTCTTTCTGAAAACCATCAAAAGGAGCCTGTGAAATTTCTTCCACAGGCTCCTTTTGATGGTTTTCAGCCGCTGGCGCAGCATAAGCTGTTCCTTAAGCAGCCGGCGGCGTGCGTCCTTTTCTGTGCTTTCCGTCACATATAAAATAAATATAAAGGCAAGGAGAAAAACGAAGCCGCCAGCGGCGCTTACACGTCGTTTTTGATTAAATCGTCGTAGGTTTCCCTTTTTACAATCACTCTGGAGCTTCCAGCCTTGACCATTACGATAGGAGGCTTGGGAATCCGGTTATAATTGGACGACATGGAATAGTTATAAGCCCAGTGGAAAATACCGCCAGAGTATCTCCGGGCGCCGCCTCCTGGATCATAGCGTCCTCCTGGATTAAATCACCGCTTTCACAGCATTTCCCAGCGATGGTGACCTTTTCCACCGCCGGCTGGCCCGCCTTATCGGCGATTACAGCCAGATAGCTGGACTTATACAGGCATAACGGGGATTGTCCGTCATACCGCCGTCGATGGACACATAGGTGCGGATATTGGGAATCACCTTGACGCTCCCCACCGTATACAGCGTGATGCCGGATTCTCCCACAATGGATCTTCCAGGCTCCAGGCAGATAAAAGGCACCGGCATATCGTATTCCTTTGCCTTTGCCTTGACCGCCTTCGCGACCGTGCTCATATAAGCGTTATAAGGCTGCGGATGATCGCGGTCGGTATATTTGATTCCAAAGCCGCCGCCCAGATTCATACACTCCACCGTAACGCCTGTGACATCCTTGATCTGCTTGCGGAAGCCCATCATCACTTCGGCCGCCAGGACAAAAGGATCGATATCGAAAATCTGAGAGCCGATATGGCAGTGGATTTCTTTCAAATTTAGGTTCTTAGAGGCGATGGCCGCTTTCGCCGCTTCCAAAGCCTCTCCGGTCTCCAGGCAAAGCCAAACTTAGAGTCGATCTGTCCGGTGCGGATAAAGCTGTGGGTATGGGCGTCGATTCCGGCTTGATCCGCATGGAAACCTGAGCGGTCACGCCCTTTTCCGCCGCCAGCTGGTCCAGCCTTTTCATCTCGTCCAGATTATCCATAACGATCACGCCGACGCCGTTGTCCAAGGCCATGTTCAATTCATCCTGGGTTTTATTATTCCCGTGGAAATGAATCTTTTCCGGATCGAATCCGGCCTTTAGGGCTGTGTATAACTCTCCGCCGGAGACCACATCCAGACCCAGGCCCTCCTCGGCCACGATCCGGCAAAGCTCCTTACAGTTCAGCGCTTTACTGGCGTAAAACGCCATACCATGGCCGTCATAGTTTTCCTGAAAGGATTTTTGATAAAGGCGGCAGGCCTGACGGATGGTCATTTCATCCATCACATAAAGGGGCGTGCCGTATTCCTCGGCCAGCCTACCGTGTCGCACCCGCCTATGGTCAAGTGACCTTTTTCATTTACATCAAAGCAATCTGCTACAAACATGATTCCAACCCCTTAACGATAAAATTCAGCCAAGCTCCTCCGGTTCTTCCGCCACAGAGGACAAAATTTCCCGCAGCTCCTCTACCCCTTCGCCGGTAACCGATGAAAAGGGGATCAGCCGCAGGCCCTCATAATCGGAAAACGCTTCTTCCAGCGCGGCGAGCCTTTGCCTGCGTTCCGTTTGGTTCAGCTTATCGCTTTTGGTCAGCGCCACCAAAAAAGGAAAACCGCCGTCACATAAAAACTCAATCATATGCAGGTCGTCCTTTGTGGGAGGATGGCGCATATCCACCAATTGAACCACTAAGGCGAGATTCCTTTCCTGCTGGAAGTATCCTTCCACCAGCTCCGCCCAGCGTTTTTTCTCCGCCAAGGATACCTTGGCGTAACCATAGCCGGGCAGATCCACCAGCTGGCTTGATCCAGGCGGTAAAAATTAATGGTGGCCGTCTTTCCCGGCGTCGCGCTGACCCGGGCTAAATTTTTCCGGTTGAGCAGTTTATTAATCAGGGAGGACTTTCCCACGTTGGATTTGCCGGAAAATACGATTTCCGGCAAATCGCCTGCGGGAAGCTGGCCGGACCTTCCGGCCGCCAGCTCAAAAACCCCGTTATCAAATCTCATACAATGCTCCTTATCCAGCGTAACAGCTTTCAGCCTTTCGCCCGCCATGCCGCGTATTGCTGCTTCGGCGGCTCTCTTTCCAACGGACTGACGGGCCTTACCGCCGCACGGAAGCTCCAAGCTCTGCTGTTACTTCCGCGTTTTTGTAGGCCTTGAAAATTTTTCAGGAAAGAAACGCGGATTTTCTCGCAGTCTTTTTCACTGGAGGCACCACCGCCGCTTCTTTAGTTTGTTCTCCGGCGGGAAGGGCTTCCTCCTCCTTTTTGGGAACCAACGCCCACTCCAAAACGGTATCCAAGGTTTCCACCGGGACAAACTGGATATTGGACTTAACCGTCTCGTCCACTTCTTTCAAGTCCGGCTGGTTTTCCGCGGGATAATTACGGTTTTGATGCCGTGTCGGTAAGCCGCCATGGTTTTTTCCTTCAGGCCGCCGATGGGAAGCACCCGCCCCCGCAAGGTGATCTCTCCGGTCATCGCCACCTCGTGGCGCACCGGCCTCTCGCTGAGAGCAGACACCACAGCCGTCGCCATGGCGATGCCGGCGCTTGGGCCATCCTTCGGCACCGCCCCTTCCGGAACATGGATATGGATATCCTTGGTTTTATAAAAATCAGGCTGATATCCAGTCCCTTTGCCCGGGTTCGCACACAGCTGATGCTGTTCTGGCGGATTCCTTCATCACATCGCCTAAATTTCCGGTAAGCTCAATCTTTCCGCTGCCGTCCATGACCGCTACCTCGATGGGCATGGTCTCTCCGCCTACCGCGGTCCAGGCCAGGCCGTTCACCAGGCCGATTTCATCCTTCTTGTATCCTTGCTCGTCCTTGAAACGCTTTGGACCCAGCATCGGCTCAAGCTGCTTGGCCCCGACCGTCACCCTCTTCGCCTCGCCGGCTACCAGCTTTTTAGCGGCTTTCCGGTACAGGGAAGCGATTACCCGCTCCAAATTACGGACGCCCGCCTCCCTGGTATAGCCGCTGATCAGCTCATGGAGGGCGTCGTCGGTGATTTTTACCGTTTTACTGGTCAGGCCGTGCTTTTTCATCTGCTTGGGAACCAAATGCCGTTTGGCGATCTGGAATTTTTCCTCATGAGTATAGCTGGGCAGCTCAATGATGTCCATACGGTCCAGCAGAGGCCCCGGGATCATGCTGCGTCGTTGGCCGTAGTGATAAACAGTACGTCGCTCAGGTCAAAGGGAAGATCGATATAATGATCCTGAAAGGTATTGTTCTGCTCCGCATCCAGTACCTCCAGCAGCGCGGAGGTAGGATCACCCTTGTAATCCGCGCCCAGCTTATCAATTTCATCCAGCAAAATCAAGGGATTTCGGGTGCCCGCCTGGTTAATGGCGGAAATGATTCTGCCGGGCATGGCGCCTATGTAGGTTCTCCTGTGTCCCCGGATGTCCGACTCATCCCGGACGCCGCCTAAGGCGATCCGGACATAGTTACAGCCGATAGCCTTGGCCACGGATTTGGCGATAGAGGTTTTACCCACACCGGGAGGCCCCACCAGGCAGATGATCTGGCCTTTCACATCCGGCGCCAGTTTTTTCACCGCCAGCAGCTCCAGCATCCGCTCCTTAACCTTGTCCATCCCATAGTGGTCGGCGTCCAAAATTTTTCTGGCCCGGTTAATATCAATATTCAGCTTGGATTCCACATTCCAGGGCAGCTCCATACAGATATCCAGGTAATTGCGGACCACGTTGGCCTCATGGGAACCAAAGGGCATTTTGTACAGGCGGTCGCATTCCTTTAACAGCTTTTCCCGCACACCGTCGGGCAAATCCAGGCCCAGAATTTTCTCCTTGAATTCCTCGGCCTCACTTTGAGGGGAATCCGCCTCGCCCAGTTCCTCGGTGATAGCCTTGATCTGCTCCCGCATAAAATATTCCCGCTGGTTTTGGTCGATCTGCTCCTTCACCTTAGCGCTCAGTTCGGTTTCCAGCTTCAGAATATCCACTTCGCGGGTCAGGATCTTCAGCAGCTTTTGCAGCCGCTTTACCGGATGAAGCTCGCACAGGATATCGATTTTATCCTGATACTCCATCATAATGTTGGCGGTGATGTAATCCGCCAGATAGCCAGGATCGTCGGTGGTCTGCACCTCCAGCACGATGTCCGGCGCCATTTTGGGAGCCATTTCCATGTACTCCCCGAAGGCTTCCTTCACTGCCCGTATCAGAGCCACGGTTTTCGCCGTATCCCGCGCCGCGGCTTCCTCACAGGAGACCACGTCGCACATCATGTAAGGATGGTCCTGAAGCACATCCGTAATTTTCGCCCGGTAATTGCCCTCCACCAAAATGCGGATGCCGTCTCCTGGCTGCTTTAAAATTTGCTTGATTGTGCCCACCACGCCCATTGGCGCCAGGTTGTCCACACCGGATCCTCATCCTTGATGTCAAGCTGGGGGGCTAAATAGATGCTCTGGTTATTCTGCATGGCGGCGTTGAGGGCAAGAATGGATTTCTTTCGCCCAACGTCGAAATGGAGCATCATTTTCGGAAAAAGCACCAGACCCCGCAAGGATAAGACCGGGAGGATCATAGGCGCTGTTTCTTTTTTCGTCATAGTAACTCCTCTCTCCAATTGAGAATTTTAAAAAACGCAAAGGGCTGCAAACGTCTGGAGCCAGACCCTAAGCCTGCCCGACGACGCTGTCGCAGCCCAAATGATAACCTTTGATTATGACGCGGAATATTTTCTCCTGTTCGGAGCCTTCTTGGTTTCACTGATGGTAATCGCAACAGGCTTACGATCCGGATTGTGGATCAGCTTGGCTTCCCTGCCGTTTTTCACTGTCTCGCCATCCACTATCACCTTTTCCACGGAATAATCCGAGGGAACCTTATACATCAGGTCGGTCAGGGTTTCTTCCATGATAGAACGCAGGCCTCTGGCTCCGGTGCGCCGGTCGATCGCCTTTTGGGCCACCGCCTCCAAAGCAGATTTCTCAAAATCCAGTTCCACCTTATCCAAAGCGAACAGCTTTTTATACTGCTTTAAAATGGAGTTCTTCGGCTCGGTCAAAATACGGACCAGGGCCTCCTGATCCAAACCGTCCAAAGCGGTGATGACCGGAAGTCTTCCCACCAGTTCCGGGATCAAACCGTATTTCACCAAATCGTGAGGAACCACCTCGCCCATCCATTTGGTGGTATCCAATTCCTTTTTCGAACGGACCTGGGCTCCAAAGCCTAACGACGATGAACCGGTGCGCTTTTCCACAACCTTTTCCAGGCCGTCGAAGGCACCGCCGCAGATGAAAAGAATATTAGAGGTATCGATTTGAATGAATTCCTGCTGGGGATGCTTCCGTCCTCCCTGAGGCGGCACATTAGATACCGTTCCCTCCAGGATCTTCAGCAGAGCCTGCTGGACCCCCTCGCCGGAAACATCCCTGGTAATCGAGGGGTTTTCCGATTTTCTGGCGATCTTATCGATTTCATCCACATAGATGATGCCGCGCTCGGCCCGCTCCACATCGAAATCCGCGGCCTGGATCAGGCGCAGCAGAATATTTTCCACATCCTCGCCCACATAGCCGGCCTCCGTCAGGGTGGTAGCGTCTGCGATAGCAAAGGGCACGTCTAAAATTTTCGCTAAGGTTTGGGCTAACAGGGTTTTACCGACGCCGGTAGGGCCCAGCAAAAGCACGTTGCTTTTATTGATTTCCACGTCATCGCTGCCGAAATAGATCCGCTTATAGTGATTATACACCGCCACGGAAAGAGCGATTTTCGCCTTCTCCTGGCCGATCACATACTCGTCTAATTTGGCCTTGATTTCCTCCGGCTTCAGCAGCACGGTTTCGTCGTTGTTGTGATAATTGGCGGAACGCTCCTGAAAATCCGCTTCATCCTCTAAGATCGACATGCAAAGCTCAATGCACTCGTCGCAGATATAAACGCCGGGACCGGCGATCAGCCTGCGGGCCTGCTCCTGGGGCTTGCCGCAGAAGGAACAGCAGATCTGCCTGTCTTTGCTTTCGTCGCTGATTGACATTACATCACCAATCCTATCGTTTATAGATCACTTTATCCACCAGGCCGTAATCCGCGGCTTCCTGAGCGGACATAAAATTATCCCGCTCGGTATCCCGCTCAATCACTTCCAGGGGCTGGCCGGTTCTTTCCGCCAGGATCTCATTAAGCTTTTTCTTTGTCCGGGCGATATGGTTGGCATGGATCAGAATATCCGTCGCCTGGCCCTGGGCGCCGCCGCTGGGCTGATGGATCATAATATCGCTGTTGGGCAGAGCCATGCGCTTGCCCTTGGCGCCGGCGGCCAGCAGAAAGGCTCCCATGCTGGCGGCCATTCCCATGCAAATGGTGGAAACGTCGCACTTGATATACTGCATGGTATCATAGATGGACATACCCGCCGTGACGGAACCGCCAGGGCTGTTAATATAAAGGCTGATGTCCTTGGTAGGATCCTGCCCCTCTAAATACAACAGCTGAGCCACCACCAGGCTGGCGCTGGTATCATTGACCTCCTCAGTCAGCATGACAATCCTGTCGTTGAGAAGCCTGGAAAAAATATCATAACTGCGCTCGCCCCTGCTGGTCTGCTCCACAACATAGGGAACAAGGCTCATATTCGGCATAGGAAACTGATTCATCACAGCACACCTCCAACTATTCTGTCTGTAAATATGAGCAAAAACACCGCTGATTATTCAGCGTCCTTAATATTCGCGTTGTCGCGCACCAAATTAATCGCCTTTTCCACGCAGATATCCTTTTCCAGCTCCGCGGCGGGAATCAGCTCCTTAATCTTGTCAGCTTCCATCTTATACTGCTCGGCGATCTTCTGATACTCCTGATTCAGATCCTCCTCGCCAGCCTTCAGCTCCTCCAGGGCGGCGATCTTTTCCAGAGCCAGACGCAGCTTCACCTGGCGTTCCGCCTGAGGACGGAAGCCCTCCTTCATCTGGTCCACGTTCATACCGGTATATTTCATATAAGTATCCAGGTTCAGGCCCTGGGACTGGAGACGATAGCCGAATTCGCGGATGCTGTCGGCAATCTTGTTTTCATACATGGCCTCCGGAATTTCTCCCTGCACCAGCTCTACCAGCTTGTCGATGAGCTGATTTTCCAGATCGTCGGCTGCTTCCTTCTCCTTGCTTTCAGCCAGCTTCTTCTTCAAGTCCTCTTTATAATCAGCCAAGGTGTCAAACTCGCTGACATCCTTAACAAACTCATCGTCTACCTCGGGCAGCTCCTTCATTTTAATTTCATGCAGCTTGCACTTGAAGGTAGTTGCCTTGCCCTTCAGCTCCTCCGCCTGGTAATCCTCCGGGAAGGTGACGTTTACTTCGAACTCGTCGCCGGTATTATGGCCCACGATCTGCTCCTCAAAGCCGGGGATAAACTGTCCGCTGCCCAGGGTCAGGCTGTAATTTTCGCCCTTGCCGCCCTCGAAAGGCTCGCCATCCAGGAAGCCCTCGAAGTCGATTACGGCGATATCATCGTTCTGAGCCGCCCGGTCCTCCACGGTTACCATTCTGGAATTGCGTTCCTGCACCTTCTTGATCTCGGCGTCGATATCCTCGTCAGTCACCTCGGCGGACTTCTTTACGGCTCGATGCCTTATAATTCTCAATGGTCACTTCCGGCTTTGTGGTCAAAGCGGCGGTAAAGGTAAAGCCTGAGGCCCGACCTCTTTCACGTCGAAATCGATCTTGTCCTGAATGACCTCCAGCCCGGCTTCCTTGACCGCCTCGTCCAGGGCGTCGGGATAAAGGGCGTTGACGGCGTCCTCATAAAAGACTTCCTTGCCGAAATACTTTTCTACAAAAGCACGGGGGGCCTTTCCCTTACGGAAGCCCGGAATGGAAATCTTCTTGCTCTGCTTTTTAAAAGCGGCGGCTAAGCCTTTTCAAAGGTTTCCGCATCTACTACGACCTCTAATTCAACACGATTGGTATCAATTTTGTTTTGTGATTTAAGACTCATTTTAGTCATCCTCCTGCAAAATTGCAAAATATCTAAATAATTATAGCACAGTTAATCTATTTATGCCACCTATTTCTGAAATAATTTTCAGCGGATCAGCACCGGACGAAAGCCGGTGTAATCGCAGGCGATCAACCGCAGCTGAATGCCCTGAAACTCCCCGGTCTCGGCGTATTTGGCGCCGCTGCCGTGAATGTGCCCGTAATAGCACCTTTGAATCCCGTATTTTTTCAATACCTCTAAAATTTCCGTACAGACCTGGCCGTGGTAAACCGGAGGATAGTGGAGGAACACCACCGGCTCCAGCCCGGTTTTCAGCCCCGCCTCGATGGATGCGGTCAGCCTTCCCACCTCCCGGTTCAGCACCTTTTTATCCTGGTCGGATTCCGCGTCGTAAAACCATCCTCTGGTGCCGCAGACGCACCGGTCCCCTACTGGGGCGGCGGAATTAAAAATCAGCTCCAGCGAGGAAAAGCCCTTTTCCTCAAACCAGTTGTGAAGCTTCCGGGCGGTGGACCACCACAGGTCATGGTTGCCCTTGAGGAACAGCTTCTTCCCCGGCAGGCCGTGAAGAAAGGCGAAATCCTCCTCGGTTTCCTCCAGCTTCAGCGCCCAGGAAATGTCCCCGCCGATGACCACCGTATCCTCCTCCGACACCATGGCCCGCCAATTCTTTTCCAGCCTGGCAACGTAATCCTTCCAGCCGGGGAACACATCCATAGGCTTATCGCATCCCAGGGACAAGTGAAGGTCGGAAATTCCAAACAGCGCCATGCTTACTGAATCCCCAGGGTGCCCAGCACCGCCATCTCCATACCGGCGATATTGCATACCTGCGCGAATCTAAGCGGCTTTTGCTGCAGATCCGCGATAGGCTGGGGAATCTGGGTTCCGGTCAGAGCGGAAAGCTCCGCTACCTTATCGAACTCGCTGCCCTGGCCTCTTTCGCCGGTCAGTGCCTCCAGCACGCTGGCGGCAAACTTATAGGGCTGGCGGTAGAGGCGATAATAGCAGGGGTTTCCAGGTCTCCCGTCTCCTGAAGATACTGCTGGTAAACGTTCACCGCCACGGCGGTGTGGGGATCGATGAGATAATTTTCCGTTTCAAACATTTCCTTGATAGCCGCCTTGGTTCCCTGCTCGTCGCAATAACCGCCGTAGAACAGTTCGTCCATCTTCGCCTTCACCTCGGCGTTCACCGTATAAACGCCGGCATCATTCAGGCTCTTCATCCAAGAGGCCACCAAGGCGTCATTTCCGCCGGTCATATCATACAGCAGCCGCTCCAGATTGCTGGACACCAGGATATCCATAGAGGGGGAACTGGTGGTATGGAAGGGACGGTTTTTATTGTAAACACCGGTGCGGATAAAGTCGGTAAGCACGTTGTTTTCATTGGAGGCGCAGATCAGCTTATTCACCGGCAGGCCCATTTTCATGGCGTAGTAGGCCGCCAGAATGTTGCCGAAATTCCCGGTGGGAACCACGATGTTGACCTTCTCGCCTCATAGTCCATTTCCCCGGTGCCCATTAAATCACAGTAGGCGGAGAAATAGTAAACGATCTGGGGCAGCAGCCGTCCCCAGTTGATGGAGTTGGCGCTGGAGAACATCATATTGTGCTCCGCCAGCTTTTGCCCGCAGGCCGGGTCGGTAAAGATCTTTTTCACGCCGGTCTGGGCGTCGTCAAAATTCCCCTGGATCGCGCACACATGGACGTTGCCGCCCTCCTGAGTATTCATCTGGCGCTCCTGCATGGGGCTGACCCCGTCCTGGGGATAGAACACCATGATCTCGGTTCCAGCAACATCCCGGAAGCCTCCAGGGCAGCCTTGCCGGTATCACCGGAGGTAGCCACCAGGATCACGGCCTTTTTGCCGCCGCTGACCTTGCTCATAGACTTCGTCAGCAGGTGGGGCAGAATCTGAAGCGCCATATCCTTAAAGGCGCAGGTGGGGCCGTGCCACAGCTCCAGCACATACATATTTTTATCTCCGTTTTGCTGCAGCGCAAGAGGCGCCGGATGTTCTCCCCCGAATTTATTGGGGCTGTAAGCCTCCCGCACGCTTTCCTCGATTTCCGGCTGTGTAAAATCCGTCAGAAAATCGGAAAGAATCCTCTGCGCCCGGCCTTGATAGGTCATCTCCTTGAGCTTGCATAAATCCTCATAGGAATATTGAGGCAGGCTTTCCGGCACAAACAGGCCGCCGTCTGCGGAAATTCCCTGGGCGATAGCTGGGCGGCGGATACGGAAACAGAGCGGTTTCTCGTACTGTTATACTTCATTGTGTTCCCTCTTTCTTCTATATTTTATCGGCCGTTCCATGAAGGTGAATTCTACTCTGATAGCCTTATTCTATACCACAACGGGCATACTGTCAAAGCGTAGCAAAAAATTTAGAGGCATTATCAAAAAACAGGGAATTCACGAGGCTTTCCTTGTAATTATGTTTTAAAAAAAGCTCGTAAAGGTCCTGCATTTTTTCAATGCCGTCCAGCTCCGGCGGCACGTCGGTGCCATCGTAATCAGAGCCCAGACACAAGGTAGTCTCCCCGCCCAGAGACCAAAAATGATCGGCGTGCCGCAAAAGGTCTTCAAAATGAGCGTTGGAGTCCTCCCGCAAAAAATGAACGCAGAAATTCAGGCCTACCAGCCCGCCTTATCCCGCAGAATCTGAAACTGCCGGTCGGTAAGGTTTCGGCGATGCGGGCAGACCGCCCTGGCGTTGGAATGAGACGCAACGATAGGCTTTTCGGCAATTTCCGCCACGTCATAAAACAAAGCGTCGCTGGCATGAGACACGTCCGCCACGATGGAGAGCCTCTCCATCTCTTTCAGTGCTTCCCGTCCAAAGGGGGTAAGCCCCAAAGCCGTGTCCGCGCCGCCGCCCAGCTCGTTTTCCCCATTCCAGGTCAGCGTCATCATTTTTACGCCGCGGTCCGCGAGCTTTTCCAGATTGGCAAGCTTTCCTCCCAATACCGCGCCGCCTTCTACTGTCAGAACCGGAGAAAAGGTTTCCGACCGGTACGGCGCCAATTCCCGCCGGAACTTCTCACAGCAGCCGTCAAACAAAGTCATCGCCGCTTTCCCGCGCAGTTCGTCGGGAATCCATACGGCGAAGCACTGGCTCCACCGGTCAAGCCGCTTTCCCCGTTTCAGGTCCAGGTGAAAGCGGTTTTCCCCCAACGGCTGGTTCTCCGTATATCCCCGGTATAAAGAATCACAGTGCAGATCAAACAGCTTCATCAAAAGCTCCTTTCCGCCGATCAGCCGGCGTGGGTTTCATCGGAAAATACGTTTCTTTTTCTTGTCAGAAAAACAGCGCCGTAAAATCAAGACAGCCTGAGCCCGCGGTACTCTAATCAGCAAGGCGCCGGAATCCGCAGGCCGCCGTATAAAACAGGCGCAACGGCCGGTTGAAAAATTTCGTTTTTCAACCAGCCAGCAGGAGCGCCGGAACCGCCTACTCTCCTAAGACAAACGCGCCGGGCAGCTGTTCCACCCGGCAGCGGTTTTCCTCGGTGGGCGTCACCAGGATCACGTCGAACCTGGGCTGAAGGCCGCTGGGATGCTCCGACAAATAGGCCTGAGCAGTCTGCGCCAGCTTCTTTCGCTTAACCGTATCCACCGCCTCTGCGCCTTCTACCATCGCGCCGGATTTCCTGGTTTTTACCTCGACAAATATAATGTATTGGCCGTCTTCCGCGATTATGTCCGTTTCCCCGTAAGGGCAGTGATAATTCCTCTCTAAATGCGAAAGCCTCTTTTCTCCAAATAGGCGGCGCCGCTGCTTCTCCTTTTCCAATCGATTGGCCGGGTAGTTCTGGAGCACCGGCGCCTAATATC
>ENA-OQLB01000883-OQLB01000883.1-human-gut-metagenome-genome-assembly--contig:-NODE-883-length-14840-cov-2.047509_pt1 | contig 14840 bp, 22 predicted proteins | sample MGYA00242656_ERZ504813 | MGnify/ENA primary metagenome ERZ504813 (study PRJEB26092, sample SAMD00036388) | human gut metagenome | host: Homo sapiens | study: EMG produced TPA metagenomics assembly of... | reverse complement strand
TGAGGCTGACAGCGTGGGCATTCTCAGCAGAAGAGTAGCCCGGCACCAGCAGGTACTCGCCAAAGGTACGGAGGTTCTTCGTAAAAATAAGCCATATTCAAACTCCTTTTCTCTTAACGCATCCACAACGGATCATATCAAACAACATCAAAACAATTTCATGTTTTCGACTTAGGAATTGATTGTATATACTTTACCATAAACCCACGCGGAATACAAACCCCTGCCCCGCCAAACTTTATAAATGTCCTTTGCAGAAAAACAGGCAAATTGACCTAAGGTCATACTTTCCTTCGCTGTGGGCCGATTTCTCCGGATTTTTGGACGCAAAAAAGCCCGTCCGAAACCAGACGGGCTCTTTTGCACACGAAGCGGAATATCGCCTGTGCGGTGTCGGCCGGCAGCTGTGAAGGAGAACAGCCGGAGGAGGATGGCGGACACCCGATATTCCAAAAAACAAGAAGAAAAAGATTTCATGATCCAGAAGGGTCTTGCCCTTTCTGTAACCATATTGTAACTCTTTTGAAGGACTTTTGCAATAGCTTTTTGTAATTTTTCTGTAATTATTTTTGTAAAGATTCTGTGACAGAGCTTCCGAATTCCAGATAGCACTCAAAGGCTGCGTGCTCCTCCCTCCGGCCCAGCAGATACCAGCCGTTTCCTGAGGGGCATAGAACACCTGCACGGTCTGGCCCATCGGCACTTCACGGTGGTACTTGATGGAAGCGAAGGACAGCGGCGCAGACTCCACGATCTCCTGCGGCAGAGCGTCGCAGGCGATGTCCAGATAGAGGGAGTTGTTGATATGGCCGTTGAGGTCACACATGGAGTAGCTGGCGCGGCGCTCCCCTGCCGCCGTCAGCGGCTGGCTCTTGTGGACGATCTGGGGCAGTTCTTCGGGCAGGTCGTCGTTCTGGAAGTCCGGCATCGTCCAGCCGGGGGTGCGCAGGATGCGCCCTGCCTCAGTGTCCACGATCATCCAGCGGCAGTCCACGAGGGCCAACTTCTCCCCTGTTTCGCTGGTGATGGTGGTCAGCCGCTTCATCGTACCTTTCTTGAACACCTCGCAGGCCGTGGTCAGGTCGATCTTCTCCGCACGGCCCGGCATCCGCCAGACCCTGAGGGCCTGCTTGCCCACGAGGAATGCGCTGTGGCGCTCCCTGAAAAAGGCGTGGTCCACGCCGTAAGCCCGGGCGTGGTCTGCCGACACCTGTTCCACATACCGGAACAGGGCGCTGGGCTTCAGGCGGCGGCGGAAGTCGCTGTCGCCGTCCAGTACGGTCATCTGCTCCGTATAGCTTCTGTATTCACTCATATTCTTTCCCTTTCCTTATAAAAAGGGGCTGTACGCCTCCGCACAGCCCCCTCAGGTTCAATACATATTGCGCGTTTTCCTGCGCACCTTGCGCCAGATGTTGAAGCAGGCCAGAGCCAGCATCGCCGCCAGCAGCATCAGGAACAGATACCCGCTGCCGCCCTCGTCGTAGCTCTTCATCTCGCTCCACTTCACGTCCAGCTCGCTGTTGACCTCATCGCTCAGGGCAGTGAACACCTCTTCCTTGGCCGCAATGTCCTCGGAGGGGTACGCGATCTCGCTGTACTTGAGGTCTTCATCCAGAATCTCCCATACACAGTGCATGGGGGGTGGTGTAGCGATATACTCGATATTGGCCTTTCCGACGTCCGGCTCACACATGAAGTTGATGAACATCTCTGCGGCTTCCTCGTGCTCGCTGGTGGCCGGGATGGCCATGCTGTCCACCGACAGCACCGTTCCCTCCTCAGGGAATACCCAGGCCAGGTCGGGGTTGTCGTCGATCATGGTGATGGCGTCGCCGGAGTAGTAGACGCCGACGGCCGCCTCGCCGCCGATCATCTTATCGAAGATCTCGTCCATGACATAGGCCTGCACCAGAGGCTTCTGGGCTTTCAGCTCGTCCACCACCGCATCCACTTCCTCCGTGGTCTGGGGGTTGACGCTGCTGCCGCTCTTGAACGCACCGATGGCGTAGGCGTCGCGGCTGTTGTTGAACATCAGGATGTTGCCTGCATACTTCTCGTCCCACAGGTCTGCCCAGCTGGTGGGGGCCTCGTCTACCATCTTTGTATTGTAGATGATGCCAGTGGTGCAGAGGGTGTAAGGCACGGTGTAGGCATTCTCGGGGTCATAGTCCCCGTTGCGGTACTCCTCGTCGATGTTCTGGAAGTTCGGGATGTTGCTGTAGTCCAGCGGCATCAGCATCCCTTCGCTTATCATCTTGGCGACCATGTAGTCCGACGGATGATGACATCGTAGTTGGCCGCGCCGGACTTGAGCTTGGCGTAGAGGGACTCGTTGGAGTCGAAGGTGGTATAGTTGACCTTGATGCCGGTCAGCTTTTCAAAGGCCGCCACCACGTCCACGCTGTCGTCGGAACCGTTGGAGATATACTCGCCCCAGTTGTAGACGTTCAGGGTGACGTTCTGGCCCTTGAAGCGGGTCCAGTCGTAGTCATCCGAAACAGAAATGTCCTCCGTGACCTCGATCTGTCCCGCGGCCAGAGCCGACAGCGGCATGGTCAGCGCCAGCACAGCCGTCAGCAGAAGAATGACGAAACGCTTCATTTGACATCTCCCCTCTCAGTGCGCGCTGGTCGCGGCGGTAGCCGCGGCTCTCCATGGCATTGGAGATGAGGATGATGCTCAGGATGACCACGAACATGATGGTGGACAGCGCGTAGATCTCCGGGCTGACCTTCTTGCGGGTCATGGAGTAGATGGCGATGGGCAGTGTCTCCACCGTACCGCAGTTGAAGTAGGAGATCATGAAGTCGTCGATGGAGTAGGTCAGGCTGATGAGGAAGCCCGACAGGATGGCCGGGCTGATCTCGGGCAGGATGACCTTGAAAAATGCCTGCCGGGGGTCACAGCCGAGGTCCAGCGCCGCCTCAAACAGCTTGATGTCCAGCTGTTTGAGCTTAGGCGTGACATTGAAGATGACATACGGCACGTTGAACGCGATATGGGCGATGAGCAGCGTGGGGAAGCCCATGATGTTGTCGGGCAGGAAGTCCAGCTCAGACGCAAAGCGCTGGTATGCCACAAAGAGCATCATCAGGGAGATACCGGTGATGATCTCGGGGTTGACCGTGGTGATATAGGTGATATTCGTCACCAGCAGGCGGCTCTTGCGGCCCATGGAGGCGATGCCCAGAGACGCCGCAGTCCCCAGCACGGTGGCGATGACCGCGAGAACAGTGCCAGATACAGCGACACCCACAGCGCGTGCAGGATGGACTCGTTGTGGAGCAGGCTGGCGTACCACTTAAAGGTAAAGCCGGTAAAGAGGGCGTAGCCCTTGCTCTGGTTGAAGCTGAACACAACCATGTACGCGATGGGCAGGTACATGAAGCAGAAGAACAGGATGACATAGGCGCGCTGCATCAGACGCAGATGTTTCGTTTTCATCAGGACACACCCTCCATCTCATCCTCGTCGAAGCTGGACGTAAAGCTCATGCAGAGCAGCACGATGACCATCAGCACGAGGCTCATGCAGAGCCGACATTGAGGTTGTAGCTGTTGCCGAGGAACTGCATCTCGATCAAATCGCCGATGAGCAGATTGGAACCGCCGCCCAGCATACGGCTGATGACGAAGGTGGACACCGCCGGGACGAACACCATCGTGATGCCGGTGCTGATGCCGGGGATGCTCATGGGGATGAGCACCCGGAACAGAGTTTTGGTGGTGGAAGCGCCCAGGTCCTGCGCCGCCTCCACGATGCTCTGGTCGATTTTGGTCATGCTGGTGTAGAGGGGCAGGATCATATACGGCACATAGTTGTACACCATGCCCAGCACCACAGCGCCGGAGGTATTCAGCATGTTGTAGGGTCCGAGGCCGAAGACGCCCAGAGCGGCGTTCACGGGGCCGTTGACGCTCAGCAGGCCCATCCATGCGTAGGTACGGAGCAGGAAGTTCATCCACATGGGCAGCATCACCAGCATCAGCATGATGTGCTGCTTGTTGACGCGCAGCCGGGAGAGGAAATAGCCCACCGGGAACGCGATGATGAGGCAGACGACGGTGGAGATGAGGGCCAGCAGCAGGCTGCGGGCGAACACCGAGCCATAGCCGCTGACGGTCACCAGATTGTCCAGCGTAAAGCTGCCGGCGGAGTCGGTGAGGGCGTAATACACCACGATGAACAACGGCACCACCGTGAACAGCACCATCCATACAAAGTACGGACAGGCCAGTTTCTTATCGTAAATCTTCATGCGGCCTCACCCCTCCGAACGCGACATGATATGGATCTCGTTGGGGCCGATGCGCATACCGATGGTCTCACCGGGCGTGCAGGCGCGGGTGGAATGGATGAGCCACTCGCGGCCCTCGCACTCCACATGCATCTCGAAGTGGACGCCCTTGAAGATGACGTCATTGACGACGCCACCAGCTGGCCTTCCACCGGAGAGACACTTCAATGTCCTCGGGGCGGACGACCACCTGTACGCTCTCCTCCCGGGCAAAGCCGCGGTCCACGCAGGGGAACTCGGACGCCCGAGAAGGAGACGAGGAAATCGCGGTGCATCACGCCGTCCACGATGTTGGAGTCGCCGATGAAGTCGGCGACAAAGGCGTTCTTGGGCTCGTTGTAGATGTCCTCGGGGGTGCCAATCTGCTGCACCTTGCCGCCGTTCATGACGACGACGGTGTCGGACATGGTCAGGGCCTCTTCCTGGTCGTGGGTGACGTAGATGAAGGTGATGTTCATCTCGCGCTGCAGGCGTTTGAGTTCCAGCTGCATCTCCTTGCGCAGCTTGAGGTCGAGGGCGCCCAGAGGCTCGTCGAGAAGCAGGATCTCCGGCTCATTGACCAGGCTGCGGGCGATGGCCACGCGCTGCTGCTGGCCGCCGGACATCTGACCGATGCTGCGGCGCTCGAAGCCTTCAGACCCACGACTTCCAGCATATCCCGCACCTTGCGGCGGATGGTCTCTTCGTCCATCTTCTTGAGGCGGAGGCCGAAGGCCACATTCTCAAAGACATTCAGGTGGGGGAACAGCGCGTATTTCTGGAACACGGTGTTCACCGGACGCTTGTAGGGCGGTACGCCCGTGATGTCCTCTCCTTTCAGCAGCACTTTGCCGGACGTCGGTTCCAGAAAGCCCGCGATGAGGCGGAGGGTGGTGGTTTTGCCGCAGCCGGAGGATCCCAGCAGCGTCACAAACTCTTTGTCATGGATGTCGAGGTTCAGCCATCCAGAATGCGCTGACCGTCAAATTCCACTACGATGTCTCGCAGCGAAACGATCACCGAGTTGTTCATTTCTTTCCTATATCCTCCTTGTAACTCAGATACGAAAAAAGAAGGGGTCTTTCGCCCCATCCCTCTTTCGCACTAGGGTGACTTTTCCCCGCACAACATCCATGACGACCGTAACATTGCGCAGTTATTCTGCCTGTCTTGTCTATCTTAAACAATCTTTGTCAAAATGTCAATCACTCTGCTGATGTTTGCCGAAACTTTGACTCCGAGGGGGCTTTTCCCACCCGGGTTTTACATCAATTTTGCATATAGTGTTTCCTTATACAGCATAAAAGCACCTGCAGTGCAGAACTGCGGGTGCTTTCGGGATAAATTCTCAGGTGTCGGCTTTCAGCTGCCGGGCCGTCAGGCAGAGGGCCTGCACGGTCTGGCCGTCCACGGTGTAGACAGAGCTGTCGCCCGACACCATCATATAATAGCCGTCGGTGCCGACGGCATACGTCAGGGTAACAGTGCCGTCAGCTGTCGTCACCTCTGCTGTCATCAGCGGGGCGTCGAAGCCGCAGGCGGAAGGGTCGGCGGCAGTGTCCTGCCCGGTGACATAGCTGGCCAGTGCGGCCAGCAGAGCGTCCGTCTTGTCGGTGTCCAACGCAGCATCCGGTTCATCTGTGAGCTGCCAGACGGTCTGGTAGGTGGTGCTGTCGGCCTCCGTGGGCTGGGAGACGGAGCGCAGCTTGATCGTCTCGCCGCTTTGGAGGGTATAGCGCACGGCCTCGATATCCGAGACTGTGATACCCGCCGGGCTGAACGCCCCAAAGAGCTCCGCCTTCGTCTGCTCCATGCAGCGGAACCTGGCCGCGTCCACGGTATAGACAGCGTCGCCGCCCTCCCGCCGGACGTACACATCCCCGGTGACGGGGTTCTCCGCTCCCACGGTGAGGGTGGTGCTCTCCCCCGCCGCCGAAACATTCACGACAAGCCGGGGCGCGGTCGAAGCCGTAGTCCTCGCCGGGCTGCGCCTCGAGCTGGCGCTTGGCCTTCATGCCTGCCAGCGCGGTGCGGATGGTGCTGCAGGCCGAATCATCCAGATGGTAGGCCGGATCCTCGGTCAGCGTCCAGCCGTCGTCGGAGGGCTGGAGCGTCAGCGTCTCGCCGCCATACTGGATGGAGACGCTTTCCAGCGTGGCGGTGGTCCCATCCAGCAGCGGGATGCTGCCGTCCTCGGCCTCACTGGCGGCCTGTTCGGCCTTCTGGTTCGCGTGGCTCAGCAGGGCCAGCGCCGCCCCGGCGGCAAGGACGAATACCAGCAAAACGATGATGGTATGCTGTTTTGCTTTCACGGCGTGCCTCCTTATCTGCGGCGGCGCAGCAGCACCACCACTGCGCCCACGGCCAGCACAGCCGCCGGGAGGATGAGGACGAACACCAGACCCAGCACAGCGGCGGTGTGGCCCGAGATGGTGATGGGCGCAGCTTCCAGCGCCTTGGACTCCACGAGGGTGGTCCCCTCCTGCCCGGCCAGAGAGGCTGCGCAGCCCTGCAGGAAGGTCACGTTGCCGGGAACAGTCTGGTAGACGGTCTCGTTGTCCATGTTGCCGCAGTTGACCCAGATGACCTCTGCGCCGGTGCTGTTATCGGAAGCATAGGCTGCCAGTGCAAAGGGGCCGTCGGGGTCGCCGTCTTCCTGCTCGGCGGTGGTCATCTCATAGCCCGCTGCCTTGCTGTAGGAGCTCTCGGTGCTGACCAGCAGGGCTTCCGAGGCGATGCCCTCCGTCTCGGTGATGGTGATGCCCTGCGCCATCTGCAGCAGGACGCGGCGGCTGGTGTCGATGCCGTCCAGCGTGCCGCTCTCGGTGTCGGTGGCGTAATCCGGCAGCAGATAGTAGGGGTAGCCGTTCAGGTAGTGGCCGCTGTCCCCCTCCACTACGAGTCCGGGCGTCCGGGTCAGGCCAAACTCGGCCATCAGGCGTCAAGGTTCGGGGTGGAGTAATAGCTGTCGGTGGTGAGCATCAGATGTCCGCCATTTTCAGGTAGGCACGCAAGGCCGACATCTCATCCACGAGGCCGCCCGCCGATGCAACGTCCTGCTGCGGGTCATTGATGATGAGCAGGTCGCAGTCATCCGGGATGGTGTCCGTCAGCAGGTCGAGGGGGCTGACGGAGAGGTTCTGCCTTCCAGCGCATCGGTCAGGGTGTCGGTGAGGCGCTGTTCGCCGTGGTTCGTCGTGTAGTAGCGTGGAGCTCTTCGCCACTGGTGATGCGGTAGATGCGGCGGTGAGCTTATTTTCGCCGCCAAAGGTCACGCTGTAGCTGCCGGTGGTGTAGTAGTCGGAGTAGTCATAATCGTAGAGGTCGGACGCCGCCAGCACGGCGCTCTTCTCCCCCGAGACGAGGATGAGACTGCCGTTCTCAGCCGACTGCACGCCGTACTGGGCGGCGAAGGTCGGGTAGACGGCGGGGTCTTTCGTCTCCCACTTGATGTGGCTGCTCTCGGAGGCGTAGCGGTCCAGCAGCTTTGTGATGATGCGTCCTCGCTGCCCGTCTCGGCAGATAATAGATGGTGACATCCTGCGTCAGGGCGTGGGCGATGTCCTTGGAGCTGCCGCTGAGGGTGTAGAGCCCGGCTCCGAGAGGTCGAACTCGGTGTACTTCGTCGGAACGGCCCGGACGATGAGGTTGAGCAGGACGGCCAGCACGACCACCAGCACCGTGACCGCCGAGGCATAGATGCCGCTGCGCAGCCGCAGACGTTCCAGCGTGCCTGCGCTTTTTTTATCAAATTTCTTCATAGTCTGCCCCCTCTCAGTTCCAGCGGCGCTTCTCGATGCCCTGCGCCGCAAAGAAGAGGAAGAGCACCGCCACCGTCAGATAATAAACCAGCGTCGGGATGGAAAAGCTGTTGTTGACAAACTCCTCAAAGGGCGCAAACAGGCAGAGGGCGCTCAAGACAGCGCTGAACGCCTCGGTGAGCCATGCGCTGCGCAGCAGGAACAGAGCGCTCAGCCGGCGCAGAGGGCCGCAAAGCAGAAGCAGCCCAGCGTGAAGCTCCGGGTGCGCAGACCAACTGCAAGGGAGGCTCCCGCCGACAGAGCCGTAAAACCACCAGCGCCACGGCGCTCCCGGCGTTGAACATACTGCGGAGGCTGGGCATCATATAGGCCAGCAGCAGAGCCGAAAAGCCCATGACTGCCGCAATGATCTGGTTCTCCGTGAGGCCGGAGCAGAACTCGCAGACGGCAATGGCCGCACAGCCCAGCAGGAAATAGCACAGCAGCGCGGCGAAATTTGCCCCGCAGGCCGAGGTCGTGCCGCCCAGCAGCCAAAGCACGACGATCATGATGCCGTCGGCCAGACAGGACAGCGCGAACACGGTGCAGAGGGCCAGATACTTGCCCACCACGATGTCCCACACGGACACCGGCTGGTGAGAAGGAGCTGGTCGGTGCGGGCGTGGCGCTCTTCGGCCAGCGAGCGCATGGCCAGCACCGGGAAATAGAGCAGCAGCATGAAGATCGTGCGGTAGAGCGTATAGTAGCCAAAATCCGTCAGGCCGTAACCGAGGTTCAGGGCCAGAAAATAGATGCCGGAAGCCGCCAGCAGAAAGGCCGTGAGCAGATAGCCCATCATGCCGTGAAAAAAGCTGCGCAGCTCCCGCTTGTAGATGGCAAGCATCGAATCAGTCCTCCTTTTTATCCGAAGTCTCTTCCGGAGCCGTCAGCTCAAGGAAGAGCTCTTCCAAATCGCGCTCTTCGGCGGCAAGGTCCACGACGGCGGCCAGATGCCCCTGCGACAGGATGAGCGCCTTGTCGCAGACGGCCTTCACCTCACTGAGGATGTGGCTGGACAGGATGACCGTGTGGGTGCGGCCCAGCTCCCGGATGAGGCGGCGCAGCTCGATGACCTGCGCCGGGTCGAGACCCACGGTGGGTTCGTCCAGAATGATGAGCTGCGGACTGCCCAGCAGCGCCTGCGCCACGCCCACCCGCTGGCGGTAGCCCTTCGAGAGGCTGCGGATGAGCGGGGCAGGACATCTTCCAGACCGGTACGGTGGGCGGCAGACTGCACCTGCGCCGGGCGGTCGGCTTTCTTGACACCTTTCAGTTCGGCGGCAAAGTCGAGGTACTCGGCCACCGTCATCTCCGGGTAAAGGGGCGGCTGTTCCGGCAGATAGCCACGCAGGCCTTGGCGGCGTCGGCTTCCTCGGGCAGCGGATGGCCCGCCACCGTCACCTGCCCCTCCGTGGCGGCAAGATAACCGGTGAGGATGTTCATGATGGTGGACTTACCGGCACCGTTCGGCCCCAGCAGGCCATAGATGACGCCGTCCTCCACCGTGAAAGAGATGTCGTCCACTGCAAGGCGGCTGCCGTATTTCTTGGTGAGGTGGGATACTTCTATCACAAAAAACGCTCCTTCTCTGCGGGTGTCCCCGGGAATATCTGCATCATTTTAGCCCGAAAATGTGTCAGAAATAAGATAAACCTGTGTGCGTTTCCAAATATTGTTTCTTTTGCGCTGATGCGGCAGTTTTCGCGGCCGGACGCAAAAAGAGCGCCGCTCCCCGCAAAGGGAACGACGCTCTTGGAAGCCTTGTAATTGTTGCAATTACTTACGGCCGAAACGCTTGTTGAAGCGCTCAACACGTCCGCCGGTGTCGACCAGCTTCTGCTTACCAGTGTAGAAAGGATGGCACTTGGAGCAAACTTCGACGTGGATCTCGGGCTTGGTGGAACGAGTCTTGATGACGTTGCCGCATGCGCAGGTGATGGTGCAGTCAACGTAGTTCGGATGGATACCCTGTTTCATTCTTTTCACCTCATTTCTGGTTCTGACTTATTGGGGCCATATTTAATGTATGTGCCCATCACAACCTTCAATATCGGCTACCCCCTCGAGCGGCCTTGGAAACGATTGCCTTAATATTATATCACTCTCCGAAAAAATTGCAAGAGGATATTTTGACTTTTTTGCACTTTTTTCTGGAAAGTCCTTCTCTCCGCCCCGGAAAACGAACAAGCCCGGCAGAAAACTCTGCCGGGCCGTTACTGATTCCTCCAGCCTCACCTGGGAATGGGCGTTCCGGCTCCCGCAGGACAGCTGCTTTCCGCAAAAGCAGCTGTCAGAGTCAGAGCTCCAGGACAAGGCTTATCTGCATCGCATCCGAAAGACACGATGAAACAAATTTACCGGACAAAGTAAATGCCGTCGGCACCCTCCACATCCGAGATGGCGACCATGAGCAGCTCGTCCTCGTCCGTCCAGGTAAAGATGCAGGCGTAGCGCAGCTCCTCGCCGTTGTAGTCGAAGATGACGCCCACGCTGCCGTCGTCGAGATACTGGTAAGTGCCGTTCAGCGTGCCGCCGCCCTGGATCATCTTTGCGCCGCCTGCGGCGTCAAAGGTGAACTGCAGCGTACCGCCGTATGCCGCCAGAGACTCGTCCATCTCGGCTGAGTCATCTCGCCGCCGTCGATGTAGCCGCCGGCAAACGACCAGACCCGTGTTGCTCATGTCCGGCGTGTCTGCCTGCGGAAGCTCCCACAAAGAGTTTTCCTCTTCCAGCACAGCTGCCGTAGGGGCCGCATCCACAGAGATGGCCGGCGCGGCCAGCACCGGTGTCGAAAGCGAGGCCAGAAGTGCCGCGCTGAGTGCAAGAGAAGCGATACGTTTCATAAAACTTTTCCTCCTTGTGCGATATTCGGAGCGCACATTTTGTCTGGTTCCAGTATACTCTTTTCTGCCCCTGCGGCGGACAGTTTGACACGATTCGCCCCGAAACTGCGCTCAATCGACCCGGCTCACAGGGAAACGCGGAGGATGAATCTGCGTCCTGCACCGAGAAATCCGAAAGCCCTTTATATTTTTCCACGATCGCGCAGATGCTGCGCACACCGATGCCGTGTCCTTCGGCGTGGGTCACCGGCAGGCCGTTTTCAAACCGTATCCCCTCCGGACAGGGATTGACGAACTGCAAAAAGAGATGCCCGTTCTTTTCCCGGGCAGTAACTTCAATGTATGCAGGGTCATTCTCCGCTTTCATCCTGCGGCAGGCCCGGAGCGCATTTTCCAGCGCATTGGAGAGCAGCACGCAGAGGTCTGTCTCGGCCACCGAGATAAGCTGCGGGATATGAGCCTGAATGTTGAGCGGCACACCGCAGCTCTCCGCCCGGCCCGCAAAGGACGAGAAGATGAGGTTCGCAGCCTCGTTTTCGCAGTAGGTCGTCACCTTGCTGGCCTCTATCTCGGAGCAGATGCTCTGGATGTACTCCTGCGCCTGCTCTCCCCTGCCGTTCTCGATGCAGGCGGAGATGTATTGCAGATGGTGGCGCAGGTCGTGGCGGTAGGCGCGGGTCTGCTGCTGGGAGGTGCGCAGGGCCTCGATCTCCCGCACCGCCTGGCCGACCTGCAATTTGAGGTTGTTCCGGGTCTGTTCCAGCTGGCTGCGGGTGCGCTCCTCTGCCGAGACCCGGAGGACAAAGACGATATACGCCACGCTGCACACGAAGGGCATGAATTCCACCGCCGCCTGATTGCCCTGGGCGAGAAGGTCGGTGTAGATACGGGTCACATAATCGAAAAGGTAGCCTGCCAGCGGCACTACCCCGAACAGAAGCTGCATCGAGCGCGGATACCGGGCAAAGCTGCGGGCCGCCGGGGCAACATAGCGCAGCAATACCGCCAGCAACGGCAGCGTGACCACGATCTCGACGGCGGCTGCAGCCAGTTGATGCCCGGCACCATCGCAATGATCAGCAGTGCCACCCAGCGCCGGAGCTGACAGCACAGATATGCCGCCAGCACCGAGATGGTGGGCCAGAGCCATTTTCCGCTGAGGACGCTGAGGATGATGGCAAGCGGCAGATGGGTGATAAGCGGATACATCTCCTGCATCGCCGTCCAGCTATCCATATAAGTAATGAGCGCCTGCATCAAGAGCATGGCTGCTGAGCCGACCGCCAATATGATGCGGTTCTTCTTCGTCCAACTGATGTCGCAGAACGCCGCCGAGAGTGCGATGCCAAAGAGCGCCACGCAACGCCGTTTGGTACAGTAAGAGCGTTCACTACATGACCACCTGCTTTCGGTCAAAAATATAGCTCAGGTAGCGGTCCTTCGTTTCCGAATACTTCCCGTGGGGCAGCGGCACCACGGCTCCGTCCTGCATCGTGATGGAGCGGGCTGCGATGTTGGCGATATACTCCATATTGATAAGGAAGGAGCGGTGGGGACGGAGGAAATTCGGGTATTCCACGAGCTGGTCGCAGAGGTCGTCCAGCCGGCCCATGCTTTCCAGCACGACGCCGTTGTTCAGATGAAACGTGAGTGTCCGCCCCATCACCTCGCAGTAGACCAGCTCTTCCAGCTCCAGGCGGACGATGCCGCTCTTGCTCCGGAGGATGAGGCTGTGCTTCTGCTCCCTGGTGCAGGCCGCACAGGCCGAGTCCATCAGGCGGAAAAAGTCCTCTCTCCGGATGGGCTTGAGCTGGTAATACCATGCATCCACCGCGTAGGATTCCACCGCAAACTCCGTGCTTGAAGTAAGGAAGATGATCTTCACATTCGAGTCATATTCCCGTATCTCCTGGGCCGCAGCATCCCGTTTTCGCCCGGCATCAGGACATCCAGCAGGATGATGTCGAAGCGCGTTCCCTTCTCCACCTCCGCCATCAGCTCGACCGGGCTTTGATAAGACGTATGGGCAAAGTCCTGCCCGCGGTCAGCCGCATATTCTTCCAGCAGAGCTTCCAGCCGTCTGGTCTCCTGGGTCTCGTCGTCACAAAATGCGATCTTCAGCATAAGGGGATCTATCCATTCCCTTCTTTGTTTATTCTGTTCTATAGTATAGAGATTCTTGCATTTTTCGTCAAGTTGTGATGGCAGTCCTCTTGGCCGATCGCTTGCCGCCTGCGGGCGGCCGTGCTGTTCCGCCAACGATCACTTTTGCACAGAAAACGAGCCTCCTGCATTGGAAAATCGATGCAGGAGGCCTGTTATTACCATATTATGAGGGAACCGTAATTTATAATTTCGCACCCGGCAATCAATGAAACATGCCACAGGAAAATGACGCAGAAAAATCTTCTTTTCAACCCGCCTGCTGCCGCTTATCCAGCCGCATCTTGTCGGCGATCATCGCGATGAACTCCGAGTTGGTCGGTTTGCCGCGCAGATTGTGGATGGTGTAGCCGAAGTAGCTGTTCAGGGTGTCCACATCGCCACGGTCCCATGCCACCTCGATGGCGTGGCGGATGGCCCGCTCTACCCGGCTGGCGGTGGTGCCGTTTTTCTTGGCGATCTCCGGGTAGAGACGCTTGGTGACGGCGTTGATGTACTCCGGCTCGTTCATGGTGAGCAGGATGGCATCCCGCAGAAACTGGTAGCCTTTGATGTGGCAGGGACGCCGATCTGATGCAGAATGTCCGTGACCTTCAGCTCGTCGCTGTCCACGCTGGCCGTGATAAGCCGCTTCTGGTGGCCGTGGGCGACCTTGAGCACCCGGCTGGCAAGGACATTCTCGTCGAAGGGTTTGACAAAATAGTAGGCGAAGCCCTCATCCAGCAGCTCCTGGACCATTTCCTCGCTCTGGAAGGCGCCGGTGACGAAAAACGTGGTGTGCGTTTCGCCGGCGGCGACATATTTCTGCTTGACGGCCAGAGCATCCAGCCCGGGCATGAAGGCATCCAGCAAAACCACCTGCGGCCGCACCGCAAGCATCTTCTGCAAGATCTGAAGGCCGTCTTTTTCCACGACGGTCACTTCTACGCCTTTTTGCTCCAGCGCCTCTCGGCAGGCTGCCGTAACATCCGCACTGGTATCCGACATCAAAAATCTTACTTTATCCATCGTACTATCCTCCAATGTGTGCAGTTCCCTTTACAGTCTAGATTTTACCATATTTTACCATGGATTGCAACAGGAAATTTTTACATTTTCTGGAATTTTCATAAAAATCTTCTTGTTCATTCTGCGATCTGCGCTTCGGCACCGTTTTGAACGGCGTTTTTTGCCTGTTCGAGCATCGTCTGGGCGAAAATCCCGTAGCCTCGGGTGGGGTCATTGACCAGAACATGGGTCACAGCACCCACGAGGCGCCCATTTTGGAGGATGGGGCTTCCGCTCATGCCCTGCACGATGCCGCCGGTCGCAGACAGAAGCGAAGGGTCGGTCACCCGGATGACCAGATTCCGGCGGGGGTCGGCGTCGCTGACCCGCTCAATCTGGATGCGGTATGCGCGGGGCGTTTCCCCCTCGATGGTGCCCATATCTCAGCGGGGCCGGTGACGACTTCCTGCGCGAAGGCGATCTCCCGCAGCTGGCCCGAGAAGTGGGTGCGCGTCGTGCCGTAGACGCCGTTCTCGCCGTTGATGCGGATGGTGCCGATGGCGTGGGCGCTCAGGAAATGGCCTTTAGCTCACCGGGCTTCCGGCCGTTCCGGCACTGCAGCCGGTTATCTCGCAGGGAACGATCTCGCCGCTGCGCAGGGCGACGCTTTCGCCGGTGTCGCTGTCGCTGATGGGGTGGCCAGTCCGCAAATACGCCGAGCTCCTCGTCGGCGAAGGTCAGTGTACCCACACCGGCGGAGGAGTCCCG